>ERZ791871.390-NODE-390-length-58290-cov-33.973298_pt1 | contig 58290 bp, 44 predicted proteins | sample MGYA00510280_ERZ791871 | MGnify/ENA primary metagenome ERZ791871 (study PRJEB30046, sample SAMN00792111) | human gut metagenome | study: EMG produced TPA metagenomics assembly of the A metagenome-wide association study of gut microbiota in type 2...
GTAGGGCGTTGCCCTACGCTATATAATTAAGCCCTTTCAGGGCACTCCGCAAAATAATCATTTAGCGATTTTTCATCAATCTTCTGTCACCTTTGAAAAGAACCTTTTCCTTTTCATCCGGGTCTGTATCTTTATACTGTTTTTGAGTTTCCTGAAGCAGTTGCATCAGCTCTTTTTGCTTTTCAGCATATTCCGGTTTTCCGAAGACATTGTTCATTTCTCTTGGGTCAGCTTTCATGTCATACATTTCCCATTCGTCGATGTCGTTGTAGAAATGAATCAATTTGAAGTCTTGTGTGCGAATACCATAATGACGCTTCACAGAATGTTCAGCAGGGTATTCGTAGTAATGATAATAAGCAGCTTTGCGCCAATCGGCAGGAGTTTTGCCTTCGTTCACCAATACCGGTTTCAGGGAGGCTCCTTGGATATCCGATGGAATCTCTATTCCGGCAAAGTCGAGGAAAGTAGGAGCAAAGTCCACATTCATGCTGATGGCATTACTGGTACTTCCTGCTTTAATTGCTTTCGGATAACGGATGATAAGCGGCATGCGTTGACATTCTTCATACATAAAGCGTTTGTCAAACCAGCCATGTTCGCCAAGGAAGAAACCTTGGTCGGAGGTGTAGACAATGATTGTGTTGTCCAGTTCACCAATTTTTTCGAGATAATTCAGCAGGCGGCCGATATTTTCGTCTACTGCCAGAACTGTCGCCAGATAATCACGCATATATTGCTGATATTTCCAGCTGATTAATGATTTGCCTTTCAGGTCACCTTTGCGGTATTCGGCAATGCGCCCGGCATATACAGAATCCCATTTATCCTGAACTTCAACAGGCATACGTTTGTATACACTGTAAAGACGGTTGGTGGTGTCTTTCAGCATTTCTTCACGAGTCAGCAATTTGAGGTCCCAGTCGTTTGTCAGTGTATGTTCGATAGACATGTCCTGTTCACGGGCTGCTCTTCCGCGGCCTTCATAGTCGTCGAACAGATTAGCCGGTTCCGGGAAAGTGGTATTGTTGAATATACCCAGATGGCGGGGAGCAGGCATCCAGTTGCGGTGCGGAGCTTTCTGATGATACATCATGCAGAAAGGTTTGTTCTTGTCGCGACCTTCGAGGAATTCAATGGCTTTATCAGTAATAATATCCGTGGCGTATCCTTTTTCTACAATATGCTTCCCGTTTTCCCAAAAATCAGGATCGTAATAGTCACCTTGTTCGTGTTGGCCGCTAAGGATGCTCCAATGATCGAATCCTTGCGGTTCACTGATAAGATGCCATTTACCAATTATTGCAGTCTGATATCCGGCTTGTTGAAGCAGTTTGGGGAATGTCTGCTGGTCTCCGTTGAACGTACTGGCGTTATCGGTAAAACCATTCTCGTGGCTGAACTTACCGGTGAGGATGCAGGCGCGTGAAGGTCCTGAAAGAGCGTTGACAGCGTAGCAGTTGTCAAAACGGATACCTTCGTTGGCAATCCGGTCCATGTTAGGAGTCTGAATCAAATTTCCTCCGTAACAGGACATTGCTTGAGTGGTATGGTCATCCGTCATCATGAAGATGATGTTCGGTTGTCTGGTCTCTTCTTTCTTTTGATTGCCGCAGGAAGCGAGACTTAGTGCAGCTAGTGGGAGGAGTAGGGCAGAGGGGGTGTAATAGTTTTCCATAATGATGAAGGGGAGTGACTAAAAAGTCGGTTGCATCTCCAATTCCCTTCCTTCCGGAAGGAGGAGAAATTGAGATGCGACCGACTTTTTAGTCAGCTTTATTATAGTTTGTATTTTAATGACTGTTTCTTTCCGTTTACTTTCACTTCTACTTCCAGTCCGTTTTCATCGAACGCTTTGTTCTTGAACTTAGCTGCAAATTTAGGGGCATCTGCGCTCTTCTTAACTGGGTAGATAACTGTGATGTAACGTACAGCTTCTTCGCCGTCTTTCTTCACGTTGAAAGATACATTCATACGTTTGTAACGTTTGCGATAAGCAGTTGAGCACCATCCCGGTTCTTTCTTCATCGACATACCGTCGGGACCGAAACATTGCAGTTTCATGTTGCTTCCGTCTTCAAATTGTGTCAGGAACGTCATGTCTTCGCGACTGTTGGCAATTTCTCCTTTTGGCATTTGATAGTGAAGATTGATGGAACCTTTGGCGCTACCGGTCATTTCGTCTACAATGACAAAGTAAGTGTTGTCAACAAAGAAAACAGAACGACGGTGTTTCAGGTTCTTGTAGCTAGGATTTTCAGTCACTAAAGTTTGGATAGCACCTTCCGGTTGCCACAATTTAGTCACAGATTCTGTCGTATCCAAGTTCTTGTTGTTCAGCGTTACTGTGTTGTGAACACAAGTCTGACGGTGCCAGTTGCGTTGTTCCATCACTTCGCCTTCACCGGCGTATACATACGAACCTGAATCCGGGAACAAATTCTTGCCGTTAAACCAAAGTTCGAATGTACCATTATCTGGCTGACAATGCCAGAATGCTTTCGGACCTGCTTTTACTACCATTTGCGTAGCATCCATTCCCCATGAGTTACGGAATACAAAGAAACCTGATTTCAAGAATCCTTTAGACATATAATCCGGCAATGCACCTTCTTTACCTTCGGTTGCGAAGTATTTGATAGCCTGGTTTTTCGGGAACAGTTTACTCCATGCTTTGTAGTTTTTCACCATTTCTTTCTTTGTTGTCAACTTAGCATCGCTGAAACATGGATTGGTATAATCAGGGAAAGAAATGTTTGCGTAGAACATAATCATGCTTTCGATTGTATCCAGATAATCCTGTGGGAATTCTTTGCGGAACCCGTTGGCATCTGCGATACCTAATGCCTTGCAGAAAATGTTGATGGCTGCCAGATGATAATGTGGGTCGAGTTCGAATTGTCCGCCGTCTTCGTATACCTGTACATGAATTTCACGGTTCAGAATATCGATACCGCTTTTTCTCCATGCCGGAGCATCTTTAAATTCAGGGAAGAAAGCACCGGCGTAGATCATACGTTGAGCTTCAAACAGCAAGTGGTTACCTTGATCAGAGTAGTTGGCAAGGATGTGTATAGCATGTTTGTGATAGTTCACCAGGAATTCTGTCAGGAAGTCCGGAGTGAAAGAAGGAGAAGGAAGGAATAACTGGAACTGTGAAGTCTGGTCCTGCAGGCGATTACTAACTTCCAGCGGGCGCCATGCGAAACGTACGTTTTCTATTTCACCTTTGATTTTTCCATCACTTAACAGCTCATATTCTTTTTTGTCCATCTTTACCAACGGATTCTTTTTAATCCAGTCGATATACTGATGTGCCCATTCTTTAGCATATTTCTCGTCACCGGATATGCGATAAGCCTTTCCCATCGGAGTGAACCATTTGTGGCGGTGCAACTGCCAACGGAGTTCATTGTCTTTCACCGGCCAGTATTGCCAGTTGATGTCTTCTCCGTAGTTGTAAGAAGGCTGATAACCTTTATGTACGAAGAATGTATGTTTCAATCCGTCATCTGCCCACTGCTGTTCTTCTTTGCTGATAGTCACTTTGTTCAGATTGATATCCGGAGTTTTTACATTGGTACGTGCACGGTAATAGTCTAATAATGCTTTGGCAGCATCTTCATCTTTACCTTCCTGATGCAAAGCTTTCACTTTCTCCAATCCCGGATAGTCCAAGTTAAGAAGCGAAAAGACTTCGCTTTTCAGTTCTTGGGCACTAGCTTTGCCTACAAAACAAGCGATTGCCAGCAGAACGATATACTTTAAAGTTTTATTCATGATATAATTTACGATTTTACGATTTACTATTTACGATTGAGAACACTCTTGCTTTTGTATTATTGGATCATTCTCAACTCTCCATGCTCAACTCTCAACTTCTTTAATTCCATGAATCTTTTCAATGCTTCCAGATAGTAATAGTCAGCATAGTTCAGTGGAGTGTCGATTTCAGAACCGTTGGGCAGTGAACCGACAGAGTGCATCAGAATGAATCCTTGGTTGTCACCCACTTTTGCAAGATATGCGTCGCTTGACAAACTCTTCAGAATCTTTTCCGCATAATCCAGGTATTTCTGTCCGTCGGGAACCATGGTGCTTAGTTCGATCAATGCTGAAGCGGTAACAGAAGCGGCAGAAGCGTCACGTGGAGTTTCTTCAGTCACAGGTGCATCATAATCCCAATAGGGGATAGCATCGTCTGTTTTAACGCGATCCATAATCATATCAGCTACTTTGATAGCGAAGTTCAGGAAAGTACTGTCGTTTGTTTCACGGTAGCAAGCTGTGTAGCCATATACAGCCCATGCTTGACCACGTGCCCATGAAGAATCGTCATTCTTGCCTTGGTGAGTTTGCTTGCGTTCAACAGTTCCGTCGTTGTTGTAGCTTACTACATGCCAGCAAGTATAATCCGGACGGAAGTGATTGTTCATGGTAGTCATAGCATGCTTGATAGCAATGTCTTTGTATTTATTGTCACCTGTCGCTTTTGCTACATTAAACAGAAGATCGAGGTTCATCATATTGTCGATAATAACCGGGAAGTTCCATGTTCCGAAATCCCATGAACGGATAGCGCCGATAGAGTCGTTGAAACGGCCGCAGAGGTTATCGGCAGTTTCTCTCATCACAGCAGCAATGGTGTCGTTGGGTGAAAGACGTTCTGCGTTGCCATAGCTGCAGTTGACCATGAATCCCAAATCATGCGTACCTTTATAATAGCGTACCGAATTCAGCAGATTTGTATATTGGATGGCTTGAGTTTTCAGTGTATCGTTTCCTGTCAGTTCGTATGCGTACCACAATGAGCCGGGGAAGAAACCACTCGTCCAGTCATAAACGTTGCAGAGGCGACGTTTGCCTAGCTGGTCAGCAGTGGGTTGTGCGCGTAGTGAATCTTTGAATGTTGATGAATCTCTTTCCAACTGACGGCAAAGGAAATCCATGTCATAGCCGGTACGGATGGAGCGTGGCAACATTCCCGTACCACTAACCTCTTCTGCAGAAAGTTGTAATTGGGCAGAAGCTACATCCAGTCCTTTTTTTATCCAACTGTAGTCTTCCTTTGGGGTTGTCTGGCACGATGCAAGTGCAATACTAACCGAAGCAAAGAGAACAAGTTTCTTTTTCATGTTATTCATTTTAAGTGATTGTTTTTAGAAGTTTTGTAACTGATGCAAAAGTAGTGGAAAGGCTTAACTTTGTGTTGCAGGATTGTCCAAAAGGAGTTTGAACTCTGCTTTTCAAGTTTTGATTTTGTTGAAAAAGGTTTTAATTTTCTCCAATATGCCCTAATTAGGGCATATTGGAGAGGATTTATGGGGATTTTTGTTACCAACCAGGATTTTGTTCAAACTGGGTACATAGGTCCTTCTCACGTTGTGGAATAGGCAGTAACTCGTGTTTGTTTTTCTCTGTATATTTATATAACAGGTATCTGTAATTATCAGCAGAATCCCACCAGTTCGCTAAGGCAGCGTTCGTTTTTTGTATGGTTTCATAATAGATGCCCCAACGGACTAAGTCCATGCGGCGATGACCTTCAAAAGCCAATTCATAAGCACGCTCTTTTCTGACCGCTTCACGGAAACTACTTTCATTTAAGTTTGAAAGATCACAGCTTCCTGTATTGCTAGGATATCCATATCCACGACGACGAACTTCATTAATTGCGGCATAAGCCTCTGTAGTAGGACCATGTTTCCATTCGTTCAAAGCTTCGGCATAAATAAGTAACACGTCTGCATAACGTAGGAAATACCAATTAGCATTTGATTTATCATTATTGATAATGCCACCTGTCTTTTGATATTTTATAAGGTCCCATTTAGCTGGTGTATAGTTTTGTTTCTCTTTTTGAGCTTGAGTAGGATCTTGATCTTTTAATTTTGCAGATTCTTCCGTATCACTTTTACCTTTAGCCCACAACACATAATCATCATCATACTTATAGTTAGCTATTGATATGTCACGACGTTTGTCATTCGCATTTTTACCATCTCTCCAATCAAGAACGAATGTATGAACTACTTTCATATTTCCGGCACAACTTCCCCGTACACCGGCGATAGCTGTTGTTTTTACTCCGTTCCATTTGCCAATACGTCCTACGGGATCTCCTGAACCAGATACAGTAGGAGAGTAGAATGAAATCTCAATTAAGCTTTCTGTAGGATCCCATACACTGCTGCAAGTGTTTTCCCATAATTTTTCGTAATCACGCAATAATGAGTGTTTACCGGATTCTATGAGGATACGGGCTGTCTTGGCAGCGTCTTCCCATTTAGCGGTATTTTGTACAGGATATCCTGCCCATGTAGCATATACTTTTGCCAAGAGACCAAGTGCTGCTCCTTTACTAAAACGATATGATGTGTTATCGCGAAGTTGATCATCGACAGCATACGGTAGTACTTCACTAGCGTAAAGAAGATCGTCTTCAATAAATTCATATACTTTGTCAGGAGTGGCCTGCGTATAAGTGGTGGGAGCTTGATAAGACATCTCTGTGTTGGTAATCAGAGGGATATTTCCATAACGACGTACTAACTCGAAATAGAACATAGCTCTTAACGCTCTGGCTTCGGCTATATAAAGCGTTGCTATTTTTTTATCAGTAGCAGTATAACTGTCTATTTTTCCACTGATACGTTCCAGAAAATCGTTTGCTCTGTAGATACCTTTATAAAGTACTTGCCATGTTTGTTGAATTTCTACTTGGGTAGTAGGAAAAGCATTATTAACAATGATACGATAATTCGTTATATCGGAGCCTTCTCCTTGAGATATATCTGTTCCCATGTTGAACAAGAAAGATAGATGATACCCGTATGCAGCATCTTCAACAGTTGTACGATATACTCCTAATAGAACATCTTGTGCTTCTTTAGCATTAGTCATGTAATTCTTCTTTTCCATTTCGCTTCTTGCCTCTTCATCTAATGAGCATGAATAAGGTAAAATGCACAGAATGGACATTGCTATGTAATATATTAATTTCTTCATATTATTTTCTCATATTAGAACTGTAAATCAATACCAAATGTAAATACTCTACTTTTAGGATAAGCACCCCAATCCAGTCCGGGGGTCATAGGACTCTTGCTAGCTGTACTTACTTCCGGGTCATATCCACTGTAGTTGTTAAGACAGAAAAGATTTTGTCCGGTAGCATATATACGAAGCTTGGATGCATGAAAACTCCGAGTCCATTTATGAGGAAGTGTATATCCTAGCGTAATATTCTTCAAACGCAAGAAAGAACCATTTTCTACAAATCGTGAATACACATCATTTACTACGTATCCGTTATAGCTAGGTACTTTGTTTGAAGCATTTGTCGGACTCCAACGATCTGCCACTTCTGCTAATTGGTTTCTGCGTTGTGTGTTAGTTTGAGTTGCATACAAACGGGTTGCATTATAAATGTCATTGCCATAGTTAAATTGCAGCATAAAGCTAAAGTCAATACCTTTATAATTGAATGTATTGGTGATACCACCATACCATTTAGGCAAAGCATTACCGATCACTGTACGGTCTTTTGTTGTTATCACTCCATCACCATCTTGATCTTTATATTTCACCGCACCTGGAGCCAATCTGTTTCCAAGACTAGGATTGCTCGTTACACCTTCTTTTAAGACCAAAGTACTGGAACCCGGAACAGAATAGAAATCAGAATATTGATAGATGCCATCAAATTCATATCCGTAAATCAGACCCAGAGATTGTCCGACGATAGCCATATAATCATATGATGTGAAATTGCTATCGAAGCCAGAACGTGCTTGCATATAATTTACTCCGGATGCCAGTGACTTTAATGTATTTCTGATAAATGATATATTAAAGTTGGTTTGCCAGGTAAAATTCCGGGTTTGAATATTGGTGCTGTTTAAACTTAATTCGATACCTTTATTTTGGATTTTTCCTACGTTTTGCATTTGTGAGTCAAATCCTGTAATATGTGCCAGTGATTGTGACAATAACAAGTCTTTTGTATTTTTGATAAAGAATTCAGCTGTTACATTTAGACGGTTGTCGAAGAAGCCTAAGTCAATACCTAAGTTGGTTGTGTTTGAACCTTCCCATTTCAGATTCTTATTTCTGAGTTGTTTCGGATTTAAAACAGTAACGCTACTATTACCTATGCCATATTTATTTGCTTCATATAGATCCAAAGAAAGATAGTTAGGAATATTATCGTTTCCTACAGTACCCCAACCTAAACGAATTTTGAAATTAGAAATCCATTTGACATCTTTCATGAATGCTTCTTCTGATACACGCCATGCTGCAGAGAAAGAAGGGAAGAATCCCCATTTCTTATTTGACGAGAATACGGTAGAACCATCGGCACGTACAGTTGCCGTAAATAAATAACGGTTATCGTAATTGTAGTTAGTACGTGCATAAAATGATAATAACGTTTTATCATAGAAAGTACTTTCAACCTTACTTGGAGTTGCGCCTAACCCCATGTTGTCATTTCCCATCTGATCGAAAGGGAATCCCATTGCTTCACCCAGCAAATACTCTGTGCTTCTGTAGGATACTTCATGACCTAACAATACATCATAATTGTGTTTCTTTACCTTTTGTTTCCAGGTTAAAGTGTTATAGTTAGTCCAACGTGCATCGCGTTGCATTGTTGTCCGTCCATAAGGTTGTTCGCCATTACGATATGCTTCCTTAGAACCATTCTTGTAGAATATGTCAGTACGGCTATTGGTTGTATTATATGTTCCGGCACTTTTAAAAGTAAGACCTTTGATGATTTGCCAGCTAACAGATGCGTTTCCTGACCACATTTCACCACGTTTATTGTTAGTTACGGATTGGGTTTGCATAACAGGGTTAACCTGTGCCAAACTTTCACCTGTCTCCAACATTTCCGGGTCAATAGCAGAATGCAATAATTCTTCATCGGTCAGTTTATTCCCACCAGTGGGACGTGCGCTAAGAATTTGAGCTAACATATTGAAACGTCCGGAATCTGCTGTTGTTCCTACACCTTTACGATTGGTTAAAGCATAGTTAATAGTAGCATTGAATGATATATTTTTATTGATCTTCTGATCTATGCGGAATTTAGCTGTTGTTTTGTCAAAACCGCTGTTGTTAAAGATGCCGTTTTCTACATAACGAGAAAAAGCTGCATTATATTGTGTGTCATTGCTACCACCTCTAAGAGATATATTATGATCTTGTGACCAAGTCGGGTTGAAAGTTTCTTCCTGCCAGTCTACCCCTTTTACACCTACATAATCTTCTAGCGAATGGTATCTGATAGGTTTTCCGTTGTCGTCAAATTCTTTGTCGGAGATATAGCTGTTTAAAAGGTCACTATTCACTTCACCTTGCAGTTTCACAAATTCGTAGGGAGATAATACATCTAGCATTTTAGATATTTTACGGTAACTTGCAGAACCGTTGTAGCTAATTTGTGGTCTACCACTTTTCCCTGATTTTGTTGTAATCATCACAACTCCATTAGCTGCACGTGCACCATAGATGGCGGAAGATGAAGCGTCTTTGAGCACCTCAACAGATTCAATATCAGAATTTGATATATAATCAATATCGTCCACTTGAAAACCGTCTACAATATAGAGAGGGCTTGAATCACCTGTCAGACTTCCTACACCACGAATATTAATGTTGAATCCCGCACCAGGAGTACCATCTGTAGAGGTGATTTGCACTCCGGCAATTTGTCCGCCTAATGCACCTGCTACAGAACTAGTTTGGAAACCTTCAATATCTTTGGCGGCAACAGAAGCAACAGAACCTGTTAAGTCGCTACGTTTCATCGCGCCGTATCCAACAACTACCACTTCATCCAATGCTTGGTTATCCGGAACCATTTTTATATTAATGGATCCCTGGCCATTGAATTTTAGCTCTTGTGTTTTATAACCAATGTAAGAAATGGTAATGGTAGCTCCTTTTTTTGCTTTTAAAGTAAATTTACCATCAAAGTCCGTAATAGCTCCTGTTGAGGTGCCTTTAGCTTGTATCGTTGCTCCGATAAGAGGTGTATCTGTTTCGTCTACAATGACACCTTTTAAAGTTAATTCTTGAGCATATACGCTGATTGTGAGCATCAGTGCTAAGAGAGTAACCCACCCTCTTATGCTTATTGATTTAATTAGATTGTTTATGTTATACATAATTTCTATTTTTAACGTATTAGTATTTAGAAGTTAGGATCGAACCAGATGATTAGCGGGAATACCTGACTACCTTTCTGAGGATCTATTCCATTTTTATCGAAAGTCATCTGGCCTGTGAATACACCATTAGGATACTCTCCGTCCAAAACCCATTTGTTTGGATTCAATTTGAGGGCGAGTCCATTAGTCGGATCAACATATCCTATAGCATAACTTAATGTGTTTTTATTTTTATCTATATTGCTATAATAGGAAATGGCGTTTCTGGAACCTGTATTAACTCCTCTGCCGGAATCTTCTCCGAATTTAGTCCAAAGTGTATTCAAGAAGTTGGAAGTTTTAGGATCACCATTAGTAAATGTACCGCTAATTGCCGTATAATTGAATGAACGTCTATAGTCTAAAGTGAACGATGATAAAGCTTCCGCATCTATACCTTTAATAGTTGGTTTTTCAGAATAAGTGCTGTTGCCAATTGTTTTTGGATTAACCTGGAATACAAATGGGTTATATAATACATGAACACCGGCTACCACCAAGTCATAATGTATAAATACAGGTACTTCCAGTGAGAATTCAGAATCTTTGTCTTCACCAACAGTGGCTGTTACAAAGAAGAATCCTGAACCGTTTGTGGCTGCTGGCTCTTTTGCGTCTAATCCTGGCCATATAGCATTGGTAAATGAGATCTTACCATTCTCATCTATTTCCAACTTATCACAGTTCCTTCCATTTCTGATGCTCCATCGTACATTTTTTCCTGTGATGTCTGTTGTAGGAGCAGGTATTGTGAATTTACTTAGAATGGTAGTAGCATTAGCAGCTTTGTCTACTGTGATTCTAAATTGGTTGGCGTTGCTTTCAGCATCTACGCCTATATTATTTCCGTAGCGTATAAAACTGAACTTATTCGGATTATTCTTAACCTTCAGGTTGAATGACGCTTCTTTTGAATTTTTAGTATTAGATGCAGTGACTGTAATGATATAGTCTCCGTTTGGTATGGTGTGACCTTTCTTTGCGGATACTACTCCATTTTTGTCAACAGACAACTGTTGTCCTAAATCATCCTTCAATGTGAACGTGATACCATCTCCTTCAAGTCCTTCATCAGGAGTTACTTTTAATGGTGACGATTCATATATTTCTACATTAGCAGGATAGCTAAAGTTTGCTACAGGCACAATTCTGTTGACTACTTTGAGAGTGTATACATTGTTGAATGATACTCCATCTGTAGCATATTTGTTTGCTACTTTTACAGATATAACATATTCCTGACCGATTTCAAAACCGTGATGTTTATCTACTGAAAGTACACCTGTTGTTGGGTCAATCTTAATTTTGTCCGTTGATGGTTCAATGCTTTCAATAGAATAGGCTATGTTTTCCAAAGAGCCTTTCAACATTGGAGTTTCGCTTTTAAAAGACGTTTCCGGTTCTTCTGCTGTTTCAGCTTCTATCAATCCTTCGTTAGGTTCATAAGTCAATCCTAAAGGTTTGGAGGTAACGTTGATAGTTAATGCGTTCTCAAAAATGCCTTCGTCTTCAGACGATGCGCCTGTAGTGAGTTTTAATGCAAGAGTATGTATTCCCGGTGCAATATCACTTCCTCTCACAATCGTTATTTCTCCTGTTTGAGAGATATTGAAGAATGAAGAAATATCACTTTTGGCAATTGCATATTTGGTAATGGATACATGATTTCCATCAGTTTTTACTTGTGCAGTAGGTAATTCTTCCGTGCTTTTTGCGTCTGAAACAATACTGTATTCTATTTGGATCTCATTAGGTTCTACAGTAATACCATCTGGTACAGGTTTCATCATGTTTACTTCTACAATATTCTTATATTCATGATAAGAACCGCCGGCCATACATGAAATGGATATTTTATATGAACCTACCGGGGTGTCCTTTGCGCTGTTGATTTCAATAGCACCGGTTTCTTTATTGATAATAAAATCACTACCCGTATAAGCCTCGCCATTTAATGTGATACCTGTGATTGTAAAATCAGACGGAACGCTTCCTTTGTAAGAAGGTTCTGAAATTATCCCACTCATCGATGGACCTATATCGGTCATGCCCAAATAATAAAGTGCAAAATCTGTAGTGTCAGTGGTATCCTCATCTGAACAGGATGTATAAGTCATAACTAGTACAACTGCCATCAAGACACCTAAAAAATGCGAAATGTCTTTTAGTAATTTAGATTTCATATTATATGATTGTTAGATTTATTTTGAAGAAAGATCGTATACTGTACCTTTGACTGTTACTTGAATAGATACACCTTCCGAATGGAATGTTCCAGCTGTCCCATCTTCATTGTCAGTGAATTTGGCATCAACTTTCAGCTCTTCCCGTTCCGTTGCGCTCTCAAATGGGCAAAGAATTGTGATATAACGGGTTGCACTGATTTCGATAGGGGTAATTTTAGGCTGACGAAGAGTAATTTGGTAGCCTAGACGTATAGGACCATCTTCTTTATCAGTGTTTGTAGATACTATATTGGTCACATCTGTTGAAGATAATGCTTTAGCTGTCAGATCTTGACTCGTTTCTGTAAATGTGGCAGCGAGAATGTTATTACTATCAAAATTGGTATATGCTTGATAATACTTATTGCTGTTTACAGATGTTTGCAGATTCTTGTCGAATACAGAAGGGGTATCTTTATCACTAAGCAGATGGAAGTTTATATTTGTTTTTGTTCCAAGTGTGGAGGCTCCATAACCTTCGTCTACAATAACAAAGAACGTTCTATTATTTACAAAGAAGACGGTTCTACGATGGGTTATGTCATCTGATTGTTGGTTTTCCGTAACTAAAATGTCTACATTGTTTTTAGTTGTTAACTTAATCATTTTCCCTTCCATTACGCCACCTTGTCCGGTTGGCTTAGCAACTCCAATAGTCTTACTCATAATAGTCATAGTATTATGGTTGACAGTCGAAGCATATTTGCTACGGGCAGCTCCTGTGTTATAGGTGAATACACCTGCGTCCGGGAAGAAATTACGTTCTTTGCGATACAAACCGAAAGTTCCATTATCGGGCTGACAATGCCATTGATTGGTCGGATTGTAGTTGTTCTTTAAAATCATCATGGTTGCATCTTTATCCCAACCGTTACGTAGCATGTAATAGCCAGAAGTGCTGTAAGCCTTAGTTGTATATGAAGGTTTACTTCCGCTTTTTCCTTCTGTAGCTACCCATAATAATCCATTATCGTCAGGATACATAGCCGAATACTCCTTTAGTCTATTCAATAACGTACTTTTAGCATACGAAGCTGAACGGGTATCATTGAAATTGTCTATGGTATAATTAGGGTAAATCATATCCATAACAAATTCTGTCGCTTTCTTTAATTTACTAATATAACTAGGAGACAATAAATTTGTCTTGTTATTGGCTTGGGCTATAAGGTATATTTCGCGAAAGTCGCTAATGGCAGCAGTGTGATAGCTGAAATCCAACTCATATTCTACCCCGTCATCATTAAATTGTGTATCTAATGATTCGTTTAAGCCCTGTGTTCCTTCTGTAGCCCATGTGGATGCATTCTTAAATTCTGGCATTAATATACCAGCAGTGGCTACGGCTTGATATTGAGAAATCAAGATATTGCCGCTTTGATAATAATTCAATCGAATACACTCTACCTCTTTTTCAAACGCAACCAGGAAAGTTGAAAGCCATTCTGGTGTGAAATTTGTAGAATGAATGAAATAAGGCATGATGTCTACTTGAGAGAGGACTCTTTCTGCTACCTGCAAGCCTTTCCATTGATAGTCTACATCATTTTCTGAACCACCTGCCGGCGGAAATACTGTTCCGGAAGTGTATGGGAATGTTTCTATCCAGCTGCCATACGCTTCAATCCATGATTGAATGTATTTCTCATCTTTACTAATACGGTATGCTTTTGCTTGAGGAAGCATCCATTGATGACGATGAAGCTGGTATCTGAACTCTTGCTCTTTCTTCTGCTTGTCTTCGTTGGCACTCCAATCTATTTTTTTTGCAGATGCATCGTAGAAAGAATAATATGTTTCTAATTTGGTTGCTTCATCTACACTTTCGGCGAATCCTTTTACATAGAAACGATGCTCAAGCGCTTGATCGGCAATTCGCTGATCTTTTTCAGAAATAGTGGGGTTAATCAAGTTGACGCTAGGGTTATTTACGTCCACTCTTGTTCTATAATACTCTAGTAATTCGTTAGCTGCATAATAGTATTCTCCGCTTTCATAGAATTTTTTCACTTTCTCTAATCCTGGGTAATCGAGGTTAATGATCTCAAATAACTTTGAGTCGACTACTTCATTCGGTTTATTTTCAGGAAGTATTTCTACTCCTGGACTAACTTCACCAGTTAATAAGTCATCATCATCATCTACGCATCCGGTAAAAGCAACGGTTGCGAACATACAAATAAAGAAGATGTTCTTCATACTTTATTAGGTTTTAATTATTAAAAGTTATATTTTACTGTTTGCAAAAATAGCTTATTAAATTATAGTCTATTATCTAGCTTGTTCACACTTTGTTCAAAAATGATTTTTTTGATATTAAATTTGTTGAATCATATATTATTTCTGTCTAAAAAGTCTGTTACATACCTGATATCAGGCTTTTTATATATCATAATGTAATCTAATCCAATTGTATTTGTAGGGTTGGTTTTGTACATTTTTAGGCATTCTATTGGATGAATTTTAGTCCATAATGATTTTGGGAATCATGCTGGATCGGAGAAATAACAAAGTCCAGGTCTTTCATTTTGTATAATGAATTCGCTAAATGTATATAGAAAGACCATATCTTTTTCCTTAATAATGCGGAAGTATTATGGAACTCTATCAGATCATTTAAGTAACTCATCATATACTTTTGGTTACTTCTTCTAATGTAATTAGTGGAATGCAGTTGAGCAACTAGTGAGTTGCACTTGTACAACTATCAAGAAGGATAAGTGTAACTTATCGGTTGCATAACTGTAATCTATCAATTGGATCTTAGTAATAAAACTCTTTAATTGGATTGATAAATAGGGTACTATAAGAATAATGCACTTTTCATTCAGAAAAAGCCAATAGCGTTCTATTATTTTTTGTAAACTTATCTAAAATACCGCCTTTGGAGAAAGATAATATGTTGATTATAAGCTCTGCCACATTTTTGTATCTCTCCCTTATAATACTTAAAATAGATACAAAAATGTGGCAAGTTACAAGGACGTTTTCTATGGTGAAATAGTATTCCCAATACATCTTCTCCTAACAGTTATATTGTTTTAATCAGGACTATCAATTATCCCTTTGCCTTCTTAATATACTCTGTAGGCAAACATCCGAAATACTTTTTGAAACTCGTAGCAAAGTAAGACGGCGTATTAAATCCTACCATTGTGCTGACTTCTGCTATTGTATAACGGCCATCCTTCAGTAGTTTTGCCGCTTCATTGAAACGAATCTTGCGTATAAAGTCGATAGTCGATTCACCTGTGATGGCTTTCAATTTGAGGTGCAGATTAGAACGGCTCATATTCATTTCTCTGGCGAACTCGTCGGTAGAGAATTCAATATTATCCATATTCTTTTCTACGATGGCTACGGCACGTTTCAATAAAGCTTCATCCATGGCGTTGAACGTAATCTTTTCCGGTTCCACTTCCAGAGATTTAGAATACCGTTCAAGCATACGCCTGCGGGTACGCATCATATTCTGTATTTTCGTAGTCAGGATAGCTAGCGAGAACGGTTTCGGGATATAATCATCCGCGCCCATTTGCAGACCTTCCATCTGATCTTTGGTTTCGCTTTTGGCAGACAGGATAATCACAGGAATGTGACAGGTACGGATATTCTGCTTCACATTCTTGCATAGCTTGATACCATCCATCACAGGCATCATGACATCAGTCACAATAATGTCCACTTCATTCTCTTTCAGCTTTTCCAGGGCTTCTTCACCATTTCCGGCTTCCAGTGTATTGAAAAGTTCGGCAAGTCCGCTACTTAGATAATGGCGGATTTCATTATTGTCTTCTACGATAAGAATCGTACCACGTTTCTTGTCACCAGTTTCGATCGTTTCGTTTTCTACTTTTTCCGTATCAATGAAATACATCTCTTTCGAGTTGGTAGAATAAACTTGGTCCTCCTCATTTTTAGCGTCATTAGAAGCTAATTCGGAAGATTTATAGATATTTATATCCTGTGGCAGATAAACAGAGAAAGTACTGCCTTTGCCTTCTTCACTGTCTAACTCAATACGTCCGTGATGCAGTTCCACCAAACGTTGTACCAGTGACAGCCCGATACCACTTCCTACGTGCTCACTCTCTATCTGATAGAAACGTTCGAATATTTTCCCCTGCTTGTTGATAGGAATACCAATACCGGTATCACTAACTTGCAGTACCAGCCAATTGTTTTCCTCTTTCAACGTAACAGTAATGCTTTGCCCGCTTTCTGTATATTTGAAAGCATTTGAAAGCAGGTTATTAACGATCAGTTCCAGATAATTCGGATCGAAAAGTTCCTCTTTTTCTTCCAGTTCGGAGTGGAGAGTATAAGTAATCTTCTTGTGGCGTGCCAGTTTATCGTAGAACAAGAAATTATCCTGTATCAGTTGATGCGCATTCTCTTTCTTTACTTTCAGCTCGAAAACTCCCAATTCGGCACGGCGATAATCCATCAACTGGTTGACAAGATGCAACAGACGATTGGCGTTGCGTTGGATATATTCCAGTTGGTTACGAGTCCAGCGATCACTAATCTTATTGATTATTTCTTGTAAAGGAGCTAAGATGAGAGTTAATGGCGTGCGAAGCTCGTGCGAAATATTGATGAAGAAACGCATCTTCATCTGGTTGATTTCTTCTTGATGCTCCTTGTCCCTGCGTTCAAGTTCCAGTTCCGCTTCCATACTCTTACGCATCCAGAAGAAGCGGAAGACGAAAGTGATAAACCCGATAAAAGTGGCGAGGAAAATCATGATTGCCCACCAGGTCTTGTACCAGATAGGGAGAACTATGATTTCCAACATTGTAGGTACAGTATTCCATTTTCCGTCACTATTGGCAGCTTTTACCAAAAAGTGATAAGTGCCTTGTGGTAGGTTGGAGTAGGAGACAGTACGTTTATCTGTCAGATAATACCACTCTTTGTCATATCCTTCCAGTTTATAAGCGAAAGTGTTATGTTGTCCGGAAATATAATTGGATACTACAAATTCAATCGTGAAAGCAGTTTGCCATGATTTCAGGGTGATACTTTCTGTCTCATTGATATTCTTAGTCAGGATACCGGTTTCATCATCCGGGCGAACTGTCTTGTTAAACAGTTGAAGTTTAGTGATAACTACCGGAGGCGTATAAGGGTTATCCAGCAACAGTTCCGGGCGGAAAGTAGTGATCCCGTTGATACCTCCGAAATACATCTGACCGCTCGAAGTGCGACAGAACGAAGAAGTATTAAACTGATTACTCTGTAATCCGTCGGATTCCGTAAAATTACGGAACCTCTCTGTTTCCGGATTGAAACAGGAAATACCACGATTGGTACTTACCCAAAGACGTCCGAAAGTATCTTCCAGAATACCATATACCACATTATTAGGCAAACCGTTAGCCGTAGTATATCGTTTGATTTTCTTTTCTTTCTCATTAAAACAGTAGAAGCCTTCACGCGTACCTACCCAAATGATACCGTTGGCAGCCTCGTAAATGCAATTGGTAAACGTCTTTGTTACAGATGATTCCGGCAGAATAGGCACCTTTTCTATCTCGATTCCTTCCTGCTGAAAGACAGATATACCTTCCTCACCCCCGACCCAAAGCCGTTTATGGGAATCTCTGAACAGGATTGTGATTCGTTGTGAAGTAAATGGAGTACCGTCCTTTTCCTTATCAATGGTGGTAAAACTCTTTTTTTCCGGGTTAAAACTAACCAGAGCACTTAATGTCCCCAATAAGAGATTCCCTCCTTTGTCAGGAAGAATAGCATATACATTCTCATTCACCAACTGGCTGTTCAGCTGATTGAAACTTTCCATTTTTCCACTGTTTCGATGGAGGACAGTCAGTCCGCCGGCATGTGTCCCTATATATACAAGTGATTTTTGTTCATCTACATATACGGCTTTGATATTGTTGGAACCAATACCGATTTCCCGTTCGTCTTCCTGTAAGATATAGTGCGTAAACTGTTGTGTCTTTGTATTATACAGATTCAAACCACCATCATTCGTTCCTATCCATAAGTTCTTATCCTTATCTTCCGTAATGCAGCTGACTACGTTATCGCTTAGAGAATTCTTATAGGGAATACGCTGGATATTCTTGAATCTGTTGCGGATAGGATGGTAATAGTTCAATCCCCCGAAGTAGGTTCCAAGCCACATACCTCCTTGCGAATCCATAAAGATACTGCGAACCGAACGTTGTGACAAACTGCCGTTTTCTACCGGACTGCTACTGTAGGAAACGAAAGAATCGCTTCCTTCATGATAAATGTTTAGATCATTGAACGTTCCTATCCATAAGCGATTTTGCGAATCCAGTGCCAGGGAGCGGATATAATTGGAACTGATACTTTTAGGATTGGAAGAAGAATGATGATAAGCCTTGACCTCTTTCGTTTTCGGATTGAGCAGAAGCAGACCGGCTCCTTCGGTAGCTACCCATATACGGGTAGGAGATTGCTGCAAAATGGCCTGAATCTGTTTCGTTTCCGTTATCGGAGTAATTTTTTCCAGTTTCTTTTGAGGAATGGAATAGCTGTAAAGCCCGTCAACCGGGGTACCGATATAGATAATATCCCCCTGTCTGTAAAGAGCTGAAGCTATAAGCTTGTGCATAGCGGTACTAAAAGAATCATCAACGAATCGTGATTCTTTAATATCGAACATAGTCAGACCTTCTTGTGTGCTTATAAGCAACTGTTCCGGTGAGATTTCTGCAATACCATTGATTTGTTGCCGTTTGCCTTTTTTCTCGTAGAAGAAATTTCTGAATTTGTCTTTTTCTTCGTCATAATATGACAAACCATCCCGCGTACCGATCCAGACACGTCCCTGACTGTCAGTTTTTACGATTCGTGAAATGTCATTAGCAATACTGTTCGGATCCTCTTCATTATGTTGATAAACTGTAAATGAATACCCGTCATACTTGTTTACTCCATCATAGGTCGCGAACCACATATTACCTCTTTGGTCCTGATCGATAGAAAATACGGTGCTTTGTGACAATCCTTCGTTAATAGAAATATAAGAGAAGTTAATTTGCTCCGGAACTTCAGAAAAAACGCAATTAACCCCTATACATAGAAAGAGTAGACAGATTGTTGTTTTTTTAAGGCTGTTCATTATTAGTTCATAAGATTAATAATGGCATCAAAGATAGCAAAATCTTTTATATGGAGGTATTCAATAGAGAGAAAGTAAATATAGGGAATGAAAAAATACCACCGATTATACAGATTAGCACGGATTTTTATATCGACAATCTTCGAATTACAATTAAATCTGTGTTAATCTGTGTAATCGGTGGTGAAACTTGAAACTGGTAGGTAATTTATTATTTAGCTAAATCTCCTATCTCGTCTAAATTCTTCTGAATATCTTCGTCATTCAATGTATAATTCACCAGATCACCTGCCAAATACTTGTCATAAGAAGCCATATCGATCAGACCATGTCCCGAAAGATTGAACAGAATCACTTTTTCTTCTCCGGTTTCCTTGCATTTGTTAGCTTCGCGGATAGCCGCTGCAATAGCGTGGCTGGATTCGGGAGCCGGAATAATACCTTCAGACTGCGCAAACAGACAACCGGCTTCGAAAGACTCCAGTTGCTGTATATCTACCGCTTCCATCAGATTATCTTTGAGCAACTGTGAAACGATTACACCTGCGCCGTGATAACGAAGCCCACCGGCATGGATATGAGCAGGAGCAAAATTATGTCCCAAAGTGAACATCGGCAGCAATGGAGTATATCCGGCTTCATCACCGAAGTCATACTGGAACTTACCACGTGTCAGTTTCGGACAAGAAGCAGGTTCGGCAGCAACGAAACGAGTCTTTTTCCCTTCCTGTATGGTGTGGCGCATGAACGGGAAAGAGATACCTCCGAAGTTGGAACCACCTCCGAAACAACCGATCACGATATCCGGATATTCGCCTGCCATTTCCATTTGTTTTTCAGCTTCCAGTCCGATAATAGTCTGGTGGAGAGTCACGTGGCTAAGTACGGAACCGAGCGTATATTTACAGTTGGGAGTCATTTGTGCCAGTTCGATAGCTTCCGAAATAGCAGTTCCCAATGAACCTTGATAAGTGGGGTGTTTAGTCAGAATATCCTTACCGGCACGGGTAGACATAGATGGAGAAGGAGTGACCTGTGCTCCGAAAGTCTGCATGATGCTGCGGCGGTATGGTTTTTGTTCATAACTGATTTTTACCTGATAAACGGCAGCTTCCAGGCCGAAAACCTTGGCTGCGTAAGAAAGAGCGGCTCCCCATTGTCCGGCACCGGTTTCAGTGGTGATGTTGGTCACCCCTTCTTCTTTGCAATAATAAGCTTGTGCCAATGCAGAGTTCAATTTATGCGAACCGATAGGGCTTACGCTTTCGTTCTTAAAATAGATATGAGCCGGAGTGCCGAGTGCTTTTTCCAAACCATAAGCACGAACCAGCGGAGTGCTGCGATAGTACTTGTACATTTCACGCACTTCTTCCGGTATTTCGATCCATGCATCCGTCTGATTCAGCTCCTGATGACACAGCTCTTTTGCGAAAATCGGATATAAATCTTCTGCTTTCAGCGGTTGTTTGGTTCCCGGGTGCAACGGAGGCATAGGCTTGTTCACCATATCAGCCTGAATGTTGTACCAGTAATGTGGAATTTCTTCTTCCGGTAGAATATACCGTTTTCTTTTTTCACTCATAATATTGTAGTTTTTTAGTTTTCTGTTGCCAAAAGTACTCAAATTTTTAATATTCGGAAAATTTTGTCAACAAAGAATCGCATTTGATTGTTATTTTAGTTAAGTTTGCACGACCCCGTTAAAAAAGATGATATGAAGATTTATCATAAGTTTTTATTGTATCAGAATAAACTGCTAAAACCCTATGTACGTATCTTGTTAGGGCTGGTAGAAGCACTCACCTATCTGGCGTCATTATTATTGATTGTCGGAGTAGTATATGAACATGGCTTTCCCTTGTCTATTGATGAAGTGGCGAATTTACAGACATTGTATAAAACTGTCTGGATCATCTTTCTGATTGATGTAACTTTACATATCTCGCTGGAATACCGGAATACCAAAAAACAATACCGGCGATTAGCTTGGATCTTGAGTGGGTTGTTATATCTCACTTTAGTACCTGTTATATTCCATCGTCCGGAAGAAGAAGGAGCCATTCTGCATATTTGGGAATTCTTACATGGGAAGTTTTATCATCTTTTGTTATTGTTAGTTCTTTCTTTCCTCAATCTGTCTAATGGGCTGGTGCGTCTGTTGGGACGGCGTACCAATCCGTCTTTGATATTGGCAGTCAGTTTTATGGCTATTATTCTGATTGGAGCAGGCTTGTTGATGCTTCCGCGCTGCACGGTAAATGGTATCACCTGGGTAGACTCTTTATTTACGGCTACCAGTGCCGTATGCGTTACAGGCTTGGTACCGGTAGACGTGTCCACTACATTCACCACTTCGGGATTAGTTGTCATTATCCTGTTGATTCAGATTGGCGGATTGGGAGTGATGACATTAACCAGTTTCTTCGCCATGTTCTTTATGGGGAATACCTCCATTTACAATCAGCTTGTTGTGCGTGATATGGTTAGTTCCAATTCATTAGGTTCTTTGCTGTCTACTTTATTATATATATTAGGCTTCACCTTAGTGATTGAAGGGATCGGCATGGTTTCGATTTGGTTTAGTATTCACGGAACGTTGGGAATGACCCTGGAAGGAGAGTTGGGTTTTGCTGCTTTCCATTCTATTTCAGCTTTTTGCAATGCGGGTTTTTCTACGCTTTCCGGCAATTTAGGAAATCCGATGGTGATGACTAACCACAATTGGCTGTTTATTACTGTTTCTCTATTGATTATCTTTGGTGGTATCGGTTTCCCCATCCTTGTCAATTTCAAGGATATTGTATTGTATCACCTCCGTCGTTTCTGGAAATTGATTCGTACCCGCAAACTGGATCGGCATAAAATGCAGCACCTCTATAACCTGAATACGAAAATCGTGTTAATCATGACTTTTCTGCTTTTATTAATCGGCACATTGGCTATTGCTGCTTTTGAGTGGAATGGTTCTTTTGCCGGTATGCCTGTGGCAGATAAGTGGACACAAGCTTTCTTTAATGCCACTTGTCCGCGAACAGCCGGTTTCAGCAGTGTCGACTTAGCATCATTGAGTGTGCAGACATTGTTGGTTTATCTATTCCTGATGTGGGTGGGCGGTGGATCACAGTCCACGGCAGGTGGTGTGAAAGTGAATGCTTTTGCGGTCGTAGTTCTGAATCTTGTAGCCGTATTGCGTGGCACTGAACGAGTGGAAGTGTTTGGCAGAGAATTGTCTTACGATTCAATCCGGCGTTCCAATGCAACAGTAGTCATGTCATTGGGAGTCTTATTCATTTTTATTTTTACATTGAGCATACTCGAACCGGGTGTTTCCATTATGGCATTAACTTTCGAATGTGTCTCTGCGCTTAGTACCGTGGGTTCCAGTCTGAATCTGACCCCTCATTTGTGCGACGCGAGCAAACTATTGGTGTCTTTGTTGATGTTTATTGGTCGTGTGGGGTTAATAACATTGATGCTAGGAATAGTTAAACAGAAAAAGAATACAAAATACCGTTATCCGAGTGATAACATCATAATAAACTAAAGCTATGAAGTATATTATTATTGGTTTAGGAAATTACGGCCATGTGTTGGCGGAAGAACTGTCCGCCTTGGGGCACGAAATTATAGGTGCGGATATAAGCGAAAGTCGTGTAGACTCCATCAAAGATAAGGTTGCTACAGCTTTTGTCATTGATGCCACTGACGAACAATCATTATCAGTATTGCCATTGAATAGTGTGGATATAGTTATTGTAGCGATTGGAGAGAATTTTGGTGCGTCGATACGAGTCGTTGCCCTGTTGAAGCAGAAAAAGGTTCCCCGTATTTTTGCCCGTGCTATTGATGCCGTACATAAAGCAGTGCTTGAAGCTTTTGATCTGGAACGAATTCTGACTCCGGAAGAAGATGCTGCCCGCAGCCTGGTACAACTGCTCGACTTCGGTACTAACATGGAAGGATTCCGTATCGATCAGGATTATTATGTGGTGAAGTTCACGGTTCCGGAGAAATTTGTAGGATATTTTGTGAATGAGTTAAACCTGGATGAAGAGTTTCATTTAAAAATGATAGGATTGAAACGGGCGAATAAGATCACCAACTGCCTGGGTATCTCTCTGACCGAGCTTCATGTGAAGAATGAATTACCGGGAAATGAGAAAGTGGAAGAAGGAGACGAATTGGTCTGCTACGGCAGGTATCGTGATTTTCAGGCCTTCTGGAAAGCTATTTAGCTAGAGTACTTATAACGTCGCTTTTATTGGGCACAAGTGAGCAAGTTTCGGAGATAGTTGTATGAAGAAACCCATCGGACTTCTTTTCAGTAAAGAAATCCGGTGGGTTTGTTATATGCTGAAGCGTATGCCTTATTTCGTCTGAATACGAATATTTCCGGCTTTCACTCCATTTGCTTTTGCTGTAAATACAATCTCTCCGGCAGTTTCACCGGCTTGCAGGATAGCTGTCAACATTCCGTTGAAAGCATGCATTTTCGGAAGATGGAATTGTTCAAGGTTCGTCGGATCGCCATTGGCGGCAGCACGATATTTACCTGTTCCCTTTACCGAGAAATTTATCTGACGATTATCGGCAGGGCAGAGGTTACCGTCTTTGTCTACTACTTTAACAGTCACATAAGCCAGGTCTTTTCCATCTGCAGTCAGTTCGTTACGGTTGCTTACCAGTTCGATGTGATGAGGCTTTCCGGCAGTACGGACTACTTTTTCAGCTACCGCTTTTCCGTTTTTGTCGTAGGCTACTACTTTCACTTCACCCGGTTCGTACTTTGTATCCATCCACATCAGACGATAGCGGTTCTTTAGCGAACTATTATTCTTGCTTTGTTTTCCATAGCTTTTGCCATTGATAAACAATTCGGCAGTAGGATAATTAGTGTACACAAAAACGGGAGTCACTTCACCTTCACGTCCCGGCCAGGTCCAGTGAGGCAGGATATGCAAGGTTTCCGCTTTCTTGTTCCACACGCTACGGTAAAGATAATAGCGGTCTTTAGGTAAACTGGCAAGGTCGATGATACCAAACATTGAACTGTGGTTAGGCCATGAATCCGTATCGTATGGTGACGGTTCACCCAGATAATCAAATCCGGTCCATACGAACTGTCCGATGGTCCAATGATGATCGTCAGCTAATGCAAAGTCCTCGTCCGGAATATTCGACCAGGGACAAACTTCCACATCGTATGAAGAGCATTGATGGTCTTCATATTTAGCCCCTTTCTTATCCTCCACCGGGAACTTGTATACGCCACGTGAACTGACAGTAGAAGCTGTTTCGCTTCCCAGAATCAGATTCTGCGGGAGTTGGTCGTATGACTCCTGATAGCGTTGCGTACGGTAATTAAGTCCCGGAATGTCAATCATTGCTGCAAATCCGTTGGCAAGTACACAAGTCACTTGGTCCATTCCGCAAGTGACAGGACGGGTAGGATCTTCACGATGGCAGATATCCTGCAGGAATTTGGCCACTTTATAACCGACAGGACTGCATTGAGTCGGTACTTCGTTGCCGATACTCCACATAACGACGCAAGGGTTATTCCGGTAATTATGAAGCATATTTATCATATCACGTTCCGCCCATTCATCGAAGTAGCGGTGATAACCATTTTCACATTTGGCGATATCCCATTCATCGAACGGTTCGATCATCATCATAAATCCCATTTCGTCACACAATGCAACGAGTTCGGGAGTCGGCATATTATGAGAAGTACGGATCGCGTCGCATCCCATATCTTTCAATAGCGTAAGCTGATGACGCAGTGCTGCAACATTGATCGCGGCACCCAACGGACCTAAATCGTGGTGATTACATACACCCTGAAATTTACGGTGTTTCCCGTTCAGGTAGAACCCTTTGTCGGCAATGTATTCAATGCTGCGGATACCGAAACGTGTGGTGTAAGTATCTACCAGTTTATCATCCGCATAAATTTTAGAGACAGCCTTGTAAAGCGACGGACTTTCCGGCGACCAGAGTTCGGGTGCGTTTACAATAAAATTTTGTTCAAAAGGTTGTCCGTGATTGATGCGGCTTGTATTCTCTTTCCGGGTAACAACTTTACCTTCCGGAGAAAGAATTTCCGTCTCTACACGGATGGCTGTTTTCTCACCGGCATTGTCTATCTTCGTTTGGAGACGTACGGCTGCAAAATCCTTGTTGACGTGAGGAGTTGTGATTTGCGTTCCCCATACAGGTACATGGATTTTGTCAGTCACAATCAGGTGTACATTGCGATACAGACCTGCTCCCGGATACCAGCGCGAAGATTGCGGACGGTTTTCCAAACGCACGGCAAGCGTATTGTTTTTACCGTCTTTATTCAATAAGGAAGTCACATTACAGTGAAAAGAATTGTAGCCGAAAGGCCAGAAACAAGCTTCTTTTCCGTTGATGTAGACACGCGCTTCACTCATGGCACCGTCAAAAAGTAGTGTCACTTCTTTGTCGGCAGGGGCGTCAAAACTGGTACGATACCATCCGGTACCTACATAAGGAAGACCGCCGGTACGTCCTGTCTTCAAGGAAGCTTTTTTCTCAAAGTTCTGTGTCACTGCCACGTTTTGGAGGTCATTGTTCATGTCGAATGGACCAAAAATCGCCCAGTCGTGTGGAATAACAACCGATTCCCATTTAGTGTCATTGAACTCCGGCTGACTGGCCTCTTTAAAATCTCCTTTACTGAATTTCCAGTTCTTCTCCAGCAGTGCCTCACTGCGTTGCGCTTGCATAGTGCAGGCGGCGGCCATCAAAAGTACAGCTAATAACTGTTTGGGGTGTTTCATGTTCATTTTTACTTTTCAGGTATAAAATATTTTGGATTCGGCGTAAAGTTATAAAAAAGGATTCAATAATCTTATCTCTTGAAAGCATTAAATGCACTGGCCGGTTTGCCACTGTTGTCGAGCCCCCCTTTGTGATAGCCTTTCCATTCCTTCTTTCCTTCAAATGTAGGAAAAATGTCGGTTACACTTGTAAATATCCCGCTCTTTTTGTTCCTTTGCTATCTATTTATAAACAGAAAACTTACGTATGAGAAAACTAATTTATTGGCTTTTATTGCCGTTGGCAGTGGCTGTGAGTGCATGTGGCGGTAAAAAAGGAACTTCAGATAATCAGTCGCTACTGGCAAGAATAGACAGTATAGATGCTCACGGATTGCAGCGTATGCAGACGTCTAAGAGCGAAACTAACTTTAAGTTCAAAGGAAAAGATTATCATTCCTTTGTTTCACGTACTCCGGACGAAAGTCTGCCTCATGTAACAAATGAGATGGGAGATACTTATGTCGACAATAAAATAGTGCTGCACCTGACACGCGGTAACGAAACGGTATTGAACAAGACATTTACTAAGAATGATTTTTCATCCGTAGTCGATGCAAAATTTCTCTCGAAATCTATATTGGAAGGAATTGTATACGACAAGACCACTCCGCAGGGCATTGTATATGCCGCAAGTGTTTGTTATCCGCAGACAGATTTGTATATGCCGCTTTCTATAACGATCACCGCTGATGGAAAAATGAGCATACAGAAAGTCGATATGCTTGAAGAAGATTTGAACGATGAAGCACCCAATTAAGCCTCCAGGCAGGTGTTGACAGCAAAATTACACAAATGTGAAAACATTTGAGACAAACGAAAGGCAACCGATGAGGTTGCCTTTCGTATTTTTGCACCGTCAACAAATTTAATATCGAATAGAATGAAGAAAAGCATTTTTATTATTTGCGTGCTGGCATCAGGATGCACGGCGATGGCTGAACAAGTCGAGAAACCCGGTCCGGCTATAGAAACACAGACTTTGGTGCCACTGACCGAGCGTGTAAATGTACAGGCAGATTCGGCATGTGTCAATCAGATTATAGATGGTTGCTGGGTAGCAGTCGGAGCTAAAAAAGCGCATGCCATTCAACGTGATTTCAACCTTATGTTCAACGGAAAACCTTCTTATCGTTTTGAACTGAAAGAAGATGATAACACATTATCCGGATATGCAGCGAGGGAAACAAAAGGGCGTGCGGAATTTTCTTATTGTTATGCAACTTCCGATGATTTCAAAGGCAAACCAGCCGATACATATAAGAAAGCACAAATAATGAAAACTGTATATCATCATGGAAAAGGTATTTGTCCGCAAGGTGCTTCCCGCGATTATGAGTTTTCGGTATATATCCCTTCTACATTAGGCAGTGATGTTTCCACCATTTTTGCTCAATGGCATGGAATGCCGGATCGTACTTTGGTACAGACTCCACAGGGTGAAGTGAAGAAACTGACAGCTGATGAGTTCATGGAACTGGACAAGACTACTATTTTTAAGAAAAACATGGGATACGAAAAGAAACCCAAGCTGGACAAGCAAGGTAATCCGGTGAAAGACAAACAAGGCAATCCCGTTTATCAAGCCGGAAAGGCCAACGGATGGCTGGTGGAACAAGGTGGCTATCCTCCATTGGCATTCGGATTTTCAGGCGGATGGTTTTATATCAAAGCAAACTCCGACCGTAAATGGCTGACAGATAAAGACGACCGTTGCAACGCAAATCCGGAAAAGACACCGGTTATGAAACCTGTGACATCCACATATAAAGTATCGACCATTGCTTACAAAATGCCTTTCGCTGATTTTCCGAAAGATTGTTGGATTACATTCCGTATTCATATCGATTGGACAGTCTATGGCAAAGAGGCGGAAACAATTGTAAAGCCGGGTATGCTCGATGTACAGATGGACTATCAGGAAAAGGGGAAAAAGGTTAATAAACACATTGTGGACAATGAGAAAATCATGATTGGACGTAACGACGATGATGGTTATTACTTTAAGTTCGGTATCTACCGTGTAGGTAATAGCACGAAGCCGGTATGTTACAATCTGGCAAACTATTCAGAGAGGTAATTAGTCAGAAGGTAGAAAGAGAGTGATATCCGGATGTCCGTTTAGTGGGCATCCGGATATTTTTTTATAGGTTAATAATCTGAAAAAATAATATCGCATTTATCAAGTGTGCTTCAAGTCTGCAAAAAGATTTGTTTTTTTGTTGCTTGCCAAATGGTATAATATATAAAATTATTAGTGATGCAAATGATGAACAAAAATGGATTTAGCCGGTGTGCGGAATTCTACATCGGTCGTTTGCGGAAGGAGGGACGGTATTCTACGGCGCATGTCTACAAGAATGCCATCTTTTCTTTCAGCAAATTTTGCGGCACGTCTAATGTGTCGTTCAGACAGATCACCCGTGAACGTTTACGACGTTACGGGCAATATCTTTATGAGTGTGGCTTGAAGCCCAATACGATTTCTACGTACATGCGTATGCTTCGTAGTATTTACAATCGGGGAGTGGAAGCGGGCAGTGCGCCTTATGTTCCGCGACTGTTTCATGATGTCTATACGGGCGTGGATGTCTGGCAAAAGAAGGCTTTGCCTGCTACGGAATTGCATAAGCTTCTGTATGAAGATCCCAAATCGGAACGTTTACGCCGTACGCAAGCTATTGCCGCCCTGATGTTCCAATTTTGTGGCATGTCGTTCGCGGATTTAGCTCATCTGGAGAAATCGGCACTCGATCAGAATGTACTGCGATACAATCGTATCAAAACCAAAACTCCGATGAGTGTGGAAGTACTGAATACTGCAAAGGAAATGATTAATCAGCTTCGTAGCAAGGAAAATTCTCATCCTGACTGTCCGGATTATCTGTTTGATATTCTTCGTGGGGATAAAAAACGGACGGATGAAAGAGGTTACCGGGAATATCAGTCCGCTCTCCGTCGATTTAATAATTCTCTGAAGGACTTGGCAAGAGCTTTACATTTGCAATCCCCCGTCACTTCCTATACGCTGCGCCATTCTTGGGCAACGACTGCGAAGTATCGTGGAGTATCCATTGAAATGATTAGTGAATCATTGGGGCACAAATCTATTAAAACCACACAAATCTACTTGAAAGGCTTTGGACTTAAAGAACGTACAGAGGTAAATAAAGGAAATTTATCTTACATAAGAAACTGTTGTGTAGGTAGCGTAAAAACTGTAAAGTGTTAATCATCAGAATTAAAATATGTGTGTTACTTCTTAGGTAACGGAACTTAAATTTGACGCAAAGATAGACAAAAACACGAATAGAAAGCAAATATTCCTCCACTTTTTTTCGTTTTATCTGAAACATAGAGCAAAAAACTATCCGAACATGAAATAACCTTATTTTCATGCTCTATACTTTTTATTGCCTGATCTCTAGATTTTCCCTGTTGAGTATTAGGCCTTTCCATATTTTACGCCTTTGTCATGTGTGTGATTTCTATTTTCATCATAGTGTACGCTTCGTGTATGTATTATCCGTTACCTAAGAAGTAACGGAATCACATGGGGTAAAAAAATATGATTTTAACGAAACCAAAATCAGTAAATGCCGGGCCTAGTAGTGGGACAGGGGAAGGCGTAGCACACTCAAAACGCTGGTATGTAGCACTCGTTCGAATGCATCACGAGAAGAAAGTATCCGAGCGTTTGTCTAAGATGGGAATTGATTCTTTTGTTCCCGTTCAGCAACAGATCCATCAATGGAGCGACCGTCGAAAGATGGTTGATACAGTCTTGCTTCCCATGATGGTTTTTGTTCATGTCAATCCAAAAGAGCGTATGGAAGTCCTAAGCTTCTCCACGGTCAGCCGTTATATGGTGATGCGTGGTGAAAGCACTCCTGCCGTTATTCCTGACGAGCAGATGGCCCGTTTCCGTTTCATGCTCGATTATTCCGAAGAAGCAGTCTGTATGAATGATACTCCACTGGCGCGTGGTGAGAAAGTTCGTGTAATAAAAGGTCCTTTGAGCGGCCTTGTTGGCGAACTCGTGACTGTCGGGGGGAAGAGTAAGATTGCCGTTCGTTTAAATATGCTTGGCTGTGCTTGTGTAGATATGCCAATCGGTTATGTAGAACCTACAAAGATTAGTAATGACGACACAAAAAAACTTTAACGTATTTCTATTCATTCTACTGTTAGGAGTTTTTTCTCCTTTGATGGCTCAAAATATGAGCGATTCTCAAGTGTTGGAGTATGTCAAAGAGGGGATTAGACAAGGGAAAGAACAAAAACAATTAGCCTCCGAACTTGCCCGTAAGGGCGTGACCAAAGAACAGGCTATGCGTGTGAAGCAGCTTTATGAGCAGCAGAACAACGTCAATGCTTCCAACGCTACCGGTACGGATGTCAATGAATCCCGTCTTCGTGAAGAAATGAAGGAGAACACCTCCGATATGCTGGAAGACCATCCGAGTACTCAAGATCTTGCACGTAGTAATCAGGTTTTCGGACGTAACATTTTTAATACCCGTAACCTGACTTTTGAACCCAGTGTCAACATCGCCACCCCTTTAAATTACCGTCTCGGTCCCGGTGATGAAGTGATTATCGATATCTGGGGAGCCAGCCAGAACACTATCCGCCAACAGATTTCTCCTGATGGCACGATTAACATTCAGAAAATAGGTCCCGTCAACCTGAACGGCCTGACTATTGCTGAAGCCAATGACTACCTCAAAAAAACATTAAACAAGATATATAATGGTCTTAATAATACGAATGATCCCACTTCTGACATCCGTCTGACTTTGGGGAGCATCCGTACTATTCAGATCAATGTGATGGGTGAAGTAGTCCAACCGGGCACTTACTCTCTTTCTTCCTTTTCTACTGTCTTCCATGCACTTTACCGTGCAGGAGGTGTGAGTGACATAGGTAGCCTTCGCAATGTTCAGCTGGTACGTAACGGTAAGAACATCGCCACAATCGATGTCTACCAATTTATCATGAAAGGCCACATTCAGGATGACATCCGTCTTCAGGAGGGCGATGTAGTAATAGTCCCTGCCTATGATATCTTGGTTAAGGTCGATGGAAAAGTGAAACGCCCGATGCGTTTCGAAATGAAAAAGGATGAGAGTCTATCTACTCTTATCAGCTATGCCGGTGGCTTTGACGCCGATGCCTATACTCGTTCCTTACGTGTCGTACGCCAAAACGGACAGGAGTATGAAGTAAACACAGTCAAAGACCTTGATTATAGTGTCTATAAAATGCGGAATGGTGATGTTGTGACTGCCGAGGCTATCCTTAACCGCTTCACTAATAAACTTGAAATTCGTGGTGCCGTTTACCGTCCCGGTATCTACCAGCTAAACGGTAAACTGAATACCGTCCGCGAACTAGTGAACGAAGCCCAAGGCTTGACGGGTGATGCTTTCTTGAACCGTGCTGTCCTTTATCGTCAACGTGAGGATCTTACTACTGAAGTTATCCCTGTTGACATTAAAGCCATCATGGATGGTACTTCTCAAAATATCATCCTGACGAAAAACGATATTCTTTATATTCCGAGTATCCATGATTTGGAAGATAGGGGAGATGTTGTAATCCACGGCGAAGTGGCCAAACCTGATTCCTATCCTTATGCTGACAACATGACTCTTGAAGACTTGATCATTCAGGCCGGAGGCTTGCGTGAGGCCGCTTCTGTTGTTCGTGTGGATGTATCGCGTAGAATCAGGAATCCCCATAGTACAATGGATAATGATACTATCGGTCGGACGTATACATTCTCCCTGAAAGAAGGTTTTGTCGTTGACGGCACACCGGGTTTTGTACTTCAACCTTATGATGAGGTTTATGTTCGCCGCAGTCCGGGTTATCAGGCTCAGCAGAATGTAGCTGTTGAAGGTGAAATCCTGTTCGGAGGCTCATACGCTATGACCAGCCGTGAGGAACGTCTTTCCGATTTGATTCGCAAAGCCGGCGGTTCTACCAAAAACGCCTACCTACGTGGTGCCAAACTTACTCGTGTCGCTACTGAGGGTGAGAAGAAACGTATGGAAGATGTGCTTCGCTTAATGAGCCGTCAGTTGGGTGAGGCTATGATGGATTCTTTGGACATTCATGTGGAAGACCATTTTACGGTCGGCATTGACTTGGAGAAAGCTTTAGCTAATCCGGGGAGCATGGCGGACATTGTCTTGCGTGAGGGTGATGTGGTCTTTATTCCCAAAAGTACCAATACAGTTAAGATCAATGGTGCTGTCATGGTTCCTAATACCGTTTCTTATATAGCTGGTAAGAATATTGATTATTATTTGAATCAGGCCGGTGGTTATTCTGATAATGCGAAGAAGAGCAAGAAGTTTATAGTTTATATGAATGGTCAGGTAACTAAGGTAAAAGGTAGCGGTAAGAAACAAATCGAACCCGGTTGTGAAATAATCGTTCCTAGTAGATCTAAGAAACGTACTAATATGGGTGAAATCCTGGGATATGCCACTTCTTTCAGCTCCTTGGGTATGATGATTGCCTCTCTTGCTAATTTAATCAAGAAATAACGAATACTTTATAATACCTTTATTTATGTCTACTTTGATGGAACAAGCATCTGAAAAGGAAACAAAACAGGTGTATAATAATCACAATGACGAGGAGCTTGAAATCGATTTGATGGATCTTCTTCGTAAGGTTATAGGTATTCGTAAGAAGATCTATAAAGCTGCCGGTATCGGACTAATAATTGGTGTTATTGTTGCGATAAGTATCCCTAAGCAGTATACGGTTGAAGTTACTCTTTCTCCGGAAATGGGTAATAACAAAGGTGGTGGTTTATCCGGTTTGGCTGCTTCCTTTTTAGGAAGTGGAGTTTCTATGGGAGATGGAACCGATGCCTTGAATGCTTCCTTATCTGCAGATATCGTCTCTTCTACTCCCTTCTTGTTGGAACTTTCTAATATGAAAGTACCTGTATCAGGGAGTGAGGAAATCTCTTTAAGTTCTTATTTGAATGAAGAGTCATCCCCATGGTGGGGGTATGTAATTGGATTTCCGGGTATGGTAATTGGTGGGGTAAAGTCCTTGTTTACAGAAAATGAGTATGAACCCATATCTTCCGATAAAGTAAGTTGGGGTACCATTGAATTATCCAAAAAGGAGTCTCAGAAGATTGAATCATTAAAGAGAAAGATTGCTGCTTCTGTAGATAAGAAAACCTCTATGACTACCGTTACTGTAACTTTGCAGAGTCCTAAGGTTGCTGCAGTCGTTGCTGACTCTGTAGTTAAGAAGTTGCAGGAATATATCATAGACTATCGTACCTCCAAATCTAAAGAGGATTGTCTCTATTTGGAGAAATTGTTTAAAGAACGTCAGCAGGAATATTACGAAGCGCAGAGAAAATATGCCGATTATATGGACTCTCATGACAATATCATTTTGCAGAGTGTTCGTACTGAACAGGAACGTTTGCAGAATGACATGAGTTTGGCTTACCAGGTATATAGTCAGGTTGCCAGTCAGCTTCAGGTTGCCAGAGCTAAAGTTCAGGAAGAGAAACCTGTGTTTGCTGTTGTAGAACCTGCTGTTGTCCCCTTGGAACCTTCGGGAACCAGTAGAAAGGTATATGTTTTAGCTTTTATTTTCCTATCAGTTTGTATTGTTATATTCTGGAATTTATTCGGAAAAGATTTTCTGAATAAGTTCAAAGAAGTATGTGCCTAAAATCAATCTTTAATGTGATATGGTATCAACCACCAGTCAAATCAATAAATTTATAGAATTTGTAGCAGTTCTGGGAGACCTGATCATTCTGAATCTGGTATTGTTCTTTCTCCTTTTCTTTTGGGAGGAAGCTTTTGTTTCTTTATCTTTTTCTTGCAGGGTTTCCTGGATGATGACTTCGTTAAGTCTCTGTTATCTGGCCTGTTCGAGCTCCCGTGGGAGGGTTTGGGATAGTCGGGGAATTCGCCCTGACCAACTAGTATTGCGCGTGTTGAAGAATATTATAGCTTTTTCCATCTTTTGGGCATGTATCATGACTTTTAGTGGAATCTCTATCTATTCTCCTCTTTTCTTTGTCGCTTATTTCTCTTTCCTCTTTGTCATCTTAAGTATTTATCGCATTATTATCCGTCATTTCCTGATGGTCTATTGTGCTAAGGGCAAGCATAGACGTTATGCCGTTTTTATAGGTGGAGGCAATAATATGCAGGTATTGTATGAGGAGATGGAAAGTTCTCTGGCGTCTTCTCTATATGAGGTCGTGGGTTATTTTGATATAAAACCGAATGAAGCCTTTTCCTCCCAATGTTCCTATCTGGGTAATCCCGACGGTTTTTCAGATTTTATGTCCGCACACCCGGGAATTAAACATGTTTTTTGTTCTTTGTCGATGGAGGAGGGGCGTTATAATTTCTCTATTATGAATCATTGTGAAAACCATCTTCTTTATTTTCATGGTGTTCCTAATGTTTGTAAGGGTTTTCCTCGTCGTATCTGGCACAGTATGGTTGGCAATATGCCTATTTTGAATCTGCGTTATGAGCCTTTGGGGAAAATGGAGAATCGTATATTGAAGCGGATATTTGATGTTGTTTTCTCCAGTCTTTTTCTAGTTACAGTTTTTCCCTTTGTTTACCTCATAGTTGGAAGTATTATAAAGTTGACCTCTCCCGGTCCTGTATTCTTTAAGCAAATGCGTACGGGGTTGAATGGTGTGGATTTTGTATGTTACAAATTCCGTTCTATGAAAGTGAATGATGAAGCCGACAGTAAACAGGCTACGGCTGATGATCCCCGAAAAACTCGTTTTGGGAACTTTCTCCGTCGTTCTAATATTGATGAACTTCCTCAGTTTATTAATGTCTTTAAGGGTGAAATGTCGATAGTTGGTCCCCGTCCTCACATGTTGGCTCATACGGAGACTTATGCCCGACTGATTGATAAATATATGGTGCGGCACTTTATAAAACCAGGGGTAACCGGTTGGGCTCAAACGCATGGTTTCCGTGGTGAAACGAAAGAACTTTCACAGATGGAGGAACGTGTAAAGGCTGATATTTGGTATATGGAGCATTGGACAATGTTGCTTGACATATATATCATTTATAAGACGGTGGCGAATGTAGTTGTAGGAGAAAAGAACGCATATTAAAGTATCTTTACTGGTAGAACATCTTAAATATATTTACTAAATATATCTGCTTATGAATAAAAAAGAAACCCTGAAGCAACAAATTCTTCAGTTATCTCGTGAATATTATAATGAGGTTCATCGGGACTCCAAAGTCTTTGAACCAGGGAAAAGTTTTGTAAATTATGGTGGTCGCTTTTTTGATGCTGAAGAACTCGTTAATTTGATTGATTCCTCTTTGGACTTCTGGCTTACAGCAGGACCTTGGGCTCATAAATTCGAGAAACGTTTTGCAGACTGGTTGGGGGTTAAATATTGTTCGCTGACAAATTCCGGGTCTTCTGCAAATTTATTAGCATTTATGACATTGACTTCTTCACTATTGGGAGAGCGTCGTATAAAAAAAGGTGATGAGGTTATAACAGTGGCTTGTGGATTTCCAACTACTGTAACGCCTATCATTCAGTATGGTGCGATTCCAGTATTTGTAGATGTAACGATTCCGGAGTATAATATAGATATAACTCAACTGGAAACTGCTTATTCTGATAAAACCAAAGCTGTCATGATTGCCCATTCGTTGGGTAATCCTTTCGATTTACAGTCGGTAAAAGATTTTTGTGATCGTCATCATCTTTGGTTAGTTGAAGATAATTGTGATGCCTTGGGTTCAGAATATACCATTAATGGTGAAACGAGAAAGACAGGGACCATCGGTCATATTGGTACTAGCAGTTTTTACCCACCACATCACATGACAATGGGTGAGGGTGGTGCTGTGTACACAAATGATCCATTGCTTAATAAGATAACCAATTCTTTCCGTGATTGGGGGCGTGATTGCTGGTGTGTAGGTGGTGTAGATAATACTTGCAAGTATCGTTTCAGTAAACAATTTGGTGAGTTGCCTGTAGGTTATGATCATAAATATGTTTATTCTCATTTGGGTTATAATTTAAAGCTAACCGATATGCAAGCGGCTATTGGTTGCGCCCAATTGGATAAGTTGGACAGTATAGTATTGGCTCGTAGAAAGAATTTCCAGACTTTACTTGACGGTCTGAATGATACGGAAGGACTAATACTTCCTGAACCTCAAAAGAACTCTAATCCTAGCTGGTTTGGTTTTCTTATTTCAGTGAAAGAAGATGCAGGGTTCACCCGTAATGAATTATCAGAATATTTGGAGAGCAAGAAAATACAAACCCGTAATCTTTTTGCAGGAAACCTGTTGAAACATCCGGCTTTTAATGAAATGCGACAAAACGGTGACGGTTATCGTGTTGTCGGTGATTTGAAAGGTACAGATTTTATATTGAATAATACTTTCTGGATTGGAGTTTACCCGGGTATGACTGAAGAAATGCTCCAATATATGATTTCCACAATCAAGGAATTTGTTACATCCCGTAAAGCGTAGAGAATAATGAAAGCAGTCATTTTCGCAGGAGGTTTTGGAACCCGTTTGAGTGAGGCTACCAATCTTATTCCCAAACCGATGGTTGAAATAGGTGGAAAGCCTATTCTTTGGCATATTATGAAGACTTATAGTCATTATGGAATTAATGAATTTGTTATCTGTTGCGGTTATAAACAATATGTTATAAAAGAATATTTCGCTAATTATTTTCGTCATAATAGCGACCTTACAGTCGACCTGTCCAATAACAGTGTTGAAATACTTGATAATCACTCTGAAAATTGGAAAGTGACTATGGTTGATACCGGCTTGAATACCCAAACAGGAGGGCGTCTGAAACGAGTACAGAAATATATTGGTGATGAACGCTTTGTTCTTACTTACGGCGATGGAGTAGCGGATATAAATATAGCAGAGAGCATTAAGGAGCATGAATTATCAGGTTGTGACATCTCATTAACGGCTTACAAGCCCGGAGGTAAATTCGGAGCCTTGCAAATAGATTTGAATAATAACAAGGTACTTTCCTTTCAAGAAAAACCGGATGGTGATCGTAATTGGGTGAATGCAGGCTATTTTGTTTGCGAACCTAAGGTCTTTGAATATATTCCTGCGTGTGATGATACTATTGTTTTTGAGCGTAAGCCTCTTGAAGACTTGGCGAAAGATGGTAAAATGCATGCTTATCGTCATACCGGTTTTTGGAAGCCGATGGATACACTCCGTGATAATGTGGAACTCAATGAAATGTGGGATAAGGGGATAGCTCCCTGGAAAGTTTGGTAAATAATGGATATAGACATATTTAAAAATTTCTATAGAGGGAAGCGTGTTCTTGTAACCGGACATACAGGCTTTAAAGGTAGCTGGCTTTCTATCTGGCTCCATGAATTGGGAGCGGAAGTGATCGGGGTGGCTAAAGATCCGGCTACAGATAAAGATAATTATGTGTTGTCCGGAATAGGAGGAAAAATAAAAGCTGACCTGCGTGCTGATATTCGTGATAGTCAGCGAATGAAAGATATTTTTCAGGAATATCAACCCGAAATTGTTTTTCACTTGGCTGCCCAACCTCTAGTACGTTTAAGTTATGAAATTCCCGTTGAAACGTACGAAACTAATGTAATGGGGACGATTAACATATTGGAAGCTATACGGATAACGGATAGCGTAAAGGTAGGTGTCATGATAACTACTGATAAATGTTATGAAAACAAAGAGCAACTTTGGGGCTATCGTGAGAATGAACCGATGGGTGGCTACGACCCATATTCCAGTAGTAAGGGAGCGGCCGAAATAGCAATTGCTTCTTGGAGGCGTTCTTTCTTTAATCCAGAGCAATATGAAAAACATGGTAAAAGTATAGCCAGTGTTCGTGCAGGTAATGTGATTGGTGGAGGTGATTGGGCTTTAGATAGAATTATTCCCGATTGTATCCGTGCTTTAGAATCAAATAAACCTATTGAGATTCGTAATCCGAAAGCTATTCGTCCTTGGCAACATGTGTTAGAACCATTAAGTGGTTATATGTTATTGGCTAGTAAGATGTGGGATGAACCTACTAAATATTGTGAAGGATGGAATTTTGGACCACGGGCAGAAAGTATCACTTCTGTGTGGAAGGTTGCTACAAAAGTTATTGAGAATTATAATAATAGAGGTGAATTGAGAGATATTTCAGATCCTGATGCTTTACACGAGGCTAGGTTATTAATGCTTGATATTAGTAAGGCTAAGTTTCTATTGGGATGGGAGCCACGGATGAATATAAATCAGTGTGTTGCTTTAACTATAGATTGGTATAAAGGTTATAAACAGAATTCTATTTACGAATTATGTTTGAATGAAATTTCTACTTTTTTAGTTTAAATGAAGAACGCAGTCGTTACTGGTGGAACAGGTTATATAGGTTCTAACTTGGTAAGAACTTTATTAAAGGAGGATTGGCATGTTTGTATAATTGCAGATCCAAAATTTGGCTATTCTAATATAGAGGATATATTAGCGGAAGTTGAAGTTCTAGAATATACTGGAGATATCGCAATTTTGTTAGAATGGTTTTCTGTAAATGATCCTGATGTGGTGTTTCATTTAGCAGCGGCAGTAATAACAAAACATAACCCTGATCAAATAGCAACCCTAATACAAAGTAATATTCAATTTGGTTGTGAAGTAATGGAGGCTATGTTGAGGAGTTCATGTAGGAATTTTATTTGTACAGGTTCATATTGGCAAAATTATAATTCTGACATATATAATCCGGTAGATTTATATGCAGCAACAAAAGAAGCATTTGAAATAATGTGTCAATATTATATTGATAAGTATAAATATAAAGTAATTTCATTAAGACTTTTTGATATATATGGTGAAAATGATAAACGTCCCAAGTTATTAAATAGACTGTATCAAATAGCTGGAACTCCGCAATCTTTAGATATTTCCCTAGGTGAACAAATGCTTGACCTTGTCCATATTAGTGACGTATGTAATGCGTATGTAAAAGCTTATGAGTATATATGCAACCAAACTTTTTCTAGAGTTTGCATTTTTGGTGTATGTACTGGGAAAAGGTATATGTTGAAAGATGTTGTAGCTCTTTTTGAAAAAATATTAGGTAAAAAAATAAATGTAAATATAGGAGAGCGACCTTACAAAGACCGTGAAGTTATGTTTCCAATAGCGTCTTATTCTCAGTTACCCAATTGGAAAGTTCGAGTGAGCCTTGAGGAAGGTTTGGCTAAATTTGGTAAATAGATTGAATGATATGTTGGATATATTTGTGTTTTGACACAAATAAAAACTTTTTCATGCATACAATAATTTTAGGTGCTGGCATTTCAGGATTGGTAGCGGGATACACTCTTTCTCAGAAAGAAAATAATCTAATAATCTTAGCAAAAGATTCGGATTATGGAGGGCTGGGCGGCTATTTTACCATTGAAGGATTTCGTTTTGATCGTTTTGTACATTTCTCATTTACTAAAGATGACAAAGTAGATCCGATTTTTGTGAATAGTAGCTGGGGCTACCGGATTTGTGAGGAGAAGCATTTGGTGAAATACCTGAGAGACAAACATAAGTTTTATATCCTTGTACGTCCTAATTCTGATTTTCCATCATTATGTGTTAAGCATACTTTCCCTTTATGGGTAATATATTACTAGGCTGGACTCCGTCTGTCAAATTGGAGTGAAAATATTTTTGATTTATTGAAAATTTTTGAAAGTAAAATGTTAGTTCCGAATATTTGTACTGTTATATGATGAAATCAACAATATTGTTAATTGGAGGAGCTGGGTTTATAGGTTCCAATCTTATATCTTCCTTTATAAAAGAGGGTAAGTATAAAATTATAGTTTTTGAAAATGAGGGCGCAGATTTAAAGCGCTTAGATATACATAGAGACCAAATAGAAGTAATTACGGGAGATATGGCCGATAGTTCTTTCTTTGTGTATATAATAGAACAATTTAAAGTGTCTATCGTGATCCATCTTGTTTCAACACTATTACCGAATAGTTCATTAGATGATTATTTAATAGAATTTGATAGAGTTATAAAGCCGACGATAAAGATCATAAATATTTGTGCTAACTTGAAAGTAAAATTTGTATATTTTTCTTCGGGTGGAGTGATTTATGGTAATTCTGATAGAATAATTCATTCTGAGACCGACCCAATAGCTCCGATCTCATATTATGGATTATCCAAATGTAATTTGGAAAATATTATTTTGATAGAGCATCGGCGTAATAATTTGTCTTATTTAATATTGAGACCTTCTAATCCGTATGGTCATGGACAAAGATTGTATGGCAAGCAAGGGTTGATAGCCGTTGCAATTGGAAAAATTATGAGAGGTGAACAAATTGAAATATATGGTGATGGGAAAAATATAAGAGATTATATTTATATTGATGATCTTTGTGATTGCTGTTATCGATTAATAGCGGATAATGTGATCAATGAAACTTTTAATATTGGTAGTGGAAAAGGATATTCAAATAGTGAAATTATTTCTATAATAAATGATATTTCATTAGAAGAAAGTAATATTGTTTATTCTGAAAATCGTTCTTCAGATGTTAAGTCTATTGTGCTATGTGTTGATAAGATATCTCGTTTTATTGATTTAAATTTGACTGATATCAGAGAAGGAATAAAGAAATTCTATGAAGAATCTACTACAAAACTGTAAATCGATAAAATGTGAATTGTTGTGGGAAATGCATCACATGAATAACTATTAAATGATCAAGAAGATTCTCAGACTGATAAAAGACAATAAAAAGGTTCCAATAGCCAAGAATATGTATGCAAATTTGTTTGGAATCATAGTTAATTTATTGAACCAAATTGTATTAGTTCCCTTATTCCTTATAATGTGGCCAATCGAACTATATGGAGATTGGATTATATTATCTTCTTTTTCTGTTTTTTTTTCTATGACTGATTTAGGCTTTAATTCAGCGTCTATGAATTATTTCTCTATTAAGTATGCAGAAGGGAAATATACCGCTTGTTCTAAAGTTATTATAAATAATTATGTTTTAATCTCTGTAATAAGTGTTTGCGTGTTGCTACTTACAGTTGCTTTTTTATGTGTATTTGATATTGTGTCTATTTTTGACTTGCACTTACTTGATAAATCAGAAGCTTCTCTTATTTTTATTCTATTGACTTGCTATGTATTAGAAGGAATGTTTTCTACAATTCCAAATGCAATATATATGGCAAAATCTAAGATGCATAAAGCTTATTTTCTAGATAATTTGACTCGAGTAATTGAAGTAATTATAATTATAGGGAGTTTATTATTGAGGTTATCTTTGATTTGGATGGTTACAATTTATTGCTTACCTAAAATAATTCTTTTTATTTATAAATTGTATGATACGAATAAATTGTATCATTTGAGGGATTCTCATTTTGTTATAGATAAAGTTTTATTGAAGGAGTTATTTGTTCCGTCATTAACATTCATGACATTTCCTTTAGGTAATGCATTAATGATTCAAGGCTTCAATATAATTATAAATACTTTCTTTGGAGCAAGTTCATTGATTCTTTTTTCAACAACAAGAACTCTTATTAATTTTATAAAAACTCTCATCAATTCTATAAATGCTTCTGTTTGGCCAGAGTTTGCGTTAGCTTATGGGAGAAAAGATTTTAGTCGTATGATTTTTCTTCATCGGAATTCTGTTTTTATCTCAAATATGTTGTGTTTGACAATTTCTATTTTTATAATTGTTTTTGGAAAATATATTTTTCAATTGTGGTTACAGGGAAAAGTGGATTTTAATTTTAGCTTGTTATTGGTTTTGATCATAGTTTTTAATATTAATAATTTATGGAATACCAGTAGTGTAGTATTAGCTTCAACAAATAAACATTCTAAATTTGGAGTATTATATGTAGGGTGTACTTTACTGTCTGTAGGAATTGCTTGCTTATTATCTGTTAATGTTGAAAGCATATCTTTTGTGGCTTTTTCTGCAATAATAGGAGAATCTATATTAGCTTTATACGTCCTTAAAAAAAGTATTTTTCTTACTCATGATTCTACAAATTTATTTGTTAAAGATTATGTTGATAAAGTTCGAAAAAATATCTTATTAGTAAAAGTGAGTAAAAAATATGATCGTTAGATTTGTAGAAAGGAAAGAACTTTTTTAGTATATTTTTGTGGTGGTCAAATTGGTATTGAACTATTATTGGGGATAATTAGTGGTGTTAGGTGTAAAGTCATATTGGATACATGGTATGTGGATTGTTTTGAAGATAATGAAATGTTTATTGGATCAAGATAATTATTATGAAAAGTAGAGTTAAAATATCGATTGGAATTCCTACATATAATCAAGCTGAATATTTGGAGGAGACTATTCTTTCTGTATTGAATCAGACAGTAGCAGCCTATGAAATTGTTGTTAGTAATAATCATTCCACAGATGATACTGAAAAGATTCTAGATAAATATTCTGATGTGATTAGAGTAATTCAGCCACCAACTCATTTAACTATGGTTGAAAATTGGAACTTTTTAGTCAGACATTTAACAGGGGAGTGGATATCTATTTTGAGTAGTGATGATACTTATCTTCCTAATTTTATACAGTTAGTAACAGATAATATCACAACTAATGCCGTTTTAGTACATTGTAAGTTCAATTTAATGGATGAGAAAAGTAAAATCATTGAAAAAGATAAGTGTGCAAAATTTCTATGGCGTGTGACTCCTTTTCCATCTAATCTTATAGAAGAGATGTCTGCTAATAAGTTGTCATTTGCTGCTTATTCTATAAAAAGAGTAGCTCTTGAAAAAATTGGTTATTTTGATGAAAGAGTTATATTAGACTCTGATTGGGCTACTTGGTGTAAGATTTCATGTTTAGGAGATTTTGTTTTTGTACCTAGCACTGGTGCTAATTATCGATATCAATATAGAGAGAATATTCAAATAAAACGTTTGGAACAAGAAACTCTAGACCAAGCAATTATAATAAATTCGATAATCGGAGATATCTTTAAGAAACATAAGCTGGATTTAAAATTGTATGAATTAGCAAAGGGAATTTATTTGAAAAACAGATTAAAACTTTACAAAAAGAATAAGATTGACTATTCAGATATGTTAGAATTGTATAATATTGATATATCTATGATGCAAAAATATGGTTTTTGGTCTAGATTGATATTGTATATTCGAGAAAGGATTCTTAAACATTAATTTTATATACCTATATAATATATGAAAATCATAATATCATCTTTTGGTGATTTATTTTTTGATCAAACAGCTAAGGTTCTAGCTTCTAAAGTTAAGGTGAGATTAATAGAGGGATATGTTCCTGGAAAATTAGTTGCTATGTTTATTAGAACAGTAGGATTAAGGTATGACTCTAGATTATTGAAGAAACTACTAAGAAGATATGATCCTGTATTGTTTAATATGACTTGTAGTTGTGGCTTTAGTGAATTGCTTTATTGGGGAGCTCGTTATTTGTTTGGGGAGACAAATGGGGTATTAGCATTTTTTCATAAATTATATGGTATACAATCTCGTTTCTATATTAATGGAGGGAATCTTTTTCATGTACGAAGTGGGTCAGGTAGAGGGGGAGCTATATTGAAGGCAAGAAAAAAGAATATGATTGTAATTGCTGATCATTCTATTCCTCATCCATATGAAATGGTTGAAGTACTAAAGACTGAATATGAAAAATATAATATGAAATTCGATTATGATCCCCAAAAGTCATTTTGGCGTAATATTTTGCAAGATTGTATTGATTCAGACTATGTTATTGTAAATTCAGACTATGTAAAAAATACTTTTGTGAAGCATGGTTTTCCAATTAATAAAATAAAAGTATTGTATTTGGGAGTACAAGAGGATTTTGTAGGCCTCAAAAAGAAATATGAAATAGACTCAGAGTTTAAGATTCTATTTGTCGGTAGTTTTGGTTTTAGAAAAGGTGCTGAATATATCTTGAAAGCATTGAGTATTTTGGGCGAGAAAAATATACCATATAGGTTTGTTTTAGTGGGCTCTTGTAAAGGTTTTGAAGATGTAGTCTCTCAATATCCAGAATTGAATATTGAGTTTGTAGGGAATGTAATATATGATGAATTGAGGTCTTATTATGCAAATTCAGATGTTTTCTTATTCCCCTCCTTAAGCGAAGGGAGTACTCGTGCGGGAATGGAAGCTATGGCGGCGGGGCTGCCTGTTATTGTGACTGATAATTGTGGGTTGCCTGTTCAGAATAACATTAATGGTATTGTTGTTCCAATAAAAAATGAAATAGCGATAGTGGATTCACTCTGTTTTCTATATTCTTCTATAGAGAAAAGAACACAGTATGGAGTAGAAGCTAAATTGACCATAAAAGAACAATATACTTGGAATCATTATAGTGAGAATCTTTTAGCTATTTATAAATCTATTCTGAAGTAATTAAAATGAAGATTTCTGTAGTAACAATTTGTTATAATTCAAGATTGTTTATAGAGAAAACAATATTAAGTGTTATCAATCAATCATATGAGGATTTAGAATATATTGTGGTGGATGGAGGGAGCACTGATGGCACCTTGGATGTTATTCATAAATATAGTAATAGGATAACAAAATGGATCAGTGAGAAGGATGAAGGCATTTATAATGCAATGAATAAAGCTTTAGATATTATAACTGGTGATTGGGTTATTTTTATGAACTCTGGTGATTGTTTCTATCGTTATGATGTTTTATCAAATATTGATTTCTTGAAATACTCAGAAGCTTCATGTTGTGGTGTTATTTATGGTAATGGTATTTCTTTATATCGCAAAAAAAGACTATTGCGCTCTGGGACTTTGCCATTCTTTAAAAATAATAAAATATTTAAGAATATGGGATTTTGTCATCAAGATGTATTTATTAAATCATCTTTGGCGAAATCTATGCGTTTTAGGGAAAATTTTAAGTTATGTGCAGATTATGATATGTTGTGGCGGCTGTATAAAAAAGGATACAGAATAGTTCATATTGATTTATTAATATCAATAACGGATTTGACAGATAGTATATCTGCTAGAAATATAATTCAACAAGTTCATGAGGAGGCACTGATTTGTCAATGTCAAACGAATACTATCTATTTTCGTTTTTTATTACTTGGTAAGTTGATTAAATCTTATCTTAAACATTGTTTTTTTTGATGAAGAGAGATGGCTTATTGTTTTTCTTATTTATATGCATTGGGTTTCAACAGTTTCCTATAATAAGGCTTGGAGGTAGTTTTAGATTATATGAGATAATTGCTGTCTTTTTGTTAATGCTGTTCATTAAGAGTAAATCGGCTAAATTTAAAAGAATTGATATTTTACTTTTGATGCTATTTGGATTTTCTCCTATAATAAGTTTGATAAGTAATTGGATACAAAATGGTTACCCTTATAGTTTCTATCACGAATATCCTTATATTGTAGGTGACTTTAGATTTAATTTTTTTATATTCCCCTTTCTCCAAATTTTCCTTTGTTTTTTGAATTTTGTGGTAATAAGATATTTTGTGAGTGTGCATGAATATTGGGATTATAAGAGATATATCAAAGCATTTGTTATTGTTGGGACAATAATAGCATCGTATTCACTTTTTTCTTTTTTTACAGATACTAATATAATAAGAGTTTTACCCTCATCTTTTCAACATGTTTCAGAATATCATTTCCGAACATCTGGTTTCTCACAAGAACCAGGTTGTTATGTATTATATCAAAGTTGGGTTGTGTTATTCTCTATATACATAAGAGATTGCTTTTCTCCTAAAAAAGGATATTGGATTATTGCTATTAATATTTTAGCATTGATTCTTACTCTGTCTTCATTGTTAATTGTTTGGTGTGTGTTAATAATAATTTCACCTTTCATTTTTAAAATGAGTTTAAAATCAAAAGTAAGAGTAGCTATAATAGTTGGAATGGTTTTTACAATTATCTATCTTTTTACATACTCGTCAGAATATTATCCAATAATAGAGAATTATTTTGTAAATAAAATTAATAATTTTTTCTCGACTCCTGATCATACTTTAGATAGTGGGAGTTTTCGCAATTATACAGGGAGGATTGGACATCGTATATTTGGGGATAATCCTGTTTGGGGAGTCGGTGTGGGAAATAGTATTTATTATATGCATTTGTATGCTAATTACATGGGAATTGTTACATATGGAGAAGAAATAGGCCCTGGAGTATTTCCGCAAAATTTACTCTCTTGTACATTAGCAGAACAGGGGGCGGTGGGATTCTTGTTGTTAATCATATTTGTGGTATATATTGTGAATATTGCTTTTAAATGTAGAAATTATAATCGATTGTCAAAATTAATATTTTTAGGTACTTTATTTAATATTGCATCAATGGCTTCTTTGGCTCCTATTTATTCTATGTTTTTATGGATTCCATTGTCTTATGGCTTAGGATATAATTTACAATTGTTAAAGAATAGACAATTGATAACTTGGTAGCTGAACGATACGGTCCTTGACTGTTCAGAGAAAAAATAGTTTTTTCTGTAATACGAAAGGTACTTTTATGATCAGCTATCTATAATACATTTGTTGAAATTTGTAAGCAGGAGGAGTAGCTTCCGATTTTTCTTTTACAAGTACATGAAGGAGAGCCGGAAAGGTTGAACGGATTATGAGAACCTGCTTATCATATCGATTTGGTAAAAATACAGTTCAGCACAAGTGACAACAGACACTCATTTGAAAGGGGAATGTCATGTATTGGACGTTTACATAATATTATGAAGAAAAATATTCTAATTCTTGAAGGAAGAGAAACAATTGGTGGTGGTCAAATCATAACAAAGAAAATATGTAAAATACTTTCTGAAAGCAATAATGTTTCTGTTTTTATTCCTGGAGAGAAAAATGCAATATCAGATTATTTATCTGAATATCGGATTTTTAATTATAAGATAAAAGAATACACAAGAGGGAAGAAAAAGAATAAAGATTATATCTATTTTATATATAATTTCTTTTCCACTTATATGTCTTTGTATAAAGTGCTAAATAATAATCATTTTGATATTATATATATACAGCATCAGAATGTATTACCAGTTGCTGTTTTTGTGAATATGATATTTAAGAAGACAGTGATAGCTCATCTTCATGTTGTTTATGTGGATAAGGTAACTCGCTTAGTTATAAATAAGTGTTTGCAGAACAAATATATACGTAAAATTATCGGCGTGTCAAATTACACACTACAACAATTAAATAGTTCAAATAAAAGTAAATCACTAGTTATATACAATCCGATATCTTCTCAAAAGAAAGTTAAGGATAAGAAATATTCTTATCAAATTGCAATTGTGGGAGATGTAATTAATAATAAGGGGCATCATTTGTTATTTGAATCGTTAATGAACTATTCAAGTAAATATACAGTCCATATTGTTGGCAATATTATTGATGAAAAATATTATGAATCGTTGAAAAATAAATATCAATCAATTGATACGATATATACAGGTATGATTGATGATGTATGTAAATATTTAAGTAGGAATAAAATTGATTTAGTTATAGTTCCTTCTATATCACCCTTTGAAACTTTTTCTTTATCAATGGTCGAATCATGGAGTATGGGTATTCCAACAATTGCAACAAATGCTTTTGGTATGAAAGAAATAGTGAATACGTTTATTCCTAAATATGCTTCGCAAATGTTGTTTAATCTTTCTGATTCTTCTGATTTGATTGATAAAATAAATGAGTTAGAGTCAAATACATCTCTTTATAAGGAAATATCTGATAAAACTTATAAGATAGTGGAGGAAAAATTAAATTATGAGATATTTTCCAAATCTTTAAATGAAATTATTGAATCTATTTAATATGAAGATTGCCATTATTCAAGAATGGTTAGTAACCGTTGGCGGTTCAGATAAAGTAGTCAAAGCTATTGCGGATGTATTTCCAGACGCAGATATTTACACCTTAGTTGCTAAAAAACAAGTTTGTGACGAATTAGGGATTGACTGGAATAAAGTCCATACATCATTCATTCAGAAGTTACCTTTAGGGGTAAAGAAGCATAGGATGTATTTGCCTATATTTCCGTTTGCAATAGAACAGTTTGATTTACGGGGATATGATGTGATTATATCATCTTCTCATGCTGTTGCCAAAGGAGTTCTAACCAAAGCGGATCAACTGCATATTTGTTATTGTCATTCTCCTATTCGTTATGTATGGGATATGTATCATGAATACTTGGAAGAATCAGGGTTGACAAAAGGCTTGAAAGGATATCTGGCTAAATATATGCTTCACCGTATTCGTAAATGGGATTTGATATCCAGCTTCCGGGTTGACTATTTTATAAGTAATTCCGATTATGTGGGACGTCGAATTCAGGAGACATATAGGCGGGATGCTGTAACAATTCACCCTAATATTGATATTTCTAACTTTGATTTGTGCGTAGAGAAAGAAGATTTCTATTTAACTAGTAGTCGTTTGGTGGGATATAAGAAAATAGATCTTATTGTCGAAGCTTTCAGTCGTATGCCTAATAAAAAGCTGGTTGTGATTGGTGGAGGTCCTAATTTGGAAAAGATACGTAAGATTGCCGGGCATAATGTAACTGTTATGGGATATCAGTCATTTGCCGTACTAAAAGAAAAGATGCAGAAAGCTAAAGCCTTTGTTTTTGCAGCAGATGAGGATTTTGGTATGATTCCGATTGAAGCGCAATCATGTGGGACTCCTGTTATTGCTTATGGCAGGGGAGGTTCTTTGGAAACAGTAAAAGAAGGAGTAACAGGTCTTTTCTTTTATGAACAAACTGTAGAATCGGTTATTGATGCAGTAGAAAGATTTGAAAAACTAGAAACATCGTTTGATCCTAAAATAATACGTAACCATGCGGAGACTTTTTCGGAAGAACGTTTTAAGAAGGAAATAAAGGAGTTTGTAGAGTTAAAATATAATGAATTTAATCATCTATTGAAATGAGTTATTTTATATTTGGCGGTTCCGGTTTTATCGGTACGCACCTTATTGCTCTAATTGATAATTTATATCCGGGTACAAAAATATACAATCTGGATATTGTGGAGAATAACCATGAAGGTAAATCTACATATATCAATTGTGATGTTCGTTCTGAAATAAACATTGATATTCCCGTTACTTCCGAAGACGTCATCTTTAACTTTGCAGCCGTTCATCGTACCCCGGGGCATCCGGACCAGGCTTATTTTGAGACGAATATTCGTGGTGCAGAGAATGTATGCGCTTTTGCCGAGAAGTTCGGGATAAAGAAAATCGTTTTTACCAGTTCCATAGCTCCTTATGGTGCAGCAGAAGATTTGAAAACAGAAGAGACGCTTCCCACACCGAACACGCCTTATGGAATTTCTAAGTTAGTGGCTGAAAAAATACATACGATTTGGCAGGCAAAAAAGCCGAACGAACGACAACTTACTATTGTTCGTCCAGGTGTGGTATTCGGTAAAGGGGAAAATGGTAACTTTACCCGTTTGTATTGGGGTATCCGTGGCGGTAAGTTCTTCTATCCGGGCCGTAAAGATACGATTAAAGCTTGCATTTATGTGAAAGAATTGGTTCGCTTTATGCTTTACCGGTTGGAGAATCATAGTGAAGGAGTAGAGTTATATAACTGTACATTTGAATCGGCTTTTACTATCGAGCAAATAGTAGAAACGATGAAAAAGGCTACGGGACTACAACGTACCATTGTCAAGGTGCCGGGAAGTCTTCTAATGACAGTTGCAAGTATTGTCGGTCCGTTAGGGGGAAAAGCTTTAGGTATTTGTCCTGCTCGTGTGAAGAAGTTAATGCTCTCTACTAATATATGCGGAAAGAAACTGGCTGATTCGGGGTATAAGTTTCATTATACATTTGAAGAAGCTATTAAGGATTGGTATAGAGATAATGATGGTCAGTGTTTGAGATGATTTTTCTTAAACAATTTGGGTATATATAATAAATGTTGAAAATGTTGAGATGTAATAAACACGTGAGTGTTTCGTATGTGAGATGAAAAAAATGTAGGTCCCTAGCTTCATGCTGTAAAAAGCATGATTCTCCTACATTGTGGATTAGAAATAGCGCGACGGCGCATTTCTAATCTACGCCCTGACATCGGAGGTTAAAGCCGATGTGAATTTCCCACTATATCAACTGTCTGTGAAGATCGTTGATATTTCCTAATTTTACGTATAGTGATGTATTTAGACACACAAATATAAAGAAAAAACATTGGGAGATTTGTATCGAAATATCCCAATGTTTGATTTCAATCATTGAGATGTTTTTTTCAAATCTTCCGATGTTTTTCCGACTCTCCAAAAGGACAAAAGGACAAAAAGGACATATATGACTGTTTTTATTCATCTTAGTATAAGAATCATGAGGTATATTGCTGATCTTTATTATGTTAAATGATTTTGTAGACGTGTTACCTTACGAATGTTGAAATCGTGTTTTGCGCCAACCTGAATCGTTTTGTCTGTCATGAAATGCTTGGTCAACTCTTGAACGAAATTACGTATATTGTCAGGATTATTTAGTGAAAGGACCGTGCTTGGAAAGAAGAGCGATATCTTGTTCGCGTTTGCTTTCGCCTTCAATAATACAATCATTCGACAATAAGGTAAGATTATTGTACGAATTTCGGGGAAATAAAGGAGCTCCTTTCTGGAATTCCTTTCCCAACTAATAGGCTTCGTCGTTGGCATTGGAATTTTTATAGTACCATAGGGGATTTTTGTCCTTATGTCCTTTTGTCCTTTTGAAAGGAGGGCACGTTGGTGGGGGAAAGAAGAGGTGCGTGAGATTTATAACTTGCTTGTATCCAGTAGATAAACTCTCGTTTCTTTTTTAGGGACGAAAATTTGTGTGCTCGAAAAAATGCAGGAAGCTCACGTAATATGCTTTTTTGCGAATAGTGTTAGTGACAGTTGATTTTAGCAGTGGATCGCTAATTGTTTCCCTATGTGGACAATATTTGATAAAGTAATAAAAACTGAAATATTATAAATTATTAATCATAGAATGACATGGCAAAAGAAAAACAGAAACCATACGAGTTTTTAAGCAATTTGGTATTGGCTTTAATGGGAACGGATCGTATTTTCAGTAACAGTTTCTTTTCCAGCGAATTTGCTATCTCTCCCAATACACTGAGTGAGATAAGACGGGGAGAGGATATGTACATTTATCAGTATGTACGGGTGATACGGTGTATGATGAAGTATCTTCATTTAATTGTTCGAATGGATATGTTGCTGAAGGAATTAAGAACCGTATTAGCTTCCAATTGTGATTTGGTGGTTGCTACGATTCCGCACCGTTTTCACGGAACTTACCAACCGAAAGAGTGGGTGGTAGTAATGCATTGGGATGGTATAAAATAAATGTTGAAATGAAGAAATATGTAGGTCCCTAGATTCATGATAAACTCATGAAATCCCTACATTTTGCAGGTTAGAAATCGTACAGCGGTATATTTTTAACTTGACCCTCGTATCGGTGTAAAAACTGATATGTATCTATATGTGAAATATACCAACTGTCTGTGAGGATCGTTGGTATATTGCGTTTTAAGGGAACGTTGTACCATAGGGGAGTGGAAAATAGAATAGATGGTTAAAGAATACAAAAAAAGAGCAAACTCATAATGTTCCTAAATCTTTCCGGAATCTGTATCGTTATTTGTAGCATAGAATAAAGTATAGTATTAACGCTAAAAGAATAACGATTATGAAGAAAATTCTATCTCTACTTGTACTGGCTCTGGTAGCCGTGCAGTTTTCATTCGCAAAAGATGTGATAACTAAAGACATGAATCAGTTGCCGCTTCCGGCACGTAATTTTATCAATAGTAATTTTACAAAACCACAGGTTGCCCATATCAAAATTGATAAGGATATGATGGAATCTACCAAGTATGAAGTGGTATTGATGGATGGTACGGAAATTGATTTTGACAGTAAGGGAAACTGGGAAGAGGTAAGTGCTAAGAAAGGGCAGACTGTTCCTGTTAGTATTGTTCCGGGATTCGCTGTCAACTACCTGAAAGCACATAATTTTGTGAATGAAGGAGTGACGAAAGTGGAACGTGACCGCAAAGGGTATGAGATTGAATTGTCTACCGGGCTTTCTTTCAAATTTGATAAGAAAGGAAAATTTATCAAGGCTGATGATTAACTAGTTGCAGTAAATAGACCTAAACAAGAAGATAACTATGTGGAGATTTAAGTTTAGCGCATGGGCAGTAGTGTTGCTTATGACTGCCCTTTCTTTCGGCGCATGTGATAATGACGATGATGATACTTTTGTTCCGCCCAGTAATATTACGGAGGCCTTGAAACAGGTATATCCGGCTGCCCAGAATATAGAATGGGAGATGAAAGGTGCTTATTATGTAGCTGACTGTTGGGTGAGCAATGATGAATTGGAAGTCTGGTTTGATGCTAATGCCAACTGGGTGATGACAGAAAATGAACTGAACAGTATCGATCAGTTGGTGCCGGCTGTTTATACGGCTTTTATAGATTCTAAATATAACGCGTGGGTAGTGACAGATGTATATGTGTTGACATTTCCACAGAATCCGATGGAATCTGTGATTCAGGTGAAACAAGGTAGCCAGCGCTACTCGCTTTATTTCACGCAGGATGGCGGATTGATACATGAGAAAGATATCAGTAACGGAGACGATACGAATTGGCCGCCAACTGAATAATTTTTAATCATAAAAATGACAACGGACTATTTCTATAAAAGGAATGGTCCGTTGCTTTTTATAATTACATTTGTTTGTAATCCTTGGCCAATCCTCCTTCACTTGTTTCTTTATAGAGTGACGGTAGGTCATGTCCGGTCTGTTTCATCACTTGCACTACTTTGTCGAAAGAGACACGGTGCATGCCATCGGTGAAAGCTGAATAAAGATTAGCATCCAGCGCACGTGCGGCGGCGTATGCATTTCGTTCGATGCAGGGAATTTGTACCAATCCGCATACCGGGTCGCAAGTCATTCCCAAATGGTGTTCCAGGCCCATTTCTGCTGCATACTCAATTTGTGCAGGACTGCCCCCGAACAATTGATTGGCGGCAGCCGAAGCCATTGCGCAGGCAACACCTACTTCTCCCTGACAACCTACTTCTGCTCCGGAAATGGATGCGTTGAATTTGACGATGTTGCCAAACAAGCCGGCAGTGGCTAACGCACGTAAAATGCGCATATCGCTAAAGTCACGGCTTTTTTGAAGATGATAAAGTACGGCGGGCATGACTCCGCAGGAGCCACAGGTAGGAGCGGTTACTATTTTACCGCCGGAAGCATTTTCTTCACTTACTGCCAAAGCATAAGAGAAGACGAGCCCTCTGGATTGCAGGGATTGTTTGTATCCGGTAGCACGTATGTAATAAGTGGAGGCTTTCCGCCGGAGATTTAGTGGTCCGGGTAGTACGCCCTCTGCTTCGAGTCCACGGTGAATGGCATCTTTCATGGTAGCCCATACTTCAGCCAGGTAGTCCCATATATCTTCTTCCTCACATTCCTTTACGTATTCCCAATAACTTTTTCCGGTATCTTCACACCATTGGAGTATTTCAGTCATGTTTTCCATACCATATACATCGGGGCTTTCGATGGTTGGATTGTCATTATTTTCTGCCAGTGCACCACCACCGATGCTATAAACAGTCCAATTCTCCTGCACTTTATCGTTGCTATCCAGAGCTGCAAATGTCATTCCGTTCGGATGGAACGGTAGAAAGACTTTGGGCTGCCACACAATTTCTACCGGGGCAGTGGGTTGCAAAGTGTCTATAATGGCTACATCCGTCATGTGTCCTTTGCCTGTAGCAGCTAAACTGCCGTAAAGGGTTACTTTAAAAGATGCAGCATCCGGATGACGTTCCAGAAACATTTCGGCAGCTTTACGCGGTCCCATAGTGTGGCTACTGGAAGGTCCTGTGCCTATTCTATATAGCTCTTTTATCGATTTCATGACTGATGATGTGTTTTTGTTAATACCATTTCTTTTTTCTGAAGTACAAATATACAATAATACCGATAATTGCCATTACAATCCAGGCAAATAAATACCCGTATTGCCATTCGAGCTCGGGCATCCATTTGTAATTCATTCCCCATACTCCGACCAGAAATGTCAAAGGGATAAAGATGGTGGATACGATGGTTAACCTCTTCATGATGTCGTTCATACGTAAATCATTGTTGGAGATGTACAGATCGACTAATGAGGAAAGAGTTTCCCGGCAGATCTCAATGGTCTGTAATACAAATTGCAAGTGGTCGTTTACATCATTGAAAAAGGCACGGTTCACTTTGTGAATAAGCAGGTTTTCTGCCCGTAGTAACTTTATATATTGTTCTTTTAGTGGAAGGATAGATTTTTTCATCAGCATATATTGGCGTCGTAATGCCTGAATCTGAATACCGATGTCATCACCGCTGGTGATGGTGAGCAGTTCTTCTTCCAAATCTTCGAGTGCGTCATCAATGGAAGAGATTGTTGAAATATAGTTTCCCATGATGCTGTTGAGCAGCACGCTAAGTAGATAATCAGTCTGGCGGCTACGTATCTTCAGGACATCATTGCGCAGGGCGGAACTGACATCATCGAAGAAGTCGGTTTCTTTTTCGAGGAAAGTAAGTACGTAGTTATTACCTAGAATAAGACAAACTTGCTGTTGGAGCAACTCGTCCAGTTCGTCTTCTTCTTTATGTTCGTTGGGGTAGAATATTTTTAAGATCAGGACGATGTATTTGTCATGCTCTTCTATCTTGGTAGGATGATCCGCATTCAGTATATCTTGCAGGACTAGGAAGTCTATTTCAAAATGACTGCAAATTTCCCGGATAGTCTCCGTATCTTTCATTCCGTGTATTTGTAGCCAATTGATCCGATCGCTGTTCAGTGTTCCCTTGATGGCTTGAAAGGTGTCGTTGGCGCTTTCCTGCATCTCGGTAGCATTGTAAGTACAAAGATGTAAGTGGGTAGGAGTAAGACTGGCTCCTGTGTAAATAAGCTTTTCGCTTAACAGATTATTCTTCATGCTTTATTCTCGTTTTAGAAAACCACTGTAACAAAGGTAGTGGTTTTCTAAATGAGAACAAGTTCTTTGGACGTTTTGTTTACAGGTTAGTCAAAATCGACTACTGTGATTCCGGCACCGCCAAACTGCACATGTTCGTCGGCATAGTGGCTCACTCCCGATACGGTGGCCAGATACTGGCGGATTAATGTACGAAGTATTCCCGTTCCTGTGCCGTGAAGGATGCGTACACGGTCCATGCCGACTAATATGGCGTCATCGATAAAATAGGTGACTGCTTGCAGAGCTTCGTCTCCACGCATTCCACGTACGTCAATGTCTTGTTTGAAGCTAAGCTTCTTTTCGTACATTTGGTCATGCGTCTGGCTACTGACAAAGGTGCTTTTGGCGATTCCTTCCATCTTGGGTGCATTATTACTACGTTCCAGACGGTCTATTTTTACGGTCGTTTTTATGCTTCCAAAAGCAACGGTTGCATTTTTACCATTGATTTCCATCACTTGACCGACACTTGTCTGTCCTTTGATTTTTACATTTTCACCTACTGCAATCGGTACTACTTTAGGAGCACTTGATGGGGAAGAGGCTGTGGCCTTCGGTTCGTTTTTCTTATTTTTCTTCCGTTCTTGTTTCTCCTTTAATTTCTTCATTTTCTGTGCAATCTTCTCTTCATGCTCTTTAGAAGCCAGCGCATCTAAAGAAGTACGGAAGTCTGTCAGTTCCTGACGTGCCTGGCGTGTCTTTTCCTTTTCAGCTTGTGCTTCCTTGATTGTGCGTATTGTGTTTTCAATGCGTGCATTGGATTCCTGAAGCATCCGTTCCGCTTCTTCTTTTGCTTGCCGGATGATCTCTTTCCGTGATTTCTGCAACTCTTCCATTTCCGTTTGGTAGCGGGCAATGGTTTCTTCCATGTGCTTTTCCCGTTGACGGATAGTTTGACGTTTTCCTTCCCAGTAACGCTTGTCGCGCACGATGTCCTGAAGGTATTTGTCGGCATTGATATATTCACTTCCTACGATTTCCGAAGCATCTGCAATGACATCTTCCGGCAATCCGATTTTTCGTGCGATTTCTACGGCAAACGAACTTCCGGGATTTCCGATTTGTAGCTGGAAAAGTGCTTGCATGAGATGGCGGTCGTAAAGCATGGCTCCGTTCACTACTCCTTCATGATCTTCGGCAAAATGTTTCAGATTCTGGTAGTGGGTGGTGATGACTCCGAATGTTCCTTTCTGGTTGAAACGTTTCAGGACGGCTTCGGCAATAGCACCTCCAATTTGCGGTTCTGTACCTCCACCGAACTCGTCAATCAGGATGAGGCTCCGCTCGTTGCAACTCTTCATCATGATTTTCATATTGGTCAGGTGAGAAGAGTAGGTACTCAAATCGTCTTCAATAGATTGCTCATCACCAATATCGATAAAGATGCTGCTGAATATACCGGCGTGACTGCGTTCGTGCAAGGGAATGAGCATACCGCATTGCAACATATATTGCAGTAAACCGACTGTTTTGAGGCAGACGGACTTACCTCCGGCATTCGGACCGGATATAATAAGAATGCGTTGTTTTTGATTCAGTTCTATATCCAGTGGTACGACTTTCTTTCCGTGTTTGGCAAGTGAAAGTTGTAATAAAGGATGCACAGCCATTGTCCAGTCCAGTAGTTGCTCATTCTCTACAGCGGGTTTCAGACTATTGGTCTGTATGGCGAAATAGCTTTTCGCGCGGATAAAATCTATTTCTGCCAGAAATTCGTATGATTGAAGGATTTCCGGGATAGACGGACGGAGAATGTTTGAAAACTCGGTAAGGATGCGAATAATTTCGCGTCGTTCGTCGCCTTCGAGTTCGCGAATACGGTTGTTGGCTTCTACGACTTCCGCCGGTTCTATAAACACTGTTTTCCCGCTAGCGGATTCATCGTGTACAATACCTTTGATTTTTCGTTTGAGTCCGGGTGCGACGGGGATCACCAAACGTCCGTCACGCATGGTGGGAGCTACGTCTTTATCTACGTATCCTTCGGATTGTGCGCTGCGCAGAATGCTGTTTAACGAGCGGGAAATATTTCCCATCGTACTGGCAAGTTCGCGACGTATACGGGCTAATTCGGTGGAAGCATTATCCTTGATTTTTCCATATTTGTTAAGGATGCCGTCTATTTTTCCTATCAGTTGAGGGAAAACGGCTATATCTCCTGCCAGTCGTTTCAGACTGGGGTAGGGGGTGTCGTTCTCTTCTTCATCTTCATTCCGATGGAGAAAACGTACAATGTCGCGGATGGTTTCTAACGAACGGCGCAGGTCGAATAGTTCTTGCTCGTCCAGATACATTCCTTCTATCCGCACTCGCTTTAGTGAAGGGCGGACATCAAAGAAAAATTGATCGGGAAATCCGTCTTTTTCCTGGATGATACGGACAAACTCTGTTACCTGGTTTAATTTCTCCTCTACTTCTTCATGTTGCTCGGAAAAGGTCATGTCTGTAACTCTTTCTTCGCCTAAAGTGCTAAGACACTTATCTTTTAGTAACTGTCTGATCTGGTCGAATCCTATCTTTTGCTCAAAATTTTGAGGGTATATCATATCTTTGTTCTTACTAATGGACTGCAAAAATACGATTAATTCGCGAAAAAATTATCAGAATGTTTGCAGATTTAAAAATGATTCGTACCTTTGCACCGCTTTCAACG
>ERZ791871.425-NODE-425-length-54526-cov-3.579758_pt1 | contig 54526 bp, 69 predicted proteins | sample MGYA00510280_ERZ791871 | MGnify/ENA primary metagenome ERZ791871 (study PRJEB30046, sample SAMN00792111) | human gut metagenome | study: EMG produced TPA metagenomics assembly of the A metagenome-wide association study of gut microbiota in type 2...
GGATATGGTTTAAATATTGTTCTAATTGCTGTATGTCAATTTCGCATTCTTCTAAAAAATAAATCTTTTTGTATGCAGAGTCAACCCCTTCTTTGTCAATTATTTCTTTTATATTATATTCGTTTAATTCTTTTCGGTAATTTTTCTTATAGGCTCTGAGATTATCGTTTAAATAATTGTCTATTTGATAATATTTGCAAATATTTTGTTGAACTCTGCCATAAACTGGTGAAGAATATTCTACTAGATATTTATACATAGGCAAGCCACCGGCATTTGACTTGAGCAATTCCGGGAGATATTCTTCTACTACCAATTTAGGGTTAAAATATTGATTATCCAAAACGATATCTTCATAAATTTGCTCAGCTTTTACTAAATGTCCATTACCATTTGCAACTCCAATTCCTAATATAAATCGAGAGTCATCGTGCAATTTATCTATTTTTTCAAAACCAGTTGCAACAATTTTGGATTTATGTTCATTGTCTAAAACTAATGAATAAATATCTTTTCTCAATTCTCTTAAAATTTTAGGATTATATCGAGCATCTACGCTATTAATAGCTTGGAAAATAGGAAGAAAGTTTTGCGTGCGAATTTTAGTCATTTGAATTCCTGTACCATTTTCAAAAGCATGAGTATAGGATGATATATCGTCACCATCACCATATTCTACAAAAATAAAGCGCTCTTTTAATATAGCTAATTTTTCTTCTGTCAAGCAATAGGATATGGTTTTAAAAATATTTTGAATATTTCTATCTTGCAAAGAATAGCCGAGAAAAATAATTGGATATTCCAAAAAAATAGTAAGTATTTTAGCTACTAGATAAGCTTGTTTATCCTCAAAATTTTTGTAATCTTCAGCAGTTAATATAAGACTATCAGGTTTGCTAATAGAACCATGTATTTTATAAATTTCTCCTATTTCGTATATGTCAGAAAAAATCAACTCGTCTTGTCCAACAAAAACGGTATAGTCACTAAAAATATTTTCTAATAGACAATCGTAGTTCGTGGTAATAATACCGGAAATATTTCTTGCAGAAGCTTTTTTTAATTCAATAATTTCATCACACATAGGGTCGAAATTCTTATTTGATAAATACTCTGAAATAGCAAGTTTCAGAGGAGAAATACCAGAATGAATTTCTGCCTTATATTTTTGTCTGAATGTTGAGAAATTTTCTTGTGTCAATACAGCTTGAGTGTAATCCTTTTCCAGAAAACTAGCAATTTGGGGCTGTTTTCCGTAATAATTCTGCTCATTAGTTCTAGCTGAGTAAGAGTCATAAAGGAATTCATTATTACTAAATTCTACACAAAAATGACGCAATAAATTTTCCCAGTTTTCTGTATGGATGTATCTTTTGGATAATCCAGCGCCTACAAACAGAAAAGGGTGATGTTGGGTAGTCTCTATCTTTTTTATGAGTGTTTGTTTGATATCCAAATGTTTTAAACTCCTTTCTACGGGGGATTATTTTATTAAAACGCCAGTAGCGGATTAATCATGGTGTAATAAATGCAAATCTGTAAGTATATTATATTGTCAAGGTGGAGTGTAAGTATTTAGTAGCAATTTTTACATGGTCTTGATTTTCCACTTTCCGCAATGCTGCCACTTAAAACTGTTTTTGAGCGGCTTAAGCTTGGACAACTAGAAGTAGAATGATATACTTCACCATTTGGCGTCCAATATACTGTTCCACCAACGTCTGTTTGCTGTTGTTCTTGAGCCTGAGCTTCTTGCTCGGCTCTAACTCTTTCCGCTTCGGCTTGTGAAGCAGCCTCTTGCTCTGCCTGTAGTCTTGCGGCTTCTTGCTCAGCAGCGATACGTTCCGCTTCTGCCTTGGCAGCAGCTTCCTGTTCCGCTTTGAGTCTTTCAGCTTCAGCCTTAGCCTCTTGCTCCGCTTTTAAGCGTTCCTCTTCTTTCTTTTTCTCCTCCTCAATTCGTTTTTTCTCAGCTTCTTTATCTATTACAGTAATTTTTTCGGTATTACTATTGACAGAACCATTCGCTGTAAAAAATATGGAGGCTGTTCCTGTTTCCTTGAATGTAATAATTGCCTGTCCATCTTTGTAATTTAGATCTGCTATTTGGTTAGCGGAAATTCTTAAATCTTCAATTTCAGCGGAATCTGGTATTACAGATACTTTAACTTCTGTAGTATCGTTGATATCATAAGTATCTTGTCCCCATTCAACTTGAATACTCGATATTTCTGGGGCAGTTCCTAACCATCCGAATATTAACAATGATGTTAGAGTTATAGCAATTGAGGTAATGAGTCGCTTTCTTTTTATAGCAGGGTCTGATTTTTTTATTGCAAAATATATTGTTGCGATAATTCCAGGCAACCACATAAAACTGTATAAAGCAAGAGCAAAACATACCGCAAAGAAAGCAAGTATATAGAATAAACAGCCTCTTTTCTTTTTGTTCTCATTGTTGTTTTGAAATTCTGGTTCTGGATTTGGAACAATTGGTGGAGGTGTGGTAGTTTCCTTTTTAGTTCCACAACTAGATGATTCTGTGTAATAAATACCAGTTCCTGGGATACCAACACTTTTAGTTGTTTTCCCTTTACTGTTCACAGTATAATGCATTCCTTTCCCGCCAAAAGTAACACTGGAGCTCTTCTTGCCAAGATTGACTTTAACTCCAGGAGCCACTTTGAAACTCTTTCTGAACCGAAGTCCCATAGATATTTCCTCCCTCATTTGTATAATTATTAAAACGCCAGTGGCGAATTAACCGTGTGCCAAATATTCAATACTCTGCACATCATTTTTCTGAAAGTCATCTCCCGTAATATGCTTCATAGCATGGAGATATGCTTTCATTTGCTTTTCATAATTCAATCTAGAATTAATAAAAATTGTATAACTTCCGTCTTCATTTTCTGTCACGACCTCATTTACGGTCATATCCATTAAAATGACTTGGTAACTAATCGACATCATTTCCACGTTCTTTCTTCTTCAATGCCATAAGCATATCATAAGTAGTCTTCAAATCTTCAGGTGAGGCATCTTTGGCAGCATCAAACAGAACACGAAGAGGTTTGTTTTTAAATAATGTCTGTGCCATTTCTGCCGTTTCTTCGTTTACATAGTATTTATCATTTTCTTTTTCTTCTCCTGTCATTAGATAATCTATTGTTACTCCAAAATAGTCGGCTATTCTTTGTAATGTTTTGGTTGTTGGGGTGCTTTTCCCTGTTTTCCAGTTGCTTAGAGCTGTTTGGGTTACACCTGCCTCTTTTGCTACCTTATATGAAGTTACATCATATTTTTGTAGAAGTTGTTCAAATATCTCGTACATGTATTATGCTCCTTTCACAAAAAAATGCGTACTTTCACAAAAGTTAGTAAAAATACTTGACTACTTACGATGTAAGGTGTAATATATACTTACGCAAGCGAAAGCAAGCAAAAATAATACTAACGTCTGTGGTATGCTATTGAATTATGGAATGTGGTAGTTTTGTAATTAAAAGTATATCACAGCTCGAAAGTATTATCAATAGTTTTACTATCGAATGGAGGTGTAATATTGTACGAAAAATATCGAGCGTTATTAGATAAAAGTAACAAAACATCCTATCAAGTTTCTAAAGAGACTGGAATTAGCCAGACAGCTTTCTCTAATTGGAAATCTGGTCGTTCAGAGCCAGGGCTTGAAAGTTTAAAAAAATTATCTGATTACTTCGGAGTAAGTATTGAGTATTTCTTGGAATAGGAGGCGAGGTGAAGGAAATGAATAGAGCTAATGGAACAAAAAGTGCAAAAGTTATACAGGTCATAGAGACGAAAGCAAAAAGAGGACTGGGAACAGAAAAAGACCCAGTACGTGAGGTAACACAATACTGGGATTTTGAAGGAAACTTCCTTGCTGAGATGGATACCGAAATGTTAATTCCACAAATATATGCGGAATGCAATGCAATTAAATCATCCGTTACTTCGGAGTAGATAATAATTGCTCAGCTTCCTGATAGGCAAGTTCTGAGTTGATAAACGATACAGCGGCAGATATAAAAGCTTTTAAGTGCGTAAGAGTATATTCATCGTGTTTCCGACAATAATGGGTTTCATCATTTCCGAGCCATGCTGAAGCTGTTGCAAGTGCTTTAATACGGTCATTGTCTATAAATTTGTTTATACAGGGAGATAGAGCAGTGCGAGATATTTCATGAATTTTATCAGGATTTATTGATATTGCATAATCCTTAACCAAGAATTCTAATGCTTTGCGATATCCCATTCCACAAATGTGTAATAGCCCCTGTTTTTCCGCCTTTTCTGATTGATGATATATTTCGATAAAGCCCGGAGAAATCTTTTGAATTCGGTCAGGAAAATCTGTAACTGACAACAGGAATGGGTGAATTGTACGAAGCCCTGTAATGCCAGAAGGAAAAAAATCAGAAGCGAAATATTCGACAAAAAAACACTGTTCACAATGAGGACAAAAGAAAATGGAGTAAATAGAAAAAGCTGGACCACGGTTGCGATTTATATAAAAACTGGCAACTGGAGGGTTAGCATAAGCTATGCCACACACGGGGCATTGGTTTGGAAGATCAACTTGAAAAGAGTGCTGGACATGTATTTCTGTAACCGATGAGGCTTCAATGTTTTGGTTCATATTAAATATTCCTTTCTAAAATAATTATTTAAAGTATAAAGGATTGAAAAACGAAAAGCAATCAGAATGTTGAATAAACACAGACAAGTTTATTTGAATATCATAAAAATAAGGAGGTGAGAATATGGCACTGACTTACAAAAATCTGGTGGTTATTGCCGGAGAAAAAATTGATTTAGAGACTCTTCCGAAAGAAGAAAGAGAGCGTCTTGCTATGGAATGGAATAGAGCCGCTGCAAGAAAATTAAATTACATGGAAGATAAGACCGCCTAGTGCGGTAAGAAAGGAGGGACAAGCCGTGCACAGTGAAAGCTTAACACAAGCAATTCTGGGGACAGCACTGTTATTTAACACAGTTTTTAAAATTCCAGAGGATATGAGCCTTTTAGGGCAGATATTTGGAGTAGGCATAGTGACATATATGCTGTTCTGGAGCATTGAGAAAGTAAGAGAATGGGAATTCTTGTTAAAAAAAGCCCGCAGAGATAGAACTCGTGCGGACTAGGGAATTTAATTAACTATTCCATTGTAAACAAATAAGGAGGAAATGTCAAGATGTTAGAAATTGAAGATATTGCAGAATTGCCATTTGACAGTAAGGGCGAAACAAAATTGATAGTGATAGATAAGTACGATTACAACAAGTTTGTTGAGAATACTGCAAAGTTAAAAGCAATCGAAAATCTTGCAAGAGAAGATGAAGTAGTAAGCGGAGATGTGATTTTAGCAATTTGCGGAGTTAAGAGGAGCGAAGTATGTATCTAGGGATGCTTTCGGAAGAAGGGAACGTTGTAGAAGACGAAGAAGCGTTTGATTACGCATTGGAATGTTGCTTAAAAGGAACACTGGAAGAGCAGCAGGAATTTAGAGAAATGTTAGTAGATTGGTACTACTCAGGAAACTGGGTGCATAGGGAGGAATAATATGTTAAAGCCTTATAAAGAGTTAACAAAAATTGATGTAACGCCTTACTGTGAGGAACGTGACAATGGAATAAAATACTTAAACTGGGCTAAATGTATCGAATTATTACACGAAAACGGAGCTGAAGTTGTGCATTGGGAGCCGATTCCAAACCCACGTACAGGCGGAAGTCTTTACTTTACAGATATAGCTTTTAAAGACAAGAACGGCATAGAAAACAGATGCTATGAAACAAGAATTAAAGTGACGATTGACGATAAAGAGTATGAAATGCAGTCCCCTGTGATGAATGGAGTAAATCCGGTTAAAGATAATTCTATGAGTCAACAGAGGGTTTGGAACAGTATGTGCAGGTCTTTTGTGAAATGCGTAGCTATAAACACAGGACTTGGTTTTAATTTATGGTTAAAAGAAGAATTTAACAAAATGAGCGCACAAATTCCTACAACAGATTTTGATAAAGCAACAGATGCACAGCTGAGTACATTGCGCTCCTTACAAAACGCACATCCGAACTTAAATTTTGATAAATGGATAACCGGAAATGGTTTTACATGGGAAACACTTACAAGAGAAGCAGCAGGAATTATGTTAAAAACACTAAAAGAAAAATACGGTGATGAATAAATGTACGAGCATATAGTGCTTGAGAAATACAGAGTAGACAACAGCGGAACACACTTGCAGATTAAGATACCGGATAAGGATATAAGCTACTACATTACGGACAAGAAAGCGAAATACGGAGAGCCTTATTTTAGCCTTTCTAACTGTTCTATGGATACTGCAAGGGAATTTATAAACACAATACTAGAATATGCCTTAAAAGAGGGTGTACCGCTGTCAGAAGCAGGTGTTTACAGGACAGATGATATAGGCAGATACCTATATTTTTGCCTGAAACATAAAAAGTGTGCGATATGTGGGCTTCCAGGAGAAATACATCATGTCGATACTATCGGAATGGGAAGGGACAGGAAGCAGGTGGACGATAGCGATTATCGAAAAATCTGCCTTTGTAGAAAACACCACACGATTGCACACACAAGAGGCATGGATGCGCTTGAGAAAATGTACCATGTGTACGGAATTAAATTTAATGAGCGCTAGTGCTGTCAAAATAATATATCACACAACTAAATATCTTCCCCTCGAAAGAGGGGAGAAGGGAGTGACAGAATGATACGTTTTACAGTGCCTGGAAAGCCACAAGGAAAAGCGAGGGCAAGAACGGTATATAATCCAAAACTGAAAAGGTCTGTATCTTATACACCGGATAACACAATCTTGTACGAAAATCTTATAAAAACAAGATATCTGGAAGTGACGGATAAAAAATATGATAACAAAGAGCCTTTACATATTGCCATTACAGCCCTCTACGAGCCTCCTAGAAGCGTTTCTAAGAAGCGCAGGGAAATGATGCTGGCAGGCTATGAAAAACCTTGTAAAAAGCCTGATATAGACAATATAGCAAAAGTGATTTTAGATGCTTTAAATGACGTGGCATACCACGATGATACACAGGTAGTAAGTTTGAGTATGCAAAAAAAATACAGCAGAGAATCCAAAGTGGAGGTGGAAATCTATCCGGTGCTGGAAACAGAGTATAAGGCGGGTGCAGATTATGAAAAAAGATAGCTTTGTCTTATACACAGAATACATGGAGCAGATAGAACTATTGTCCATGGAGCAGAGAGGAATTTTGCTGACTGCCATATTTGCTTATGTATCGGATGCAGAACTACCGGATATGGACGGAATAACCAAAATGGCTTTTGCATTTATTAAATCCAGAATTGATAAGGATACAGAGAAATATGCAAAAACAATAGAAAAGCGTAAAGAAGCAGGGAAATTGGGAGGAAGACCAAAAGCAAATGGTTCTTCCGAAAAGCAAGAAAAAGCAAAAAAAGCAAATGGTTCTTCCGAAAAGCAAGAAAAAGCAAAAAAAGCAAATGGTTTTTCTGAAAAGCAAAATAACCCTGTATATGATAATGATAATGTTAATGTAAATGTTAATGTTTTAAAAGATAAAACATATACGTGTGCTTTCGAGGCACTCTGGAAAGCGTACCCGAGAAAAAAAGAGAAGGCAGGAGCTTATAAATGCTATAAAGCAAGACTTGCCGATGGTTTTTCAGAGGACGAGCTGGAAACAGCAGTTAAAAGATACGCAGAAGAGTGCCAAAGACAAAAGACAGAGCAGAAGTATATCAAGCTTGCTGCCACGTTCTTGGGACCAAGCACACCGTTTACGGATTATCTTGGAGAGGCGGAAGAAAATGACACTGGAAGAAAAACTGCAACAGGTGAGAAAGGATATGTGCAGCAGCTTGTCGAACAAGGTTATACAGGAGAGTTCGAAGGCTTCTGATGTCTGCCCTGTCTGTGGCGGTACAGAGTGGATTTTAGAGACCATGGACGGGATAGAGCAGGCAGTGCCTTGCAAATGCAGAGAGAAAAACAAGATGAAGCGCCGAATGAGCTTTGCAGAGATACCGGAAGCATTTAAAGACATGAGATTGAATACCTTCCGGACAAGCGTTTACAGAGAGCCTGACAGCAAAGCCAAAATAAACATTGCTTGCAAAATGATTAAAGAGTATATGGGGATGTTTGAGGACGCGAAGAGAAACGGCATGGGGCTTTATCTGTATTCAAAATCGAAAGGCTCTGGAAAAACCAGAATGGCTGCAAGCTTGGCAAACGAGATTATGGAGAAGCATGATACCGGAGTGAAATTTGCCACATCCTTGAATATCTTAGCGGAAATCCGAAGGACCTTTGATAACAACAGCCAGTACACAGAAAGTCAGCTCTTAGATGCACTGGTGATGGCAGAGGTGCTAATCATAGACGACTTTGGCACTGAGAAGGCTACTGCGTGGGTAAGGGATAAGTTTTACCAGATTATAAACAGCCGGTACGTAGAAAAGAAAATAACAATCTTTACAAGCAATGAACCGATTAACGGGCTGGATTATGACGACAGGATAACAAACCGGATTAAAGAGTGCTGTTACCAGATAGATTTTCCGGAAGAGTCTGTAAGAGAACACATATACGAGGAAAATATGAGAGACATTATCGAGAGAATAGGAGGGTGAGCATGAACCGCAAAGAGGAACAATGGCGAAATGAGGGTGCAGCTTATGCACTCAGGATAGCGAAAGAAAAAGGAGTTGAAGGGTTAGAGACAGATTTGCGTTGCAGAGGCATCTGCGGAATATCTGTTGTGGTCCCAGAAGCACATCTTAAAAACATGTATTTGGTGCTACTGCATAGATTGTCGGACACCATTAGAACATTGGCTCTATGGACGTTATACGAGGACTACGGATGGAGAGGAAAACGTCTGAAACAATACATAGAGCGGATGTTAAAACATACCATGATTTGCGATAGTTGGGACAATTACGCAAACAGATACATGAAAGTTTCCGACATGATGAAGGAATTGGAAGAAAAGTGCGGTGTTGAAACTGCATGGCAGGAGATGGAAAGCAATCTAAGAGAAGCAGACAGCAAGAATAGATATATTTCCGTAGATTTGGCAGTAAAAACACTTTTAGACGCAGGATACGAAGAACCTGCCGCACTGGTAATGAAAAAGTGGCAGGATAATAGGGAGGAATAAAAAATGAAAAAATTTGAATTAACAACAGATACAAAAATGTTTTTAGGGAGAAAATTATTTAGAATTAAAGCGCTTATTTCTTTTGGAAATGTAAAAGTAGGAGATATGGGCGGATATATCGAAAAAGAAGAAAATCTAAGTCAGTACGGCAATGCTTGGGTGTCCGGCGATGCTGAGGTGTACGGCAATGCTAAGGTGTACGGCAATGCTGAGGTGTACGGCGATGCTGAGGTGTACGGCAATGCTAAGGTGTACGGCAATGCTAAGGTGTACGGCAATGCTGAGGTGTACGGCAGCTAAGGTGTCCGGCAATGCTGAGGTGTCCGGCAATGCTGAGGTGTCCGGCGATGCTGAGGTGTCCGGCAATGCTAAGGTGTACGGCAATGCTAAGGTGTACGGCAATGCTTGGGTGTCCGGCAATGCTTGGGTGTCCGGCAATGCTGAGGTGTCCGGCGATGCTGAGGTGTCCGGCAATGCTGATTATGCAACAGCAAGTGGATTTGGTTCAGAGTGCCGGATAACAACATTTTTTAAATTAAAGAATTCTGACGAAATCGGAGTTAGATGTGGATGCTTTTACGGAACACTGAAAGAGTTTAAAGAAAAAGTAAAAGAAACGCATGGAGAGAGTAAAAAAGCAAAAGAATACCTGATGCTTGCAGATTTGATGGAATATAGATTTTCCGAGGAGAAAAAGGCATGAAGAAATCTGATTTAATCCCCAAACAGAAATATATCCGCAGACGTACAGTAAACGGAAAGAAAACAGAAAGCATTATGGAATGTATCCAGATTACACCAGCAGGAGGAATTTTCTTCTGCGGTGGAAATTTGGAGAAGCTTACGGATAAGGAGATAGAGGAGGAATTGCATAAACATGAACAGAGAAATTCTTTTTAAAGCAAAGAGAAAAGATAATGGTGAATGGGTGGAAGGGTATTACGTTTATTGCAGGAAACGACATTATATTCTTCCGGTACTAAATAAAGCAATTGGCTTTGATGAAAGAGAAGACGAATGGGTTGAAGTTGACCCAGACACTATCTGCCAGTACACAGGTCTTACCGACAAGAACGGCGAGAAGATTTGGGAGAATGATATTTTAAGAGGGCATAAGAACGATGATGATTTAGTAAGAGTTGTTTTTGGAGAATTTAATGTAATTGATGTAGATACATTAGAAACCGTGGATAGAGTCGTTGGATGGCACACAGAAGTAATTGAAACAGACGCATTGAGTAAATGCGAACCGTTTTGTCTTCCAATGCCATTGGCAGATTTTTACATTAAGAGAAGCGAGTTTGAAGTGTTTGGAAATATTTTTGATAATGCAGATTTGTTGGAGGTAGAGTGATGGGTGATGCAATTTATAACCAAGCTGTAAAGGAAATGAAAAGCCTTGCAGAACATGTGATGCAAGATATTCAAGAATTTGCAGATGAACATGACTATGAAAAAACGTGGGTTGTTGAAAGATTTAGAGAGGAATTTAACAGGATATCAAGAAAAGAGGGATAACATGAACGTACTAGAGAAGATTTTGGAAGAGATTGAACATGAAATAATGACAAACAAAGAAGTCGGTAGAAAACAATGTGAAGGAATGACTAGAGCAATGAACATTATCCGTTCCCACATGGAAGAGGGTAAGGACACAAATGTCTCTAACAAAGATGATTGGGTTTCAACAAAAGAGAGAATGTTAATATATGGATGCAGAGGATGCTGGACACTAGAAGAAATAGAAGAGATGAGGTTGCTTGAACAAGCGTTAGGCATCAGATTATTTGCATGGCAGAAAGCCTATATAAAAAATGGGAATTTTAGATGCTTTGGAAAAACAACTGCAGTGATAATTAGGATACTAACCCAGGGAAAAGAACCGGTTGATTTAAGAAACTATGGGACAATACAAAGGTATATAGCGATGGACACTCCTCAAATAATGACAAAGTCGTTGTGTGATTTTTTTAAAAGCGAAGTGAAAGAAATACATGAAAAATTATTAGCGGCAGGAATAAAGACAAAACCGGTGCTTTATACAGAAACAGACAAAAGAAATTTTTGTGAAAGGAAGAAATAAATGAATAAAGAAGGTTATAGAGACCCGACAGCAGAAAAAGCTATACATAATGCAGATAAGATGCCGAAATACATACAGAGCATATTCGATAAGCTTAATCTGGCAGCAGGGAAATCAGGAGTGGAAGTGCTTGTAATTAGAGACAAGGAGACAGGAAGAAAATACAGGAGGTGAGTCCATTGGAAATCAATAAGGAACTTCTGGTACAATACTGTGAATTGCGGGGAGAAATAAAAGATTTAAGAGAAAGGATAGATAATGATAAAAGAAGATTGAGAAAGATAGAGGAAGAAGGAGTGGTATCTGATACTGTTACCGGAACAAGAAAAGACGGAACGATTGGAGCAATAAAGATAACAGGATTTCCTATTCCTGAATACAGCAAGGCAAAAGATATGTTAAAGAAAAGAATAGCAAAACTGCAGATTATGGAAGATGAGCTATTGGAGGCAGTAAATGCAGTAGATGATTTTATAAACAGTATTCCAAAGAGTGATTTAAGACAGATATTCCGGTTTTATTACATAGATGATATGACATGGGCAAGAGTTGCCTTAAACATGAATGACCGTTTTCCGAAAAGAAGAATTAAATATACCGAAGAAAGCTGCAGAAAACGTCACGACAGGTATCTGGAAAAATTAGATGAATTTTGAAAATGTCCGCCCATGTCCGCTTTTATTATGGTAGTATTTATACTGGAAGTGAAAACGGAATGGATTTCATATTCTTCCTCTGATTGGAAAATTGTAGAACGGCAGCAGGGTGTCACAGCCTTGTTGCTGTATCAGGCTCGGACGGTAACGCCTTTGCAGGAAAAAGCATAGAGACCGTCAATCCCCCAATACTTTATCTAAAAAATGCCCTACTTCGGTGGGGTATTTTTTGTGCAGAATTCCATCTTGTAATTAAAGAACGTTTGTTCTATAATTTAATTATCTTCAATACAGATGTTTGTTGAAATATGTAGGATATTGGTATAGAATGGAAGTAGATAAATGTATTGGAGGTATTGAATTTTGGCAAGTACATATCAGAAAAAAATAAGAATAGAATATTATCAAGTAGTTAAAGCTTATAATGATGGAAGAGATGAACTATATGATTTAAGATGTATTATCAAAGAACTTGACAAATTATCATTAGAAGAGAGAAAAAAAGAATATTATCAAGACGGAGCTCGCTTAGATAAAATAAAATATAATAGCATAGATAATTACTGGTATCTAAACTTTGTACGATTGCGTCAAACAGGAATTCCTTCCAAAGCTTCAGAAACTCACGAAACAGAACCAATAAAACTCTTAGAAAATGAATACATTGGTGAGGAAGTTTCAAGTATTTATGATGTTGATAATCATATATTAGTACTGCAAAGAAATCGTGATAGTTTAAGCTCTTCAGGATTGGAGTTGTATTTAAATTATTTTTATAAGGCAAAAGACGGTAGTATGATTGCTTTACGACCTATAAAAGCATCGGATTTGGACGAAAAATTACGCGCAGCTAAGGAATATAAGAAAATAACTATGCGTTTTGCAGATATACCGCTTAGGGTGGTGCATGGCGATAAAAACACATCATTTGGGCAGTTTATTGATAATTTTAGAAATTATGATGCGAATTATGCAGTTTTAACAATGTCATTGGGAAGAGGACGCAATAAAGGAAGTTTAAATCAGAATACGATTAACGAAACAGTCAACTTAATTCGCGAAAATGAAGGGCTTGTAGATACAGCAGAATTGAATGTGAAGTCTTCAGAAATTGAACCAGTAGAAACAATAGATTTGTTTTCTAAACGTAGCCATGATTTTATTGTGATAAAAATGGAAAAATTAGAAACAATACAGTTTGATGATGTGATTAATGAAATGCATAAAAAGTATACAAAAACGAAATCTAAAATATTGGAATTGTTATAGAACAGGGGAATGAAAATGAAAAGAAGAGGATGTGAAAAAAAAAGAATTTTAAGAGAAAAATGTTATCCTCTTTCAGTTAGTATTGTTTTTACGCTTATTTTTATATGGATAACATCAGGAATTACAATAAAAGATGATATTTCCGTAGCCGTGAATGCAGTTCTTGTCGTTGTATCTATATTGATTGGTTTCGTAGGAGTACTAGTAGGGCTAATTTTTTCTCAATCAGATAATGATATATTAAGCGTTGTTTTCGATAATGAAAATTTATTAGGATTGCTTAAAAAATATTTTATGGCTGTGTATAGATCGGGATTTTTATTATTGACTATATCTATAAGTATTTTATTTGTGGATACAATAAAAGAGATTATTGTAGCTAAATTTGAAATGACTAATATCTTTATCGAAAATTATATGATATATATATATGGATATTCTTTTTGGTATATTTTACTTTAGCTACATATCGTCTAATAAAAATAGTTGTAGAACTTATTTTTGATAAAAATACAAAGAAAAATATTGATGGAAAAGAAAAAGAAGACTATTCAGACTTAGAAAACAAATATAAGATTAAATAATATTTTTTGTAGAATGTACCTTTTACATAAGATTGTACATTTTACATATACTATCCCAGAGGTGATAACATGAATAAGAAGCTGGAACAGAAAAACAGACAAAAAAACCTAAATAAATTCAACAGCATAACGCAAAAGGTGAAGCCAGAAAATCAGAACCAAACACATAATGTCCGTTCTGAAGCGGTAGAACCGAAGAACAGACAAGTATAAGACACCCTCGTGGTGTCTTTTCTGTTACCCATAAGGACCTTTAACTCAGCAGGTTAGAGTAGCTGTCTCATAAGCAGCCTGTCCTGGGTTCGAACCCCAGAGGGTCCATTGAAAATAAACCAGATAGGAAGGTGAGGTGATGGCAAACAATGAAAACTTAAAAGGATATGGATTTCATGAACGAACAGCGAAGGAGCAGCGAGAAATCGCTGTTATGGGTGGTAAAGCAAGCGGTGAAGCAAGGCGAAGGAAAGCGAACTTCCGGAAGACCTTAAATCAGCTGCTTACCACAGAAATAGATAGCCCTGAATGGAAGCCGGTTCTTGAGTCACTCGGCATTGAGTGCACTTTGGAGTCGGCTTTAAATATGACAATGATAAAAGAGGGACTTGCCGGAAATGTAAAAGCTTACGAGGCGATTGCAAAGTATGCGGGGCAAAGTCAAAAGACCGAAATAGACCATGCAGAACAGCTTGCAAAGATAAATTTAATGCAGGTACAAAAAGAAAAGGTTCAAAAGATGGAAGAAGACAACACAGAAACCGGATCTGGAATGAAAGATCCTCACGATGTAGTAATTCCAGAGTTTTGGGATATTTTGGATGATATAGAACATGAGCATCAGATTATCACATCTGGTCGAGCCGGTACGAAATCAAGTTTTTCCGGAATACTGGGCATAAGCACGATTGTGAGTGATGAACCAGCAGCAGTTGTGGTTTTAAGAAAAAGACATAATAAATTACGAAAAACTGTCTATAAAGAAATGATACGTGCCATAGGGCGATTGGGACTCAGTAAAGATGATTTCGATATTGGTGTATCTCCAATGGAAATTAGATATAAGAAAAACGGAAATGTTATTTATTTCTCCGGTTCTGACAGTATAGATGATACGAAAGGTATTATTGACGAAGATAAGCCTATCAGATTAGTAATTCTGGATGAACTTACAGAGTTTTTTGATGTAGGTGAGGGAGAAGATGAATTAACAAACATTGAAGCAACCTTTGTCCGTGGAAATGATGAAGGTTTCCGCATGGTATATCTGTATAATCCACCAAAGAACCCAAATGCTCCTATAAATGTATGGTGTTTAAAAATGGAAATGAGAGAAGACACCATACATAAGCATGTAGACTACAGAGATGTGCCAATCAGCTGGATAGGAAAGAAGCTTTTAGAGTCCGCTGATTTATTAAAAGAAACAGATTATCGCCTTTATCGTTGGGTATGGCTGGGAGAGTGTATCGGTGTCGATGATTTGATTTACTATATGTTTAATGATAACCACAGGCATGAGCCAGAAGGTAATGTTTATAAGCTAATTGGTATTGGTGTGGATTATGGGCAGCAGAATGCAACAACGTATCAGGCAGCAGGAGTCAATATCCATAAGCGTAAGTTGGAGGGCCTTGGCGAGTTTTATCATTCTGGTAGAGAGTCCGGAAAGCAAAAGAGTCCTTCTGATTATGCAAGGGAGCTGATAAGTTTTACAGATGCGTTACATGAGAAATATTCGTGTAATGCTTTTTATGTTTATATAGATCCTTCTGCAAAAGGATTGGCAGAGGAAATTAAACGATTGGCAATGGAAAGCAGAACTTATGGAATATCTATAAAAGATGCAGAAAATGATGTGTCCGTTGGTATTCAAAGGGTGCAGAAGTGTTTAACATATCAGAGTATGACAATTTCAGAAAGTCAGGAAAATTTAATTCGTGAGATGGGAACTTACGAGTACGATGCAAAATCTGTTGAGTCAGGAAAAGAAAAACCTATGAAAGTGGATGACCATTGCTGTGACGCATGGAGATATTTGGTTATGGGATTATGGGACAAGATTAAATATTTCCTTCCGGCAGGGGAAAGAGAGGAATAAAATTGAATATTATTAAATATTTGAATAAAGCCGGATATGACACACTTAATTCTGGCTTTTACACATTAATTGATACATGGCAAAGCTGGTATACAGGGAGTGTAAGGAAATTTCATCGTTATAAGATGTGGAATGGAAAAGAACACGTCACTTGCAAAAGATTGGGATTGGGTATGGCGAAGAAGATATCTGAGGATATTGCAGACTTGCTTTTGAACGAACGTGTGCAAATTACAATACAGGACAACACCACCAGCGAGTTTGTAATGGAAGTGTTAAATGCAAATAACTTTTTTGTAGTCGGAAATGATTATCAGGAAAGAAAAGCTTATACCGGTACAGTTGCATACGTTCCTTATCTGAATAACATCAGAATAGACGGAAGTGGGGATATCTTAACCGGAAGCGGTGATGTGAAAATCAACTATATTTCAGCGGAGAATATATATCCTTTATCATGGTGTAACGGGTATATATCAGAGTGTGCTTTTGTATTTCCAAAAGTAATCGGAACCAAGAAATACAATCATATCCAAATACATAAAATACAAGATGACGAGTATGTAATTGAAAACCATGTGGTAGAAAATACAGCAGGAGCAGGAAAAGAAATTCCAGCGTCGGATTGGAATTCTTTAAAAGGGTTTGAAGGCATGGCAGAATGTGTGAGAACCGGTTCAAAAGAAAGGCAGTTTGTGATAGACCGATTAAACATTGTCAATAACTGGAATGGTGATAATCCTATGGGAGTAGCTATTTTCGCCAATAGTCTTGATGTGTTGCAAGGTATTGACTCTATTTACGACTCTTACATAAATGAATTTACACTTGGGAAGAAAAGAATATTTGTAGCTCCTGAAATGTTGGGAATGGATTTATATGGAAATCCGGTATTTGACCCAGATGATGTGATTTTTTATCAGCTTCCGGAAGGTTTCCTGAAAGATGGAGGAAAGCCAATAGAAAGTGTGGATATGGAAATCAGGGCGGAGCAGCATGAAAAAGGCATCAATGACAGTTTAAATATGCTTTCTATGAAATGTGGCTTTGGCCAAAACCATTATCGCTTTGAAAATGGAAGTATTCAAACAGCAACACAGGTTATATCAGAGAATAGCGATATGTTCAGGAGTATCAATAAGCATGAATTGATTTTAGAACCTGTATTAAAAGAACTCATCCGGATTATTGCAAGGCTTGGAAAGGTGATAGGAGCTTCTACTAATCCTGAAACGGAGATAGTAGTGGACTTTGATGACTCTATTATTGAGGATAAGCAGGCAGAAAGGCAGAGTGACAGACAGGATGTTAGCATGGGTGTTATGTCGCTGGCAGAATATAGAGCAAAATGGTACGGAGAAACGGAGGAAGAAGCAGAGAAAAACCTTCCAGAAGTAAACGGAGTGATGGAGTGATAACATGAAAAAGCCTGATACAGACAAAATGTCCCTGAGAATGGAGCATATATGGCTGGAAGCAGAAAATCGTATCATAGAGGATATTGTCAGAAGAATAAAAAAGGCTGGAAAGATTACTTCTACTGCTGATTATCAGATTAATAGGCTGGTGGAAATGGGAAAGTCTACAGAAGAAGTTGAACGTATCTTAAAAGAAGCTCTAAACGCTACTTATCCGGAAATGTTTAAACTCTATGATGATATAGCGCAATGGCAGTATGTAAGGGATAAAGATATTTATGAGCAGGTTAATCAGGAATTTATCCCGGCAGAAGAAAACGAACAGTTAAAACAGATATCCGCAGCAGTAAGCAAGCAGACACAAGATGCTTTAAAGAACCTTGCACAGTCTTATGGTTATTCTGTTTTAATGGGAAATAAAAGAGTTTTTACTCCTTTCTCAGAATACTATCAAAAGTATGTAGATGTAGCTATTATGGATTTGTTAAGCGGTGCGTTTGATTATAATACGGTAATAAGACGGGTTGTAACCCAAATGACAAACAGCGGGCTTAGAACGGTAGACTATGCAACAGGGCATACCAATAGAGTTCCGGTAGCAGTCCGCAGAAGCATTTTAACAGGAGTTTCGCAGATTACAGGGCATCTTAATCTTTATAATGCAAAGAAACTGGGAACAAATCATTTTGAAGTAGATTGGCATGCAGGAGCAAGACCAACACACCGAGTATGGCAGGGGCGGGTTTACAGCTATGAGGAACTTGTCAGCGTGTGTGGACTTGGGACTGTGACCGGTCTGCAAGGAGCAAACTGTTACCATGACTTTTATCCCTTTGTTGCTGGTGCATCGGAAAGACAATGGAGTGATGAATGGCTGGATGAGAAAAACGAATTGGAGAGTCGAACACGATACTGGAAAGGAAAAGAACTGGATACATACGGCATAACCCAAAAGCAGAGGCAGATGGAGACAGCAATGCGGGCACAGCGGTCTAAGATAGCTGGACTAAAGAGTGGAGGGGTAGATGCAGACGAAATAACGATAGAAAAGGCAAGATATCAAGCTCAGCTGTATGAGTATGCTACATTTTGTAACAAGATGGGAGTAAAGCAGCAGCGTGAAAGAATTTACATGGATATGAATGGAAGGCTGGCAACCAATATAAAGGAGCAGAACAGGAAGTACACTCCTGAAATGTTTAGAAATGCAGGTAGAGACAGTATTCAGTATAAGCATTATAAAAATATCCTAGGAGATGATATAGGAAGCCTTGAGAAGTTCCGGCAGATGAAGTATAATGAGTCTGAGAAGTTTAGTATTATCAAACTGGATTACGAAAGAAGAACAGAGTTATTAAAGAACCCTGATAAAAGACTACCAAATGCAGAAAGCGCAATACTTCCAGATGGAAAGTTTATAAAATATCTATTTGATAAAAATAGTGAAAAAGGTTATCCCAAGGGCAAAGCTTTTGAAGCTCGTTTAGGCTATAATATAGATAATTGGGAAGAACTTCAAAAGGAATTAAAACAAAGAGCAACGAAGTATCCTGCTACATTCAAAGGCAATCAGGGGTTTGGAGATAAATACGAGCAAAAAATGATACTATATGGTTTGAAGGGAACTCCAGCAAATGTAGTTGTAGCTTGGATTGTAAAACCGGGAGATATATTATCACTTACAAGCGTCTATATAAAGGAGGTATGAAGGTGAAAATTGAACAGTATTGTACCGTACTTTTGAAGGACGGCAGAGAAGCAGCAGTGGTGGAAATACTGGATGATACACATTTCCTTGTGGATGTTGGAGACTCACCTGCTGATTGGGAAACGATTGATATAACAATAGATGATATAGAAAAGATTATTTAGATGCCATTCATTCTTCGGAGTGAGTGGTATTTTTATACCCTTTTTAGGAGGTTTGGGAACGCTGAAATGGTTAAAACAAAGATTTTGTAAGCATAAATACAGAAAACATTATGACAAAGCAAGTAAGAGTTATGTGAAAAGATGTGTGAAGTGCAATAAAATTGAACCGAGGTAGAAATATTATGACAAAAATTAAGTATATGGAAGATGGTATTATCATTGATGGTCATGCAGGAAATCCCGTTGTGTGTAATGGAATTTCTGCTATCAGCCAGATGGTGGCAAACTTTGCTGAAGAGCGCGGGTGGGCAAATGTAACAGTCAGTGACGGTCATCTGGAAATGTGGAATGTGTCAGAAGAGCATTGTGGTGATGCTCTGTTTCAGGCTATGGTGATTGCTTTTGAGGATATTGCAATCCAGTATCCGGATTGTGTGCAGATTGTCAGAGAATAGAAAGGCGGTGGTCCATCATCTCCCTTTGAGATGCGGGGTGAAGCGTCTTATTTTTATGTCCAAAACGTGAAGACGTAAAAAGCTCGGGAGCCTGTCGAGGCAAAACGGAGGTAAAAAGAATGAGATATAAAATGAATTTACAGCTCTTTGAAGATGGCGCAGGAACTGGCTCTGCAAATGGGCAGGGAGGAAATGCCGGGACTGGAAGCAGCGGCCAGAGTTCCGCTGGGAGTGCTGCCGGGGCACATGGAACCGGAACGTATACTTATGAGCAGTTGGAAGAAATCGCAAATGCAAGGGTAGAAAGGTCAGAAAGAACAGCGCTGGCTAATTTCTTCCGTGGTCAAGGAATGACAGAGGAAGAAGTAACACAGGCTATTACGGACTTTAAAACACAGCGAGCTGCAAATCAGCCGAAAACGGAACAGTTACAGCAGGAAAGGGATGATGCACTGAAGAAAGTAGAACAGATGAAAAATGAAAAGGTGCTGACTTCTAAAGGTGTTAAGGCAGATGACTTAGACTATGTGATGTTCAAAGTTTCAAAGTTGGTAGATGATAAGACTGACTTTGAGAAGGCAGCAGATAAGTTTTTAAAAGAAAATCCTAAATTTGCGGAAAAATCTTCCGGCACTTACAGAGTGAGTACAGGTGCTCAGTCAGGAGGAGCAGGAGGAAAAGAAAACAGTAATGATTTTATTAACGCTGCAATTAGAAGAGCAACAGGGAGGTAAGTAATGAATAAAAGAAAAATAAACTTGAGATTATTTGACAATGACGCACAGCTTATTGACAGAGCTGGTGCAGATACGTTAATCCCGGAAGAGAGAGCAAGGGAGATTATCCAGGGAGTAGTAGCACAGTCAGCAGTACTGTCCCAGGGACGCAGATTACCGAATATGTCCAGTAGAACTTATCGTATGCCGGTACTTGATATGCTGCCGTTAGCATACTTTGTAAATGGAGATACCGGACAGAAGAAAACAACAAAAATGGCATGGGATAAAAAAATTATTACAGCAGAAGAAATCGCAGTTATTGTGCCAATTCCTGAAGCCGTGCTTGATGACTCAGAATATGATATCTGGTCTGAAGTCCGCCCACGTATTGAAGAAGCCTTTGGAAAGGTTATTGATGGAGCAATCCTCTTTGATGTAAATAAACCAGACTCTTGGAGAGACGGTTTGGTTTCAACTGCAACAAAAGCAGGAAGTGTAGTAAACTTTGGAAAGTCTGACAACCTGTATGATAAAATCATGGGAGAAGATGGTGTTATTGCAAAAGTAGAAGAGTCTGGATATTTTGTTACAGGACACATGGCTGACATCTCTATGCGTGCAAAATTAAGAGGATTAAAAGACACCACAGGAAATCCGTTGTTTAAATCAGATATGCAGAATGGTACAACCTATTCCTTAGATGGATCTGCAATGAATTTCCCTAACAATGGGGCATTTGATAAAGCAAAAGCACTTATGATTTCCGGTGATTTTAAACAGCTTGTATATTCCATGAGACAGGATATTACCTTTAAACTGTTTACAGAAGGTGTTGTGCAGAACACAGATGGTTCCATCGCATATAACCTTATGCAGCAGGATATGGTTGCATTAAGAGCTGTAATGCGCTTAGGCTGGGAAATTCCGAACCCTATTAACTCTTTAAAAACGGATAAGAACAATAGATGTCCGTTTTCTATTTTAAAGGCGGGGGAGTAAGCCCCGTTGATGATACTGCCTTGATTGACAGCGGGAAACCTAAAAAGGCAAAAAGTACAAAGTAGGAGCAGCCTATGGAAGTGAAATATGAGTATTATATGTCTGAGTTTGGAGGTGAAGAAATCCCGGAGGAAAAATTTAAAAGGATTTCAAAGCTTGCAAAGACTTATTTAGAACAATTTACTCATAACAGAGTAAAAGATGATACTAAAAACACAGAAAAAGTGAAAGACTGTGTTTGTGAGATGTGCGAAACTATTTATTTGACAATGTATAAAAATGAAGGGGCAGAAAAGAAGTCGGAGAGTACCGATGGATATTCTGTCTCTTACGTTACAGAGCAGCAGGACGGCGAAGATAAAAACGTTATGCTGCAGAAGAAATTATATCGGATAGCACAGAACTATCTTGCAAATACGGGACTTTTGTATTTGGGGGTGTGAGAGTGCTTACGAATACAGATGTAACTATTTATAGTCGGAAATATGATAAAGCGTCCCGACTGGATAAGTGGATCAGGACTTATATTCCAGAGGCATGGTGGTTTAAGGAAGAAAAATCCACACTTACACCGGAAGGAAGGGTAAATGCGGATATTTATACAATCCGCATACCAAATACTAAAATTTCCGTGAAAAAAGATGATTACCTTGTAAAAGGTAATTGCAATATTACAATGGAAACGGTAAAGGATTTGGAAGATAAGGAAAAGATGCGTGTGACATCGGTTAATTACAATACTTTTGGTGGTAATCCTCATATAAAGGTGGTTGGTGTGTGATGGCAAAAGGGAAGAAGCAATTTAAGATTGAAACACCTAGAGGAACAATATCTACCTATAAGGTTGCAAAAGGTAACTTAAAAGGAAGAACGATAGCAAGGCTGGACTGGAACCCTGGATTTAAACCGGATAAAGAAAAAGGTTTTGCTGATGCACAGGAATTTGTAGACTCTGAGTGTATAAGACGAATGGCTCCTGAAACTCCTAGACGGACAGGTGTACTGATAAAATCGGCTACACTCGGAACTGTGATAGGTAGTGGAGAAATAAACCAGATAGCGCCTTATGCAAGGAAACAATATTACGAACATAAAGAAAAATCGCAGTGGTTTGAACGGATGAAAAACAGACACAAAGACTCAATTTTGAAAGGGGCTGCTAATTTTGTTAAGTCTCATTGATAGTATACGAAATTTTATTATTACCTGTCCGTTTTTGGAAGATTGGAGAGTGAATGTAGATTATCTGGGAACGGAAATGGAGTATTCCATAGATATTTTGCCGTGTGATCCAATTTTGCAAAAGTACATAGATGGAGGGACGAAAAAACAGTTCCAATTTGCTTTTACCAGCCGTGAAGAATACGATACCGATGTGAGAATTAACATAGAGAATAGTGGATTTTTCCAGATGTTTGATGAATGGCTAGAAGAGCAGAACATGAATGAAAATTTTCCTATCTTGAGTGAAGGGAAAATACCAATTAAATTAGAAACTTTAAACAGCGGATACTTATATGATGTAGATGGTGATAAAGCCAGATATCGCATTGAGTGCCGCTTAATTTATGCACAGGAGGTATAAAATGGCAGCTTCAAAAGCACCGAAAATTGTACAGCGGTCTAAACGTGTTGCTTTTATGAACACAGCGGCACCGGAAGGACCGGAAAAATTCGAAAGAATGAAAAGATTTACAACCATAACAAATAGTAAAAATCCAAAAGAATACAGCAGACAGTATGTAGATGAAGACGCAGAAACATCTGACGTGGTCGGATATGCACCTTCTATTGAGTTTTCTTATGACAGGTATACAAATACACCTGTGCATGACAAACTGTCTAAAATCCATGATGGAGAGCTTCTGGGGAATGATACACATGTTGATATCGTGACCGTGGATTTGTTTACAGAAGACGATAGCAAGAGATGCCTTGCAGTGAAAAGAACGTATGCAGTAATTCCGGAGTCTGATGGAGATGGAACAGATGCTTTGATTTATTCCGGAACTTTTAAATCTGCATCTGAAATTGTAAAAGGCTATGCAACAAGTGAGGATAACTGGCAGACGGTTACTTTCGTAGAGGGAGAAATTCCGTCATAAAAGGAGATAGAATATGAGCTTATGGAAATGGAATAATGTCGAATTGGAAATTGACATGGAAGATGTTGAATTTCAGGAGCGCTATGAAAATGCTTTTCTACATTTAGAAGAAAAGGAAAAAAAGCTTGTTAAAACAGGTAAGATGTCGGAAATCTCAAAAGCTTATTGCAAAATGTTTTGGGAATTGTTTGACGAACTGTTTGGAGAAGGTACGGCACAGAGACTTTTTGAAGGAAAAATGAACACAGGACTTTGTGATGAGTGCTACGACTCTTTTATTTCTAATTGTCAGAAGCAGGTAAATGAAATAAATAAAAAACGCAGCAGCCGATTTGCAAAGTATAAAGTAAAGAAGTGATAACATGAATTTGTTTTATGAAGACTATCCAACAGTCTTGAAGGTAAAAAATGAATTTATACCGATAATTACAGACTTTAGGGAATACATAAAACTATTGGATATGCTTAATGATGAAGAAGTGAATGGATATGAGAAAATGCTCTTTCTTCAACAGTATTTTTTGAAAGAACCAAACAACATGGATGACGCGATATCAAGATTGACTGATTTTGTATCCATGAAAGAGCTTAACGATGTGCATACAGAAGAAAGCGGAGAAGGTGAAGATACAAAGGCAGAAGAACCAAAACCGCTTTTTTCTTTTGCACTGGATTATCCTTATATTCTAGCTGGATTTTGGCAGGACTACGGAATAGATATATCTGAGATAAGATATTTGCACTGGTGGAAGTTCAGACAACTATTTGATGGATTGTCGGAGAAAACAGAGATTAAGCAGAGGATTATGTATCGCTCCATTGATTTATCTACGATTAAGGATAAAGATGAAAGAAAGCGGATAGAAAAAATCCAGAGGTCTATTAAACTACCTGAGAGTGAGCTTACAGAATATGATATTGGTAATGCGTTTATGTAAAAAGGTGGTGTGAATTGAAAAAAATAAAATATCCGCCATATAAAAGACAATGGTACAAATGCCCTTTGTGTGGAACAAAATTATGTGTGTACGACAACACAGCTAATTTAAGTGGTGGAATTTTTATAAAATGCAAAACTTGTAAAAAAGAAATAGAGATAAAAGCACTTTAAATTGAGCCGCAGAGCCTGTGCTATCCAAGAAAGGAAGGGATAGTATGGGTTATGATGGCTCTTTAAAGTTTGATACGTCCATAAATGAAAATGGATTTAATAAAGGATTAAAAAATTTAGGCAGTATTGCATCGAAAGGTATGGCGGTACTAGCTGGCGCAGTTGCTGGTGTTGCAACTGCTATGGGGACGGGTATTGCGTTAGGAGTAAAGTATAATGCTTCTATTGAGCAATACCAGACTTCTTTTGAAGTTATGACGGGTTCTGCGGATAAAGCAGCGGAGGTTATAGAAAGACTTAAAAAGGTAGGAGCAGAAACACCGTTTGAATTGCCGGAGCTGGCAGATACTACACAGCTTCTTATGAACTATGGCTTCACAGCAGATGATGCCATGGACAAGATGATGATGTTAGGGGATATTTCCCAAGGCTCGGCGGATAAAATGTCTCGCATTGCAACAGCCTATGGGCAAATGAGTTCTGCCGGAAAAGTCTCTCTGGAAGACGTAAAACAGATGATTGAAGCAGGATTTAACCCCTTGCAAGAGATTAGTGAGTCTACCGGAGAGAGCATGGAAAGTCTGTATAAGAGGATTAGTAAAGGAACTCTTTCCGTAGATGAAATTACAGCATCTATGGAGCGTGCGACTTCGGAAGGCGGAAAATACTTCCAATCCATGGAGAAGCAGAGTCAAACTGTTAATGGATTAATTTCCACATTAAAAGATAATGCACAGCAGCTTCTTGGAGAAGTTGTAAAACCTATTTCAGAGTCAATGGCTAAGGAATTATTGCCGTCTGCTATAAATGCTATGGAACAGCTTACTACGGCATTTCAGACGGAAGGTGTAGATGGCTTAATACAAGCTGGTGGGCAAATTATAACTAACTTATTGCTTGGTATAGCAGAAGCAATGCCCAATATTATAGATACTGCCGTACAAGTAATTGCTGTGTTTATCAGCAATATAAACGTAAATTTGCCACAAATTTTATCTGCCGGTGGACGGATATTACAATCTATAATAAATGGATGTTTACAATTACTATCTCTTTTACTTGGACTTGCATTTAATATTGTAACAACGTTACTAACAGGGTTGGTACAAAATGCACCAACCTTAATGCAACAAGGCATACAAATGCTTAGTAATTATGTGAGTTCGATTTTGAGTCAGTTGCCAAAAGTATTACAGACTGGGATTAACATAATCACGGAATTACTAAATGGTCTTTTAACAAGTGCTCCACAAATTATTCAACAGGCGCTGGATATGCTTACAGAATGGTATACAGCTATTATAGATATGTTACCGACTATATTACAAAGCGGCGTTGATATGATTTTAAACCTGTTGGATGGATTGATTTCCAATGCTCCTAAGATAATAAAACAGGCCGGAACTATGTTGATAAATTTTGTTGCGGAAATTGCATCTCATCTTCCTGAAATTTTACAAAAAGGTATTCAAATCATAGGAGAATTATTGGCTGGTATCATAGAAAAAGTTCCCGATTTAATAGGAGAAATTCCGGGTATCATTGCTGATTTAGGAGAAGCATTTCTGGATAAAGATTGGGGAAGCATAGGTTTAAATATTATAAAAGGAATTGCAGCAGGCATAACGGGGGCTATTGGTACGATTGTAGACGCTGCTAAAAATGCTGCTAAAAATGCTTATGATGCGGCTTGTGATTTTTTAGGCATCAATTCTCCATCGAGATTGTTTCGAGATAAAGTCGGTAAATATATGGCTCTTGGTATGGGGATAGGATTTGAAAAAAACATTCCTGAAACTGATATGGAAAAGCAGCTAGGAAAAACTGTAAATAAGCTGAAAGCCGGAGCAAATAGTGTTTTTAAAGTATCAGGTATAAAAACTACGGAACAGATCGTAAAGAACATTACGAATAATTATACAGGAGAAACAGCTAATTACAAAAAAGTAGAGTCTGCCATGCTTAAAGCTTTAAATAAAGCAAATAAGAAACCGATTATACTAAATGGCAGGAATTTAAGGAGAGGATTAAACGATGAAGGGATTGTATTAGCATGATAATAAAATATGTAAACAGCGAAAATAAAGAAATTGTGCTAAATAAAAAGCCATATAAAGTTCTTTTATCGGATTTGACAGATTATGAATGGGAAATTATAGAAAACAACAATAAGATTATTTGTTTTACAAAAGACATTGTAGAAAAAGAGCTAAATATAGATATTATAAGCAATTCTAAAGCGATTACGCAGGAGTATGGGAACAGATTAAATGAATGTTTTGAACAAGATATTTGTAACAATATTCCCGGTAAAATCTATATTGATGATTTTTATATGACGTGTTTTGTTAAATCTTGTCAGAAAATAAAAAGAGGAAGTGGAGTAATACAATCTTACGAATATAAGATTGTAACAGACTATCCCTTCTGGATAAAAGAGCGCCCCTATTATTTTAAAACCAGCGATGTTACATCCGTCAATAACAAGCGCTATGCCAATAAATACGCTTACCGCTATGCAAACGGCTTAAACAACACCTACCTCATCAACGAGCATTATGCGGAGTGCAACTTCCGTCTGAACATCTATGGACCATGTGTCAAGCCTTCCGTTTACATTGGCGGATATGAATACCATGTAGATACAGTTCTAGAAGCAGGGGAATATCTGGAAATTGATAGTGCAGCGGAAACCGTAACAAAAATCCTGAATTCCGGAATAAAGGTCAACGCTTTCCACTACCGTTCTTTTGAAAATTCGGTTTTCCGCCCTATTCAGGTGGGAAGACAGGAAGTATTCTGGGATGGGAAGTTTGATTTTGACCTAATCCTGTTTGAAGAAAGGAGTGAGCCGAAATGGTCGTAAGCGTAGAAGCTGTCTATGAAGGCGGTACTTATCCCCTAAAGAAAGACAGTCAGACAGGGGCATATACAGCAAAGATAGAAGCCATCCAGAAAAAGTTAAAAACCGAGGAACGATACAGTTATTACCCCGTAATGCTGCGGATTACCGATGATGCCGGGAATGTAACGGTAAAAACCATTTCTGATGCAGAGATTGGGCAGAACCTTTTATTGGTGGTAAGAGAGGAGCAGTTTTTTCCTCTGAAATTCATTGTGGCAAATGAAAAAGGGGAAGAATTGGGTTATGTAAAGGAAGCCAATTATATCGACCTGGAACTGGGCGAAACCAATGACTTTGAATTGGAATTCAGCGCTGACGCATGGAAGGAAGAAGCCTACAACTGGGGATACCGGATTTTCATTCCAAACACGGAATACGGCGGATTGTTAGAGGAGAGAAAGACTTCCACCGGACAGAGCACGGTTACGTGGCTTGGCTATACATGGAGGGGACTGTTAAACCAGAAAATTATACAGCCGCCGGACGGGGAAACTCATCTTACAGTTTCCGGTGATGCAAATAAAATTATAAAGGATATCATTGGGAGCCGCTTTGGCTCTCTTTTTGTTGCGGAAACAGAAGGCAGCGGAATTGAATTTAAAAATTACCAGTTTGATAGATACTGCACCGTTCTGGAGGGACTGGAAAAGATGCTTGCAAGTAAACAGGCAAGATTAAAAATCTGCTATAAGCAGGGCACACCGGGACTTTTAGACAGCGCCGTATTATTAAGCGCTGTACCAATCACAGACTGGTCGGAGCATCTGGAATACAGCCAGGATGGGAGGCTGACCTTTACCACGGAGGATTACCGCAGGGGGATTAACCATTTAATCTGTGCCGGGGAAGGGGAAGGAACAGAAAGAAAGGTTCTGCATCTGTACGTGCAGGAAGACGGGAGCATCGTGCAGGATAAACCTTATTATACCGGTCTTGCAGAAAGGGAAGCGCTGTATTCCTATACTTCTGCGGAGGATTTGGAGCAGTTAAAAAAAGACGGCATCAAGCAGTTGGAAAGCCTGAGAAATTATAAAGGGATGGAAGCTCACATTGACAACGTGGATGTGGATATCGGCGACATGGTAGGAGGCAGAGACCGGATAACGGGAATGTCCATACAGCAGCCGGTCGTTGGCAAAATCCTTACGATAAAAGACAGGGAAACCGATGTGGAATATAAGTTGAAAGGAGCGAAATGATATGGGATTGAAACCGCTTACAGTGAATACACCGCCTTCGGATGCAGCACATATCCTGGCAGAAGATGATGCAGCCCTTTATGCCGGGATGCTGGCGCAGGACAGTGTATTAAACCTGGGGAGCAAGTTAAAAGCAACGGTAACAAGCAATAATAAAGTCCGAATTGCAGACGGGGTGGTTCTGGTAGGAGGACATGCTGCAAGGATTGTGAAAGGCGATTATGAAGACATGACTATAAACAATGGGGTAAGCGGACAAAAACGAAATGATATTATTGTAGCACGCTTCATTGCAGGGGCTGACGGGGGTGCAGACTCTTACAAGCTGGTTGTGATACAGGGAACACCCGGTTATACGGCAAGTGACCCGGCTTATGTAAAAGGCGATTTATATAATGGCGATAAGCAGAGGGATTATCCTTTGTGGCGGGTAAAAATAGAGAATCTGAGCATTGTAAAAGTGGAGCAGATGTTTACTGTAGGGAAAAGCACTGAAGAGGTCATGGTAGAGATGCTGGCAGCCAATGCAGCCCTGCAAAAGAAGATAGGGGCAAAAGGGCAGGAAGCCAGCATCGGAGGCTATACAAGGGAATGGCTTTTAACCGATGAGTATCAGGCGATTGGAAACTATGCACAGACTGTCAATAATGAATACTTTGAGTCCACAAGTGGTCCTGACGGGTATTTAAAGGTGAAGCAGTCCGGTGTTTATCTGATTTCCCTGCAGGCAAACTTAAGAAAAAAAACACAGGACTCTTCTGGAAATGTTTGGTCTAAGATTGTCGTCAACGATGCAGGGAATATCGGTGGAGATGTACATTATATGCCGGCAGGAACTTACTATGATACGGTGAATTATGTTACCTATAATTACTTAAATGCGGGTGCAAAGCTGAAAGCACATTTATCTGTCAATGCAGAATTACAGGATGTCTGGGCACAGGGCGGTGAGTATCTGAATGTTGTAAAATTGTCTTAAAAAGGGGGAATGGGATGTCTTTCAAAGAAGTAACCCTTACCTTAAACGGGCAGAATTACGCACTGGAAAAGAATGCAGGAAGTGAATATGAGGCGGTGATTACAGCACCGGAAAAATCCGGTTATACGCAGCCGGAGCATGCCTATGCAATGGAGCTTCGTATCACAGACCAGTCCGGCACGGTTGTTATTGATAAAAACCATGACACTTTTGGAAGTAAAATGAAATTGGCTGTTGCGGAAAGAGTGCCGCCTGTCATTTCCCCTGTCTATCCCACGGAGAGTGCCTATCTGACGGACCAGACAGTGCAGATACAGTTTGATGTTATAGACGATGACTCCGGAGTAAAGAAAGACACCATATCTCTTCAGATAGATGCCGGGACTATGCTTATGGAGCAACTTACCAAAATCCCGGTCATTGAAGGATACCGCTGTACTTATGTGGCTGTATTAAAAGACGGGGCACACATTCTAAAAATAAGAGCAGAAGACCAGGATGGAAATGCCGTAGAAAAGACAGTGGCTTTTCAAGTTGACACAACAGTTCCCAGCTTGAACATATCGGAGCCGTCGGATCATAAATGTCCCCACCTGCCGGATTGTAGGAATTACCAATGATGCCGCCAGTGCACCGTGTACGGTTACCATAAACGTAAACGAAAAAGAGCAGGGCCATGTACCGGTAAACGGAGACGGGACATTCTTAAAAGAAGTGCTTTTAGAAGAAGGCGTCAATATTATCCGCATCAAAAGCACAGACAGAGCGGGCAACTATGCAGAGGTTGTAAGGAATGTCACCTATAACTTTGATGCTCCGCAGGTTTTGGGAGTGAAAATAGAGCCTAATCCGGTATCTGCCGGAAAAATTTTTGAGATTACAGTCAATGCAACAGATTAAGGCGGTGGAGAATGGTACGAATTGAGCAGATAGAAGTCCTGCCAAACCCTGTAAGGACAGGGGGAAAAGTAAAGATAACTGTAACGCTGCAGGAAGAATATGAAAATGCAAAGCGGTATAAGAACCAGTACCCTTACCGGTACGGGAAAGGAGAAGCAAAATGAAAGAAATTGTATTTAACGATGGGAGAAATCTGGAAATTCAGTCAGTAGAGAGCCGGGAAGGAAAGTTATATGTAAGGGTTATCCTTACAACTTCCGAGCAGTTAAAGGCTTTGTTTGGGGATGAATTTGCAACCCGGAAAATGACCTTGTATGAAAACCATAAAGAGCAGGAAGCATTTGAGAACTATAACAAGCTGTCTTACTTAAAAGAAGAAGCAGGAGGTATCTGGGAAGTGGAGATGCTGCAAAGAGAAAAAGAGGATGCCGTAAAAATCGCAGAGATTACTATGCAGCTTCAGGAAGCAAACCGGCAGATTACAGATTTACAGCTTGCCGTCTGCGAACTTTATGAAGGAATGGGGGTATAAGAAATGGCGAAGATTTATGCAGATTTAATCCAGAAAGGTTTAAAGACGATTGAAGAAGTACCGGAAAAAATACGGGAAGAAGTAAGAATTCTTTTAAAAGAATGTTAAAAAGCCAAGATGCCCGCCAAAAGAGCGTTGTAAGAAGGGAGGGGTGAAATTGAGGATTGATTTTAAAGATGACAGAAAGAACATTACGGTAATCGGTCTTGACCAGTGGGATTACGGGCAAAAATTGGAAATATACGGGATACCGGATGTAACCCATGCAGAGGTACATTTCTGCTGTGAAAGTGACACAGAAGCTTTAATAAAACAGGCACAGGTTACAGACCATATCACAGCAGATATCCCTGATAAACTTCTGCGCACAGGGGAAAATCTAAAAGCTTATGTCTATATTGCTACAGCAACGGAAGGAAAAACAATCCGTACAATAACAATGATTGTAAATAGGAGGCAGCGGCCGGAAGACTATACGGCATTACCGGAAAAGAACTTATTAAGGGAAATCTTAGAAAAGCTGGATTTAAAAGCAGATGATATCGAATTAAAAGAGAATGAATTGCAGTTGCTTTCCGGTGGAAAGGGAATTGGAAGCAAAATCCGTCTTCCTGGTGGTTCTGGTGGCAGGGAAATTGAGCTCAGAAATAATGGAACTGCAATCCAATGGAGATATACAGACAGTAATGATTGGATAGATTTAATTCAAACAGAAGAATTAAGAGGCAAAGATGGTGTTACTCCAAGTTTTATCATAAGGGACGGACACCTGATTGCAATATATGAAGAAAAGGAGAAATAAAACATGGCAAGAGAAGTAGATTTAGGAAGCATTGTGGGACCAAGAGGACCGCAGGGAGAAAAAGGAGAGAAAGGAGATCCAGGTGCAACCACAGCAGACGGAGTATCCTATAAAGACTCCAATGTAGCAAATGCATTAGATGAACTGACAAAAAGGATGGATGATGTGCAGTATACACCAATCCAGATTACTTCTTTTTCAAACAGTGTAAATACCGTTGAAATGGGAAGTACCGTAAATACAGTTGTATTGAATTGGGGATATAATAAGGAACCAAAAGCGGCAACGCTTGATGGAAGTGTATTGGATGTAAAACTGAGAACAAAGACCATTGAAGGGGCTGGCATTAAAAGCAATAAAACTTATACTCTTACTGCAACGGATGACAGGGATGCCAAAGCAACCAAAACTACAGCAATTACATTTTTAAACGGAGTGTATTATGGAGTGGGCAACGCAGTTGGGGGTGCCATAAACAATGACTTTGTGAAAGGACTGACCAAAAAGCTTTCCGGAAGCAAAGCCGGAAGTTTTACCGTAAATGCCACAGAAGGAAACTATATTTATTATGCTCTTCCGAAAAGGCTTGGTACACCAACGTTCTTTGTAGGAGGCTTTGAAGGTGGATTTGCACTGGAAAAGACATTTGAATATACCAACCCAAGCGGTTATACAGAAAGTTATGATGTATATAAAAGTACAAATGCCGGACTTGGAAGCACCAAAGTGGATGTAAAATAAGGGAGGAAAAAAAGAATGCCAATTTTATTGATTGATAAGATTAAACAGAAAAATAACGGGAAATTTAAACTGGTAGACGCAGCGGATGTAGAATATAACGGAAAAGGACTGGACGAGGCAATTAAATCTGGTGAATTCAAAGGGGACAAAGGTGATGCGGGTCCTGTTGGACCTGCCGGAGCGAAGGGAGAACAGGGAGAGACAGGACCTACCGGACCGGTCGGAGCAAAGGGAGAGCGAGGAGAAGCAGGACCTGCTGGACCTGCCGGTGCAAAAGGAGAACAGGGTATTCAGGGACCTAAAGGTGAAAAAGGAGATCCTTTTGCAGTAGCAAAAACGTATCCTTCCGTAGCGGCTATGAACGCAGGCTTTGCCACTGATGGAGTAAAAGAAGGAGGCTTTGTCGTAATCAATACCGAAAACGTAGAGGATGAAGATAACGCAAAGTTATATGTGAAAGGAAAAAGCGCTTACACTTTCCTTACAGATTTATCTGGTGCACAGGGTATGAAAGGACCACAGGGAGAAAGAGGTCCGCAGGGAAATCCGGGAGCACAGGGAGCAGCCGGTCCAAAGGGAGAAAAAGGAGATCAAGGTGCAAATGGTGCACAGGGTCCGGCAGGACCAAAAGGAGAAGATGGGAAGACTCCAACGTTTGAAATCCGGGACGGACATTTATATGCAATCTATGAATAGATAGGAGACATGGCAATGCGGGAAATTGATTTAGGTCCCGTTCAGGGACCATTAACTTTTGTAACCCCGGAGGAGTTTGGTGCAAAAGGAGATGGATTAACGGATGACTCAGATGCTTTTAAAAATGCACTGCTGACAGGAAAGAAAGTTATCTGTATGCCGAAAAAAGTATATAATTTTATAAAACCGGTAGATGTTAAGAGAATTTATGCAGGCCATCTTGATTTGAATGGTTCCTTGCTAAAAAATTTCCATATTCTTGTAAATTTGAATGACGCAGGAAACGACTGGAGGCAGACTTACCCAGTGGGAAAATTTGTAATTGAAAACGGGGAGATTGGCGGGACATGGGGAGAACGTCCTGCAAACTGGGAAGTTCCGGTAATTAAGACGGGGACTCAAATGCGCCTGCAGCATTTAAAATTTACAAATGCCCCCTATATGTTGGCAATGGTAAATCAATACTTGGATTACATGGCCTTTGAAGACTGTCTGTATATAGAAAATCATGCACTGTTTCAGGAAAATGTATTAAAATTAGATGCTATAAATGTAATTGGAACAGATGGTAATGCGAAAAAAATTGATGGGACAGCTCAAAATCTGGCAGGGGATGCTTGGATTTTTAAACAATGTAATGAATGGTACAGCCCTAACAATAAAGATTATAAAATAATTGCTTTCCATAACAATTCTGCCGCCACGATGATCAATTGTATCCAAAGCGGATTTCGAATTGGAGGTTCTTATTCGGACTATGCAAGGGTTGTTTGTATTTCCTGTCATTGGGAGGAAGAAGGTTCTATGCCGGTTACAGGAGGTCCGTACTGGTATTTGTGTTCTGCGTTGTTTTTAGGATGTTTTTTCTGGGGTAATTATCAGTTGTTTAATTTTAAAAGTGTGCAGTATATTAACTGTACATTTGTTCAGACAATCGATAATTATCGGCTGCCGCATCGAGATTTTGCATTTTTTACAAATGGAAAATACCTGCATGAATTAGATTGTGTGATGCAAAACTGCGGAGTAGGCGGAAACTATATAATAGATACTAAGGGTATAAAGCAAACAAGGAAATCCCCAAAGAAAACATACAACAAATTCATGGATTATCTTAATATTGCAAATCTTTCCACGAAAGTTATGCAAAACTGGGAACACGCAAAATTTAACCAGACAGGACAGTATACTTATGAAATGTATGTTCTCGCAACAGAGTTAGATAATTATTCATATAGTTTTAAAACACAACAAATAAATATAACAAATGAAAGAACGCAGGTAACAGCTTTGTTAGGAAATGCGATTGGTGGATTTGGTATAAGGGCTATAAGAACAACTCCCAATGGTGAAATTCATGAAACTATACTACATAGCAGTTCCGAAATTGCAATAGGTGATGACGGAAATCCAGTTGCTAGAAACCTAGTATTTCACGATTATGGAGAATGGTGCGATTTTGGGTTTAATGATGACATCAAAACACAGCTTCCGAATATATGGAAAAAAATATCTAAGAAACCAAATATGATTAAAAATATGCAGATGTTAGAAGCAAATGGTGTGCTTGTAACAAAAGACAACTCTACAATAACAACGGATATAAGTGGCATGATCCAGGTTAAGAAGGCTTAAAATATCTTAGAAAAAAGAAGATAGGAGGGAATATATGGGATACGTATTAACTTTTCTCGCTGGCGGTATGGCAGGGGGGTTTCTTACATGCTTAATACAGGCAAAACGATAGATAACATACCAGGATTTTAGAAAGACCTGAACGGGTCTATTTTTTATACATAAAATAGAGAAAGGGGAAAGAAGATGCCGGAGACAATTGTAGTTGCTATTCTGTCTTTGATTGGAACTTTAGCGGGCAGTTTTGGAGGTACGCAGCTTATTAAATATAGAATAGAACAACTGGAAAAGAAAGTAGAGAAGCATAACTCTGTTGTTGAGAGAACTTACCTACTGGAAGAAAAAGTAAAAGTGGCAAATCACAGAATTGAAGATTTAGAAAGGAAGGTAGAAGAATAATGGAACAGATTATGAATTATGTAAAACCGGAGCTGATTGTAGTAGCAATTGTACTTTATTTTATAGGAATGTGGCTGAAACAATCACAGACTATAAAAGATAAATACATCCCTCTGCTTCTTGGAGGAATTGGTGTTGTAATTAGTGCAATCTATGTATTTGCTACCGGTGCGTGCAGTACCGGACAGGAAATTGCATTGGCAGTTTTTACAGCGATTACGCAAGGTGTGCTGGTGGCTGGATTGAGTACCTATGTGAACCAGGTATCAAAGCAGTTAAAAAAGAAAGAATAACACGTAAGAATACGTGACAAAATATTGACATACGTAAGAATACGTGATATAATAAAAATATGATAAGGAAAGGAGATACATAAAATGCCAATGACACCAAGAGAGATGGTAAAGCATCTCAAACAAAATGGGTTTGAGGAAGTCAGGCAAAATGGTTCTCATATAACAATGAAGAACCGGTCTACTGGAAAAACAGTGGTGGTTCCTTATCACTCCAAGACCATGAAAAAAGGATTGGAGCAGGCAATACTCAAACAAGCGGGGCTGAAATAAGCCCTGCACCTGAAATAGAGACGGAGGTATTACGTATGGGCAAATTATTTTATCCAGCAATTTTTCACAAAGCAGAAGAAGGCGGTTTTTGGATTTCGTTTCCTGATATTCCGGAATGTTTGACTGAGGGAGACAATATGCAGCAGGCGTATGAAATGGCAGTAGAAGCGTTGGGTCTTGCTTTGGTAAATAGAAAAGAGGAAAAAGAAGAAATTCCGGTACCGTCTGAAATAGATAGAATTCACGAAGAAGATGGTACAATTGTGATTATAGAATTTGATATGCAGGAATATTTGAGAAAACACAATTCAAGGGCAGTGAAAAAAACGCTTAGCATACCAGAATGGCTGAATGAAGAAGCAACAGCAATGGGAGTGAATTTTTCCCAGGTACTTCAGGAAGCATTGATGAGCAAATTAAATATTGGAAGATAAGGTAGAGAGAGCTTGGAAACAGGCTCTCTTTTGTTGTGCCAGATGAGACAGAAAGGAGAATAATTATGACAAAAGTATTTTTAGGAGTAGGACATGGAGGCTCGGATCCGGGAGCAGTTGGTTACATTAAAGAAGCAGACGTGAACTTATCTATGGCATTAGCTTGTAGAGATTATTTACAGGCACACGGTGTAGAAGTAAAAATGAGTCGCACAAAGGACGAAAACGATCCTTTATCTGAAGAAATTAGAGAATGCAATGCATTTAATCCAGATTATGCAGTAGATATCCATAATAACGCAGGAGGAGGGGATGGTTTTGAAGTAATTCATACATTAAATGGTGGCAAAGGCAAAATCCTTGCACAGAACGTTGAGGCAGAAGTAAAGGCAATCGGACAGAACAGCAGAGGATTAAAAACAAAGGTAAATTCTTCCGGAAATGATTACTTTGGATTTATTCGAAGCATTAAAGCTCCATCTATAATTGTAGAGGGTGTCTTTGTAGATAATACAGCAGATGCAGCGCAGGCAGACACGCAAGCAGAGCAGTCAGACTTTGGAGTGGCGTATGCAAAAGGAATTTTAAAGACTTTGGGAATTTCATACACTGACAATGTGAACAAACCTGAATGGATTAGTGATGATACCGGCTGGTGGTACAAGCACGCAGATGGTTCCTATACCAAATCCGCGTGGGAGAAAATTGAGGGTACTTGGTATTACTTTAATGAGAATGGTTATGTTGTATCAGGGTGGCAATTTATCAATGACCACTGGTATTATTTAAACGAAAAACATGATGGTACCTTTGGGGCAATGAAAACAGGCTGGCAATATATTAACGGAAATTGGTTCCGCCTGCAGGAAGATGGAACTATGATGGAAAACACATGGTATAAAGACGAAAACGGAAACTGGTTCTGGTTAAAAGAAGGTGGTTATATGGCACGCAATGAGCTTGTTTGGATTGGCAGTGAATTGTATGCATTTCTGGATGATGGGCACATGGCTCGGACAAATGATAGAGGGGAGTTAGTATAGTAAGAAGGGTAGCAGGATGTAACAGATATGTTGTTGCACCAAAATACAAATTTTCCTAGAAACAGAGAAAATTTTGGTGTATTATAAAAATAAAATAAATTTGAGGAAAATGTAAAAATAAAAATGAGACCATTTGGAGAACTATACAAATACGAAATGTCAGATCGTTAAATTAAATTTCTCCCCAGCACTACACTGGGGAGAAAATATTGTATCATCTTGCAATTAAAACACTATATAACGTTGTTTGTATGTTGTTGCAATTAGGTCATCCAGTTCGGGCACTGTACCCTCTGTCCGTCACAATACTGAGTTAAAATCGGTTGCCGTACCCCCGGTCTTGAAAGATAATTGTCAAAGAGCTCATCTACAATACGGGAGATACTTTCAAAGATATTTCGCCCGTGCATCCATTTGTGGTCGAAAGCAGTAGATGAAGTGATAGTAAAGTCGTATCCCTTGTTTCTGTACCATTCGGTATATACACGATTTAAAGTAAAGGACATAATTGCCAATACATTCGCACGAATGGTATTATCCGGCCAAGTGGCATAAATTTCGCTGCTGGCTACATTTTTGATATAATCTCGATAACGGACATAATAATCCTTTGCGGTGGAGTCATTTGGAGAACCATCATGTACAACCACATATTCCGGAATAACCACACGGCTCAGAACGATTTCTCCTGACGTATCCATAGGCTTGATTTCGTCTTCGGGAATTTTTTCGGGATATTCCCCATAGAGGGTATGAGCAGGAATGACAATATCTTCAAAAGCTCCGGGAGCAGCTTGGGGAGACAAGACAGCTCTTTGAATAGCAGTAGCATCCGGTAAAATTTCTGCTCCGGAAATATCCAAATCATCAAAGCCTTCTTTTGAAATGTGGAAAGTATATTCTGCATAGGGCTGATATTCAGAAGGCGCCATACTATATTCCAGTGGCGGAGCAGGAAGCTGAATTTCCGGTATCATGCCGTTAGCATCTGTTTTCACTTCTTCAATCACAGAGTCAGGGTCTCCGGTATAAGAAATTTGAACAGAAGCATCCTCCACAGGCTGATTGCGAATGGAAGAAAGAACATAAAGCTGCAAAGTCCCTTCATCCGGGTGGTCTGTCTGCATAGATTTTAAAGAGGCTGTATTCATAAAAATACCTCAGATTTTTCGTTGCTTTAGTATATGCGAAAGAAAAGAAAAGGTGAAGATATGGTTGAAATTTTTCGGGATTAGAGCTAAAATAGGAGCATAAGAAACGTGTGAAATATAAGAAGGCAGGGAGAAGGGGAGTAAGGCTGTCGTAGGAAAAGGAATTCTTTTCCGGACAGTTTTTTTCGTGTAATGGGAAAATACTTTGTAAATACAGGAGGAAACGATATGGCAAAATATGTAATGGCATTGGATGCAGGGACAACCAGCAACAGATGTATTTTATTTAACAAAAAAGGAGAGACTATCAGTTCGGCGCAGAAGGAGTTTACTCAATATTTTCCGAAACCGGGCTGGGTGGAGCATGATGCAAATGAAATCTGGTCTAATCAGTTAGGCGTTGCTGTGGAAGCTATGCAAAAAGCAGGAGCTGATGCAGAGGATATTGCGGCAATCGGTATTACCAATCAGCGAGAAACGGCTATTGTCTGGGATAAAAATACAGGAGAGCCTATTTATCATGCCATTGTCTGGCAATGCAGAAGAACATCAGAGTATTGCGACCAGTTGAAAGCCAAGGGGCTTACGGAGGTTTTTCGAAAGAAAACAGGCTTGATTATTGATGCCTATTTTTCAGGCACAAAGGTAAAATGGATTTTAGACCACGTAGAAGGCGCCAGAGAGCGTGCGAAAAAGGGAGAATTGCTTTTTGGAACAGTGGAAACATGGTTGATTTGGAAGATGACAAAGGGAGCCGTTCATGTGACGGACTATTCCAACGCATCAAGGACACTTCTTTATAATATCAATACATTAGAGTGGGATAAAGAAATCTTAGAAGAATTGGATATTCCGGAATGTATGCTTCCAGAAGTAAAACCCTCCAGCTGCGTTTACGGAATGGCGGACAGCAGCTTTTTCGGAGGAGAAATTCCCATTGCAGGTGCAGCAGGAGACCAGCAGTCGGCGCTTTTCGGACAGACCTGCTTTGAAAAGGGAGATGCGAAGAATACCTATGGGACAGGCTGCTTCTTGCTGATGAATACAGGAGAAAAGCCGGTCTTTTCGCAAAATGGTCTTGTTACCACCATTGCATGGGGGCTGGACGGAAAGGTCAATTATGCGTTAGAAGGCTCTGTGTTTGTGGCAGGAGCGATTATTCAATGGTTAAGAGATGAGCTGCGCCTGATTGACTCGGCAGAAGACTCAGAATATATGGCAAGGAAGGTAAAGGATACCAATGGATGTTATGTTGTGCCGGCTTTTACGGGGTTGGGAGCGCCATATTGGGACCAATATGCCAGAGGAACCATTGTAGGTCTTACAAGAGGCGTGAATAAATGTCATATTATCCGTGCCTCTCTGGAGTCGTTGGCATATCAGGTTCATGATGTGATTGAGGCCATGAGGGCGGACTCCGGTATGGAATTGAATTTCCTGAAGGTAGACGGAGGCGCCAGCGCGAATAATTTCCTTATGCAGGCACAGGCAGATATGATACAGGTTCCTGTAAAAAGACCGGTGTGTGTGGAAACAACGGCAATGGGGGCAGCGTATCTGGCAGGCTTGGCTGTGGGATATTGGAACAGCAAAGAGGAAATTATTGAGAATTGGAGTACAGACCGTGTCTTTTATCCTGAGCTTACAAAGGAAGAAAGAGATAAAAAGACAAAGGGTTGGAAAAAGGCAGTAAAATGTGCCTACGGATGGGCAAGAGAAGATTAATTTCAGAAAGAAGATGTCATAATGTTTGGAGAAAATCATGCACATATTTTCATGAATGGGCTCAATTACAGAGCAGCAGTAAACTGTCATAAAAGCGGAGTGGATACAGATGTTATTCATAAACATTTTCGGACTTATCAGGAAAAGGGTGTTTCCTTTGTCAGGGACGGAGGGGATGCTTTGGGAGTGTCTGAAAAAGCAAGGGAAATTGCACCCCAATATGGAATTACCTATCGGACGCCTGTTTTTGCCATTCATAAAAAAGGGCATTACGGAGGAATTGTAGGAAGACCTTTTGAAAATATGAAAGAATATGCCGACTTGGTAAAGGAAGTGAGAAAGCGAGGCGGAGATTTCATTAAAATTATGACAACGGGTATTATGAATTTTGATATGGATGGCTCTGTGACAGAAGAACCCTTGAGGTTTGACGAAGTAAAAGAAATGGTACATATTGCTCACGAAGAGGGATTTTCCGTAATGGCACATACAAATGGGGCAAGGGCTGTTCGGGAAGCAGCTCTTGCCGGTGCAGATAGCATTGAACATGGAAACTATGTAGATGAAGAAGCTATGTGGGCAATGAAAGAACATAAAACCGTGTGGGTGCCTACTATAACCGTAGTGAAAAACATGATTGGCTGCGGCAGGTTTTCCGACGAGGTTCTGGAAAAGATATGGGAAACAGGAAGCCGCAATATACAAATGGGATATGAAATAGGCGTACAGCTTGCACTAGGTAGCGATGCCGGAGCATATCTTGTGCCTCATGGACAGGGTATTAAAGATGAATGGGAATGTTTTCAGGAGATTTTGGGAAAGAATAATAAAGAAGTAACCGAAATGCTTCTGGAGGGGGAAAGAAAAATTCAGGAGAAATTTATACGGAGGTAATAATCAGTAAATGCAGGAAAAGAACGGCTTTGTTTTGAGAGGGAATATTTGTTACAGTGACGGCAGCAAAAAGCTTGTGATTTGTCCAAAAAGTTATGTGGTGTGCCAGGAAGGGATTTGCAGAGGTGTTTATCAGGAGCTTCCAAAGGAATATGAAAGCTATATTGTAAAAGATATGGGGGATGCGCTGATTATACCGGGATTGGTGGATTTGCATACTCATGCGCCTCAGTATGCTTTTCGGGGCTTGGGAATGGATTTGGAATTGCTGGACTGGCTGAATACGCATACTTTTCCGGAGGAAATGAAATATGCTGATGCAGATTATGCAAAAAAGGCATATACAATGTTTGTAGAGGATTTAAAGAAAAGCGCTGTGACCAGAGCTGTGATTTTTGCTACCCTGCATATAGAAGGAACAAAAATATTGATGGATTTACTGGAAGCGTCCGGACTGGATACTTATGTGGGAAAAGTGAGTATGGACAGAAATGCACTGGAGGGCTTACAGGAGGAAAATGCAGAGGCAGCAGCAAAGGCGGTAAGGCAGTGGCTGCTGGAAACAGAAGGGCGTTATGAGCATACGAAGCCTATTTTAACCCCCAGATTTATTCCGTCCTGTTCCGATGCTTTGATGGCGGAATTGAAAAGTATTCAGGAAAAAACAGGATTGCCTTTGCAGTCTCATTTGTCAGAAAATCCGGGAGAAATTCAGTGGGTACAGGAACTTTGCCCCAATTCTTCCAGTTACAGTGATGCGTATTATCAGGCAGGCTTGTTCGGAGGAGATTGTCCTACGATTATGGCACATTGTGTCTGGTTAAAGGAGGAGGAAATTTCTCTGATTAAAAAGCAAGGTGTGTTTATTGCGCATTGTCCACAGTCGAATACAAATCTTTCATCCGGTATTGCGCCTGTTCGGCGGTTTTTAGATGAGGGGCTTTCTGTCGGACTTGGAAGTGATGTGGCAGGAGGATACAGCACCTCTGTTTTAAGAGCTATGGCAGATACCATTCAATGCTCCAAGCTTCGTTGGCGTCTGGTGGATGCAAAACAGAAGCCGGTGACATTGGAGGAAGCGTTTTATATGGGAACAGCAGGAGGCGGAGCATTTTTCGGAAAAGTGGGAAGCTTTCTGGAGGGATATGAGTTTGATGCAGTCGTTTTTGATGACAGTGAGCTTTTACATCCGCAGGAATTAAGTGTAAGAGAGCGGCTGGAAAGACTTATTTATCTGGCAGATGACAGACAGATAAAAAGTAAATTTGTAAAGGGAAATTTAATCTACGAAAAAAATGAAAAAAACTCTTGACGAATAGAAAAACATTTGCTATACTTTCACTTGTCGTTTGAGAGAAACGACAGGTAAGCGGGAGTGCTGGAATTGGCAGACAGGCAAGACTAAGGATCTTGTGTTTGTATAAACGTGTGGGTTCAAGTCCCATCTCCCGCATGTATATACATAATATACAAATGCTTACCAAGAGGTAGGGCAAGCGGGAGTGCTGGAATTGGCAGACAGGCAAGACTAAGGATCTTGTGTCTGTATAGACGTGTGGGTTCAAGTCCCATCTCCCGCACTAAGTTAATCAAGCACTTATGTAAAAGGAAAAGAGATTTTATTTTTGCATAAGTGCTTATTTTATTGCATAGGGAATTGTTTCCTATGCAACAGGAGCAGAAAATAAAGGAGATTGATTATGTTAGAAATTGGATGTCATTTATCTTCCTCAAAAGGCTATGAAGCTATGGCAAAGGAAGCAGAGAAAATTCACGCAAATACTTTTCAGTTTTTTACCAGAAACCCAAGAGGAGCAAAAGCAAAGGAAATTAAGCAAGAGGATGTAGACGCTTTTCTCATAAGGGCAAAAAATCAAGGGATTGACAGAATTTTGGCACATGCCCCATACACCCTGAATGCCTGCTCGGCGGATGAAAGTATTCGAGAATTTGCAGTGAATACTATGAAAGACGATTTAAGGAGAATGGAATATACTCCGGGGAACTGTTATAACTTTCATCCGGGAAGCCATGTAAAACAAGGAGTGGAAGTGGGAATTCAGTATATTGCAGATATGTTAAACGAAATTCTTAATCCTAAGCAGAGCACAACGGTATTATTGGAAACTATGGCAGGGAAAGGAAGCGAAGTAGGAAGCCGTTTTGAAGAATTAAGAGAAATTATAGACAGAGTGGAATTAAAAGAGAAGCTGGGAGTTTGTTTGGATACCTGTCATGTATATGATGCAGGATATGATATCGCAGAGGATTTGGACGGAGTTTTGACGAAATTTGATAAAGTGATTGGATTGGACAGGCTAAAAGCAATTCATTTAAACGACAGTATGTACGGATTGGAAAGTCATAAGGACCGCCATGCGAAAATCGGCGAAGGAAAGCTGGGACTGGAAGCGATTGTAAGAGTAATCAATCATCCGGCGCTTCGAAAGCTGCCCTTTTATTTGGAAACTCCAAATGATTTAGAAGGATATGCGGGAGAAATCGCACTTTTAAGAAATTCCTATAAAGAATTGTAGAAAATTTGTAGAAATTTTCAAGAAGAAAAAGAGGAAATAGAAGAAATTTCGGAAATAATAAATATGAAGAGTTCTTTTGAAAGTATGCGGTATTACCGCAAGATGTTTTGCCGAAAGGTATCAGAAAGTCAGGTGACTGCCTATGAATATTCGTGAACAAATGGAAAAAAGAGAATTAGAGCTTTTAAGCCCGTACGCTTCTCACAGTATTCATTCTAAGGGAAGGGAAAGAGAAGAGCAGGAATGTGATATCCGTACAGTTTACCAGCGGGACAGAGACCGCATTGTGCACTGTAAAGCATTTCGTCGTATGAAGGATAAGACACAGGTATTTTTGTCCCCTCAGGGTGACCATTATCGAAATCGCCTGACCCATACCCTTGAGGTTTCTCAGACAGCCAGAACCATTGCGAAAGCGCTGTCTTTAAATGAAGACTTAGTAGAAGCCATTGCGCTGGGACATGATTTGGGGCATACGCCCTTTGGTCATGCGGGGGAAAGAGCCTTAAACAGAGTTTGCCCCTTGGGATTTGCACATTATAAGCAGAGCGTTCGAGTGGTGGAGCGTTTAGAAAAAAACGGAGAAGGGTTAAATCTTACATGGGAAGTGCGGGACGGAATTTTAAATCACAGAACCAGCGGAAAACCTCATACCTTAGAGGGTCAGGTAGTTCGTTACTGTGATAAGATTTCTTATATTCATCATGATATGGATGATGCTCAGAGAGCAGGAATTATTACAGAAGATGACATTCCCATTACCTTGCGCATGCTCTTGGGAGCTACTACAAGGGAAAGGCTGAATACATTTGTCCACAATATTGTAGAGAACAGTCAGGGGAAAGATAAGATTATGATGTCTCCGGAGATTGAAGAAGGGTTTCGGGATATCCGTGCTTTGATGTTTCAGGATGTTTACTTAAATCCTGCGGCAAAAAGTGAAGAAAAAAAGGCAGAACATGTAGTAGAAGAATTATATACATATTACAGCAAATATCCGGAAAAGATGTCAGAGGAATATCAAAAGCTTCTGTATCAGGATGAACCAAAGGAAAGAGTAATATGTGATTATATATCAGGTATGACAGACCAGTATTCTCTGGAAAAGTTCCGTGAGCTTTTTATTCCCAAAGGCTGGAGCGTTCAGGGAAAGGGACAGTAGAAAAGAGGAAGTTGTATGTATTATTCAGATGATTTGATTGAGGAAGTCCGCTCAAAAAACGATATTGTGGACGTGATTTCGGATTATGTGAAATTGCAGAGAAAGGGAAGCTCTTATTTTGGACTTTGCCCTTTTCATAATGAAAAATCTCCGTCCTTTTCAGTAAGCCCGGGAAAGCAGATGTATTATTGCTTTGGCTGCGGAGCAGGAGGTAATGTTTTTACCTTTATTATGGAATATGAGAATTACAGCTTTGTAGAGGCGTTGAAATATTTGGCGGATAGAGCAGGGGTACAGCTTCCTGAGGTTGAATATTCAAAAGAAGCAAAGGCAGCTTCGGATTTTAAATCCATGTTGTTGGAAATTCAGAAAAAAGCAGCTTCTTTTTATTACTATCAACTAAAACAGGAAAGCGGAAAGCCGGCATTGGATTATCTGAAAGGAAGACAGCTTTCTGAGGATACGATTAAAAAATTCGGATTGGGGTGTTCGCCCAGATATTCGGGCGCATTGTATCAATATTTAAAGGGGCAGGGGTACTCTGATGAATTATTAAAAGAGTCCGGTCTTTTCAATATTGATGAGCGAAGAGGCATGCAGGACAAGTTTTGGAACCGTGTGATGTTTCCGATTATGGATGTAAATAATCGTGTGATTGGATTTGGCGGCAGAGTTATGGGAGATGCAAAACCGAAATATTTGAATTCTCCTGAAACGAAAATTTTTGATAAGAGTCGGAATTTATACGGTTTGAATATTGCCCGTACCTCCAGAAAACCGTACTTTATTATCTGCGAGGGCTATATGGATGTTATTGCCATGTACCAGGCAGGCTTTCACAATGCGGTGGCATCTCTCGGAACAGCGCTTACCTCAGGACATGCCAGTCTTATGAGTCGTTATACAAAGGAGGTTCTGCTGACTTATGACAGTGACGAGGCAGGACAAAAAGCAGCCCTTCGAGGTATTCCGATTTTAAAGGCGGCGGGAATTTCTCCGAGAGTGGTGAACCTTGCGCCGTATAAGGACCCGGATGAATTTATTAAGGCAGAAGGCAAGGAGGCTTTTGAAAAGCGTCTTGAGGAGGCAGAAAACTATTTTCTGTTTGAGATTAAGGTACTGGAAAAGCAATACCATTTATCTGACCCGGAGAGTAAAACACAGTTTTATCGGGAGATAGCCAGAAAACTTCTGGAATTTCCGGAAGAGCTGGAAAGAAACAACTATATTGAAAGTATTTCTGCCAGATATCAGATAAAATTTGAAGATTTAAGAAGAATGGTAAATAACATGGCGCTGTCAGGAACAGGCGTTGCGGTAAAGCCCAGAACGGAAGCTGTTTCAAAAAAGAAAGAGGGCAAGGAAGATGCAGGTCATACGGCGCAAAAGCTGATGCTGACATGGCTGAGCTCCTATCCTTCCATGTTTAAAACTATTGATGGATTGATAGAACCGGCAGATTTTACAACACCCTTGTATCATAAGGTTGCTGAAATAGTATTTGAACAGCACAAAGAAGGTGAGGTAAATCCTGCAAAATTATTAAATCGGTTTTCTGACGCAGAGGAGCAGAAGGAAATTACATCTCTGTTTCATGCTTCTCTTCATTTGGAAAGTGAGGAAGATGCAAAAAAGGCGGTGCTGGAAACGGTATGCAGACTAAAAAGAGACAGTATTGCATGGCAAAGCACCAATTTACCGCCTACGGACCTTTTCGGACTGCAAAGGATTGTAGAAGCCAGAAAGCGTCTGGAGGATTTGGAGAGAGGCAGAGTGACGCTGCATATTTCTTTTGATTGAGGAAATGATATATACGATTGTTAAGGAAGAATAAGTGAGAGGAAGGAACAGTTTATGGAAATGAACATGGCGAAATTCAGCGAAAAGCTCGGAGAGCTTATGGAGCTGGCGAAAAAGAAGAAAAATGTATTAGAATATCAGGAAATCAGTGATTTCTTTAAGGATTTTCCTCTGGAGCCGGAGCAGATGGATAAAGTATTTGATTTTCTGGAAGCAAACGGAATTGATATCCTGCGAATTCAGGACAACGATATGGACGACTTAATTATCAGTGACGATGATGATTTAAACCTCAGCGAGGAAGACGAAGTAGATATGGAAAATATCGACCTTTCTGTTCCGGAGGGGGTCAGCATTGAAGACCCTGTTCGTATGTATCTGAAAGAAATCGGTAAAGTTCCGCTTTTAAGTGCAGAGGAGGAGATTACACTTGCTCAGCGTATGGAAGAAGGAGACGAAAGTGCGAAAAAACGCCTTGCAGAGGCAAACCTTCGTCTGGTAGTAAGTATTGCGAAACGCTATGTGGGACGTGGTATGTTATTTTTGGATTTAATTCAGGAAGGTAACCTGGGATTGATTAAAGCCGTTGAGAAATTTGACTATCGTAAAGGATATAAATTTTCTACCTATGCTACATGGTGGATACGTCAGGCGATTACAAGAGCTATTGCGGATCAGGCGAGAACTATTCGTATTCCGGTTCACATGGTAGAAACCATTAACAAGCTTATTCGTGTATCCCGTCAGCTTTTACAGGAGCTGGGAAGAGAACCTCATCCGGAGGAAATTGCAGAAGAGATGAATATGTCCGTAGAGCGTGTTCGTGAAATTCTCAAAATTTCTCAGGAACCGGTATCCTTGGAAACACCAATCGGTGAGGAAGAGGACAGCCATTTGGGCGATTTTATTCAGGATGATAATGTTCCTGTTCCGGCAGACGCAGCTGCATTTACCTTATTAAAAGAACAGCTTGTAGAGGTTTTAGGCACATTAACAGAAAGAGAACAGAAAGTTCTTCGCCTGCGCTTTGGTTTAGATGACGGAAGAGCAAGAACTCTGGAGGAAGTAGGAAAAGAATTTAACGTAACCAGAGAGCGTATCCGTCAGATTGAGGCAAAAGCGCTTAGAAAGCTTCGTCATCCAAGCCGCAGCCGCAAGCTGAAGGATTATCTGGATTAAGGATGAGTACAATGAAAGAAATACAGATTTCCAGAAGATTGCAAAACGTTGCAGCCTTTGTACAGGAAGGAAAGCGATTGGCAGACGTGGGCTGCGACCATGGGTATATTCCAATTTATCTTTTGCAGAAAAAGAAAATAGAAAAAGCCATTGCTATGGATATTAATCAAGGTCCCCTTATGAGGGCGAAGGAGCACATTCAGGAATGGGGACTGGAAAATTACATAGATACTCGTTTATCTGACGGCGTTAAGGCTTTAAAACCAAATGAGGTTCAGAGCGTTGTAATTGCCGGTATGGGCGGTCCCCTTATGGAGAAAATTCTTACAGAAGGAAACGAGGTTCTGCAAACAGTAACAGAACTGGTTTTACAGCCTCAGTCCGAAATCGGACATTTCAGAAGGTTTCTCATTGAAAATGGATATGAAATTACTCATGAGGAAATGATTTTGGAAGACGGAAAATACTATCCGATTATGAGAGCTGTTCATGGCAAAGCAAAGGAACAGACAGAAGCGGAATATCTCTATGGAAAAAAACTTTTGCAGAACAGAAATCCCGTCTTAAAAGAGTTTTTAGACAGGGAACAGGTAAAAGCAGAGGAGCTTTTGGAAAAACTGAAAAATTCACAGACACCATCTGCAAAAGCAAGGATTTCCGAGTTGGAAAAGGAATGGAAAGATAGAAAAGAGGCTCTTACATATTATGAAGTGTAAAGATATTATTGCAAAAATAGAAGAAAAGTATCCGGTATCCTTTGCAGAGGGATGGGATAATTCCGGCTTTCTTGCGGGAGATGCTTCGTGGGAAGCAAAAAAGATTTTTCTTGCATTAGATGCCACAGATGAGGTCATAGACACAGCCATTCAATGTGGGGCTGATATGATTATTACCCATCACCCATTGATTTTTTCGGGAATGAAGAAAATTACTGCAGATGATTTTATCGGAAGACGGATTATTAAAATGGTACAGCATAAAATCTGTTATTATGCAATGCACACGAATTTTGATGTGTTGGGAATGGCAGAACTCAGTGCAGACTATTTACAGCTTTCGCACAGAGAAGTATTAGATGTCACTTACGAAGAAGACACACGCAAAGAAGGAATAGGGCGGTGCGGAGATTTGCCGGCTCCTATGACTTTAAGAGAGTGTGGAAAATTTGTAAAAGACCGGCTGTATCTTCCTTTTGTGCAAATTTACGGAAATGAAAATAAAATCATAGAAAAGCTTGCTATATGTACCGGTTCCGGAAAAAGCCTGATGAAGCAGGTATTGAAAAACGGTGTGCAGGCATACGTTACAGGAGATATGGATTATCATTCTTCCATTGATGCAGTGGCGCAAGGGATTTGCATTATAGATGCAGGACATTACGGGACAGAATATATTTTCATGGATTACATGGAAAGAGAGTTAACGGCAATGCTGCCGGATTTAGAAGTGGAAAAAATGCCGGTTTCTTACCCATGCAAAATAATTGATTGAAACTAATTTTGAGGTTGCCACATTATGCGGCAATCTCTTTTTTCTGAATAATAGGAATAAATATATGAAAAATATATAAAATGATAGAAAAATAAAGACTGTTGTAGTAAAATAATATGTATCTAAATCAAAAATTGAGGGGAAGCTTAACAAAGAGATGTGGTGAAAGGAGAAATATTATGGGTGACAGAATGATACAGGTAAACATCCTCGGAGAACAAAAGGAATATCCTTACGGAACCACTTATGGAAAAATTGCACAGGAATATCAGAGTAAGTATGAATATCCCATCGTTTTACTTATGAAAGATAATAAGCTTTGTGAGCTTCATAAAAAGCTGAAAAAAGAAGGTACCATTGAATTTATTACAACACAGGACCAAATAGGGCATGAAACTTATCGAAGAAGTGTTTCTTTATTACTTTTGAAAGCCCTGCATCATGTTGCCGGATACGATAATATAACGAAGGTAACGATGCACTACTCAGTCAGCAGCGGGTATTATTATACGATTGACGGGGATATTGTACTGAACGAGGATTTCTTAAATAAAGTAAAAGCCTATATGCTGGAGTTGGTGGAACGCAAAATTCCTATTTTAAAAAGAAGTGTAGGCACAGACGAAGCTATTGAGCTATTCCATAATCATAAAATGTATGATAAGGAAAAGCTGTTTCGTTTTCGTAGGGTATCCAGAGTAAATATTTACAGTCTGGAGGAATATGAAGACTATTTCTATGGGTTTATGGTAAATCATACAGGATATTTGAAATATTTTGATTTATACCTCTATGATGACGGACTGGTATTACAGCTTCCGAAAAGAGAAAATCCGAAAGAAGTTCCGCCCTTTGTTCCACGACCAAAGATTTTTCAGGTACAGAAAGAGTCTGCCCAGTGGAGTGAAGCAATTCAGGCAGATACTGTCGGCGATTTAAATGAAAGGATTACAAAAGAAGGTGCCAGCAATCTTATTCTTATTGCAGAAGCCCTTCAGGAAGCAAAAATAGCTCAGATTGCAAAAAAGATTGTGGAAGCCGGAAATCGGAAATTTATTATGATTGCCGGACCTTCTTCTTCGGGCAAAACCACATTTTCCCATCGCTTATCCATACAGCTGTCAGCGCAGGGGATGAAACCTCATCCTATCGGTGTTGATAATTATTTTGTAAACAGGGAAGACACGCCTTTGGACAGCAATGGCAATTATAATTTTGAATGTCTGGAAGCCATTGACGTGAAACAGTTTAATGAAGATATGAGCGTTTTGTTAAGAGGCGAGGAAGTAGAACTGCCCCGTTTTAATTTCAAGACAGGACACAGAGAGTATAAAGGGGATTTCCTAAAACTGGGAGAAGAAGATGTGCTTGTTATTGAAGGAATTCACTGTTTAAATGATAGATTAAGCAGCAGCTTGCCTTCTGAAAGTAAATTTAAAATCTACATCAGCGCACTTACCCAGTTAAATATTGATGAGCACAACCGTATTCCTACCACAGACGGAAGACTGATACGCCGGATTGTCCGTGATGCTAGAACCAGAGGAGCATCTGCAAAAGCAACCATAGGAATGTGGAACTCGGTAAGACGTGGGGAAGAAGAAAATATTTTTCCTTATCAGGAGTCGGCAGATGTGATGTTTAATTCTGCTTTGATTTACGAATTGGCAGTTTTAAAACTTTATGCAGAACCACTGTTGTTTTCGATTACAAAGGAAGAACCGGAATACGCAGAAGCAAAACGTCTGCTGAAATTTTTGGATTATTTTCTGGGAGTGCCAAGTGAAAGTATTCCGAGCAATTCTATTTTGCGGGAATTTGTAGGAAATGGATGCTTTGATGTGTAAATTTGTTTGCATTTTCACCGCTCTTATGATAGAATATGCCATGCGTAACAAGTAGAACAAATAATCGCGGCTGACAGAACCGAAAGGGGTCAGGTGAGGAAAGTCCGGGCTTCACAGGGCAGGATGCCAGATAACGTCTGGTGGAGGTGACTCTAAGGACAGTGCAACAGAAATGTACCGCCGGAATATTCCGGTAAGGGTGGAAGGGCAGTGTAAGAGACTACCGCCTTTCTGGTAACAGAAAGGGCACATGTAAACCCCATCCGAAGCAAGACCGAACAGAAAACCATGTGGCTGCCCGTCACGTTTTCAGGTGGGTCGCTTGAGCCTGCTGGCGACAGCAGGACTGGATAGATGATTATTCACGACATAACCCGGCTTATCGTTTTGCTTGTTATTTTATGAAAAGGAGCTATGATTTTGCAGATGTGCTTGTCTGTGAAATCATAGCTCCTAATTTTTTTAAGATATTGAAATATTTTCCAAAAAGGTATATGATAAAAGGCGTCATGACAAGACAGAGGAAAAAGGAGGATAACACTTATGAAAAGAACAAATACAAAAAGTGTAACAGAAGCAACAACAAAGACTACTCCGGCGAAGACAGAAAAAGTAACAGAAAAGGCAACAAAAACAACAAAGAAAGCAGCTACAAAAAAAGGTGCAGTAAAAAAAGAAGTGGCAGAAACTGTATTTGTACAGTATGCAAGTCAGGAATATGATATAAATGAAATCAAAGCAGCAGTGAAAAAAGCTTGGACAGAAGAAACAGATAAAAAAGAAAGTGATATTACAGAAATTCAGATTTATGTAAAACCGGAAGAAGCTGCGGCTTATTATGTAGTGAATGGAGAAGTTGCAGAAGGCGGAAATAAAATTCTTCTGTAAGTCAAAAAATAAATGGAAAAAGAAAGGGGCTGTGAAATAACAGTCTTTACGGAAAAGGGGCTGTCGCACTAAGTAATTAGTGCGTAGCTCCTTTTCTAGTGCAAAAAAATAACTGCCAGACCTCGAAAGAATCCGGCAGTTGGTGTAAAATTAAGTTATGCGACTAACTAAATTATTACAAAAAGATTATACGAAAAATTCAGACGGATATCAACTTAAACTTCCGTTAAATCTTGAAACAATCATTCCGGATAATGATTCTGTGCGATTACTAAGTCAGTTTGTGGAGGCTATGGATTTGACTGACCTGTATTCTACTTATAAAAGAATAAATTCTGTATCGCCAAGAACACTTCTGAAGATTGTACTCTACTCTTACATGATATTTTTTCTTGTCTTGGTGGTTTTTGTTTTCAAGAAATGGTGGAACAGGAGATTAAAGCAAATGTGAAAGCAGGATTATCCTACGTAGAATATAATATGCAAAGCAAAAAACGGACCATCAAAAATCTAGTCTACAGCAAAACATATTTTGGGGAGAATATGAAATTTGTCTGGATAGTGAAAAATATAAGGGCGTTTTACGGGCATTGACATTTTTTGACTCTGGGAAAAAACAGTTTAACATTTATGATGGGTGGTTGGAAATATTTATCGTATTCCCAAGTCTTCCTTCGTCCATTAGTTAGATGAAGGAAACTAAACCATGTTTACAAACATAGATGCAGGTATTGACACACACAAATCAATTATGTTACGGTGCTTTATGGCAAAAGAAAGCATATAAGCACCTACCAAATAGGTACTTTATATGGAATAATACAGACAGTTCTATTAAAGTGGGGTATTGATGGACGATTTATAAAATCATTATTCCAAATACACCGAAGGATATTCTAAAAAGCAGATACGGACATTGCTTCAAGCGGCGTATGAATACCATTCTGTTTATTTAGAGATTTTACTGGCTTTGTTTGTAGGTTTACGCAAGGGTGAAATTTTAGGGCTAAAATATTCAGAATTTTTCAAGAATTAGAAATTCGAAAAAAGGAAAATATGCAGTTGTTTGAAAAACTTGGAGAAGATGAACCAGAATTTGCTTGAACTCCTTCCGCAAAAAGCATATAATATAATGGGCTAACATGCTGTTTCAGAATGTTTTCTGCTGCTTCATATCAAACAATATCATATTCTCATATAGGGTATTAAATGCTAGAAAAAGCAGGACAAAATTTTTAAGAATTTAATTATAAAATAGGTGATTTATAGTATCAAATTATGTTATGCAGTGCTATGTATTTTATGCAAGACCATGAAAATGGTGTATAATTATGCATAGTGCTGCACAGTAGAAAAAAAGTAAATTTGCTACGCAAGGGCAAAAATCAGGTGAAAAACAGCATTTTTCATACTGAAAAGCGTCCCTGAAAATCATAAAAAAACAGCTATTTTTCGTGAAAATCGAAAAAGAAAAGAAGATTACTTTCTTGTATATATTAAACAAAAACGAAAGGAGAAATATGAGAAAACTAGCTTTAAATGATGAAATATTACTAAAAATCGAGAAGCCGGCCCGGTATATCGGGAACGAAGTGAACTCGGTGATGAAAAACAAAAATGAGGTGGATATCCGTTTCGCCATGTGCTTTCCGGACGTATATGAAATCGGAATGAGTCATCTTGGAATTCAAATCCTCTATGATATGTTCAACAAAAGAGAAGATACTTGGTGTGAGCGTGTCTACTCTCCATGGCCGGATTTAGATGCCATTATGAGAGAAAAGCAAATTCCGTTATTTGCGTTAGAGTCACAGGACAACATCAAAGATTTTGATTTTCTGGGGATTACTTTACAGTACGAGATGTGTTACACCAACGTGCTTCAAATTCTGGATTTGGCGCAGATGCCGTTACGTGCCGAGGACAGGGGTGAAGAATATCCTCTGGTAATGGGAGGAGGACCTTGTTCATACAATCCGGAACCTTTAGCGCCATTTTTTGATATGTTTTATATCGGAGAGGGTGAGACTGTTTTCAACCAGCTTTTAGATGAATATAAAGCATATAGAAAAGCAGGAAAAAGCAAAAAAGAATTTTTAGAAAGAGCAGCGGAAATTCCGGGGATTTATGTGCCTGCTTTTTATGATGTAGAATATCATGAGGACGGTACCATTGCTTCTTTCAAGCCAAATAATTCTCACGCAAAAGAGAAAATAGAAAAACAGGTTGTTATGGATGTAACGAATACTTATTATCCTACAAAGCCCGTAGTTCCGTTTATTAAGGCGACACAGGACAGAGTGACCCTTGAAATTCAGAGAGGCTGTATCCGTGGCTGCCGTTTTTGTCAGGCAGGCATGCTGTATCGTCCGACCAGAGAGCGCAATGTGGAGCGCTTGAAGCAATACGCCAAAGCAATGCTGGAAAGCACCG
>ERZ791871.428-NODE-428-length-54402-cov-4.881465_pt1 | contig 54402 bp, 78 predicted proteins | sample MGYA00510280_ERZ791871 | MGnify/ENA primary metagenome ERZ791871 (study PRJEB30046, sample SAMN00792111) | human gut metagenome | study: EMG produced TPA metagenomics assembly of the A metagenome-wide association study of gut microbiota in type 2...
GTTGGCTGGATAAAGCCTAACACACCGGCCCCAATAAGCCCTGCGTTAAATCCAACAATAAAGCGGTAATTATGAATGGATATTATGGCTTATTTTTTGATGATTATTAGTTCAATATATTCAAATATTACGGGTATTTTTAACATTTTATATATTTAAATTACGTTTTTAATGTCAAATTAATGTCACAGCTATTTTTTATAATGTCACAAATCCTATTGCTTATAGATCAATCATTTAGTTCCTGTTTCTTCTATATTATATACAGATATTCTGTATTTTTCAAATAAAATAATAAGCTGCGCATTTTTTACTAATACGCAGCTTATTACTATTTTGAAGTCTTAACGATCTTGGTTTGAAATTTTAATTCTTCATCTGGTCCAACTCGTATAATCAAATCGCTCAGATCACAATCTAGTGCTTCACAAATTAAATCTAAATGTTCTAAGCTAACTCGATCTGCAATCTCGTGGTACAGTTCATTGATTGTAGCTGGACGTATTCCTGTCATACGTGCCAGATCTGCTTGTGTTAATCTTTTCTCGCCTAATCGTGCAGATAACAACACTCTAATCACATTATCTTGCTCCTTCCGCTTTAATGTACCATTATTTACTTAAAAAATAATGGATTTGGAAAATTATTACGGAAAACGTAAGATTATTTCTTAATTAAAGAGCATAGAAAAACTCGGGCCAAAAAGTCCGAGTTTTTAGAAATTAATCTAATTTAATTCCAGCATTTCCATATAGCCATTGTTTGAGTATATACATTATTGCATTAAATTCATTTCCGTCAGCTGAAAATGACATTCTAAGACCTCTATTTGATTCATCTTCATTTTTAAAACAAGTGATTACTTCATTATGAATATTAATTGTTAATGCAATATTAGGTTTTGGATTGTTTCCTAACCTAATTAATTGATAATGAATGTTGTTAGTTTTAATAATTATATCTACACTAACATCTTTCAAATTTGGATTTTCAAAAACTTTTCTTAATTTCTCTTCTAAATTCATATTTTTCTCCATTAACTGACATTTAATCAGCAAATTTTTTTCCGTTTTTTATTTGTGCAATCTGTTCTACTTCTTCTATTTTTTGTCGCCAATTATTTTTTAAATCTGTATTATCACTAACTTTTTCTAAAGCTAAATAACATATAATAGCAGCTTCGACATTTCGTAAATCATATTGTCCAACTTTTTGATTTGATAATTTTGCTGGATTTTTTGCTAAATCCAAGTACTGTCCAATCGCTCCAATAGCTAATGAAACATCTTGTTTTTCAAGAATATTTTCATATAGTTGCATATCTTGTTTGTATGCTGCTTTTCCATAGTAGTTTTGTATATTCCATCTCATTATTACATGTACCTCCAACGTTTTCTTTTATGCTAACATATTATTGTTGGATTATCTATAAAAATAATTATATAATTTCTGGAAATAAAAAAAGACCAGAGGATTTCTCCCCTGGTTCGATTTAAAATTTAAGGTATTTTGTGGCTGAATACCCTGTTACGCTCTTGTACTTAACTTTAGTCCAAGTGCTGCCTTTTTTAATTACTTCTGCTTTTGATCCTTTCAGAATTTTACCAATGATCTTAGATGATCTGTTAGCACTGTTTCTGATCATAAGTGGATCGGATTTTGTGACAACCTTAGCATATACAGTTGCTTTGGTAACTTTCTTCACTGCTGTTTTTACTGCTTCTTTAACCTTAGTAGCCGTTCCAAGCTTTTTATTACAGATTCCCTCTGCAATTAACTTCGCAATCTTATTAACGTTTTTACCGATCTTATAATCGGACTTGGAGTCACAGAAAAAGCTCTCTGTCATGATCGTTGTTGCCTTTGTGCCATTCAGCATGTACAGGTTCGTTCTCTTCTGCACGTCACGATCTGTAAATCCAGCGGATACCAGTTTCTTCTGTACTCTCTTTGCGTACCTCTTACCATTTTCGGAAACGTATAATACTTCTGTTCCGTGTGCTTTTCCATTATAGCAATTCAAATGACCTTCTACGACGAGATCATAGTTCTTTGCATTTAAACGTGTCAGTTTCCATGATTTTTCCTGTGATGCAGCGGTAAATACTTTCTCTGGGCAGATATACAGATCAACACTGTGTCCGTCACTCTCCAGATATTTTTTTACCTTTTTCATCAGCTTTTTATTGTACTTATATTCGTTTACTCCACCGCAATCTTCTCCACTTGCTGATGTATATGATCCATTTTTAAGCAAACTGTGTCCTACTGTCAATGCGATTCTCATATGTCTACACCTCCTGTTCTGCTGCTGCCTGATTATCTTCTGTCTGTTCCTCTGGATCTTCTAAGTCAGTTTCAGGTAACGGAGTCTCTGCGTAATTTGTCCATGTTCCGTCATCTAACTCTGTCGTATGATTGATCTTATCTTCTCTGCTGACTTCCTCAACATCTTCTAAATCGTATACTGAATTATTTAATTTACCATCATCGAGTAGATCTTTAATACCGTCAAACCACAGTTGCACAGCTTCTTTTAACATGCTCTCGCTTACAAATAATTGAATCGGTTTAGGCAAAAGTCCTCTGGCCATATGTATTACATAATCAAATTTCTGCTGTCCTTGCTTGGATGCACGGAAGGTTTTCTCTGCTTCTACAAACAGCTTGTATACATCCAGTCTGATCCCTTCCAGACCTTTTTTTGTGATATAGTCGATCAGTTTCTTAACTAAAAAAACAATGATCAACGCTGTGATCACTGCCAGGAATAACACTTTATTCTGTTCAAATAATTCTTTCATGATTTCTTTCTCCTTTTTATAATCCAGCTTGTTTGAGTACGAATCCGATTACTGCCCCGACAACTGCAGTCAGGACATACATAGATATGCTTCTCCACTTCTCTCCGTCTCGGTTTTCTAACTCTTCAAGCCGCTTACTCTGCTCTGTTTGGTTAACAAGCATATGTTCCATGTTGATCGCAAGTTTTTGAACTGACAATGTAAGGTCATTGATCTGTCTTACTGTCACTTCTAACGCTTCAATTCTTTTGTTTTGTCGGGTTTGCTCATGATCAACATCACTCGCAAATGCATTATGTTCATTTCTACTTATGTATTCATCATCCAAATATGTCTCCTTCCTCAGCTACACCGTTGCTGTCGTTGTTACTTGACTTGTTTCTAATTCGGAAGAAAATATGCAATAGAAGCAATTAACATCACTTTCGTTTGCTTCAAGTCCTACGCTGATCTTAACTTTTCCACCGGTCTGTACTGGGTTAGGAGACAGGCTTACAGACTTAATTTCAATGATTTCTGCTGCCATCATACCACCTTCACTTCTATATGCTCTATTAAGATTTCGTCTAATACTGCATATCTGATGTCAAGTGTATAGGTACCACGCTTTTGAGGAGAAATCAGTGCTTCTATATCATGTTCTTTAATATTACAAACTCCAGTGCTTTCTTCAGCTTTGTCTTTCATGTATATGAGCGAATACTCCGCACTTTCAATTGTAAATTTCTCATTTTTAATAGAATGTATAGTAATTACTGCTGTTCTGGATTCTCCCGGGTGCATTATGATCACTTTCTTTTTTTGCATGTTCTCCTCCTCTTTTTTTCTTCTTATTTCTCGTTGTGCAAGGTTGCATACAAATCAAAAGGCTTCAGTGAAACTCTTAATGCTTTAAGATCTACTGTAAGTATGTATGTAGAATAGCTACTTACATTCCCTGCCTCATCATATGCAGTTAATCCGATTACATACCTGCCGTTTAATGTGGCTGGTATAACGGACTCCCATAAATCTAAAGAGTCAGCGGATCTAGTTAAGATCACTGACTCTCCGTTTACATTCCCCTCTAATCGAACTACCATAACAACTAACCTAGTCCGTTACTTCAACGGATATGATAAATGTTTTGCCAGCATCGACTGGGTTCGGTGTCAATGTAACACTCTTGATCACAGGTGCGGCTGTGTCTAACGTAACGGTACGTGTTATTGTCGTTGTCTTACCAGCACCATCGGTTGCAACAACGGTAATTGTGTTTGTACCTACTGCAAGAGTAAGGGCCTTGCTGAAACTTCCATCGCTTCCAACTGTGACTGCTTCTGCTGCTCCAGAATTAAGTTTAACTGTTACCGTGACAGGACTGCTTGTTGCATCGTTGGTTTTACCTTTTACTGTGCAAGCAGTTTGATTTGTAATAAGTTTATCCGTTGGGCTGGACAATGTTAATACAGGTGGAACTGTATCTACCTTAAACGTTGTTGAGCTTGTAGCTGCTGCGTTTCCGTCATAATCGCTTGCATACAATTTGATTGTATGGCTTCCATCGGACAACGCTGTCGTTGGTGTATATGTGCACTGGTATCCGCCTGTGATCGCAGTCTTAGTTATTGCATCGCCTGTTACCTTAGTACCACTGTCTAGCGTGATACCGATTGTTGATGGATTAACACCAGAATCGGTATCGGTTACCTTCCAAGTAATTACAGGCTTGTTGTTTGTCGAATATGATCCGGACGTTGGAGACACGATTGCAATAACTGGAGCGACCTTCTCTTTTACCTTTAATTGCAGTGATGATCCTAACGTACTGTCGGTTGCATCTTTTGTGATTGTGTTTCCTGCCTCATCGGTTGCCTTAACCGTTACTCCGTAATAATGTCCGGATTGATTGTACGAGCTCTTAGACGGAGCTGTTACCGTAGCTTCATATTTGCCGGTTGAACTATTAAGAGTCAGTGTGTATGTTTGACCGTTAATAGTTGCTTGTACTGTTTTTACTGACACTTTTTTCTCCTTTCTTGTTCTCAACAACACAACTAAATTCTGATATGCAATCTTTAATCTATGCAAAATATGCTTATCCAATACTTGATATCGCAAACGGATCACAGATTACACAAACATATTCGTATAAAGATCTTGGCATTGATGATTCATGCGGAATATTTTTTGCCTCGTTACAGCAAACATATAACGATTCAAAGATTTTTCAGGGTTTAGATTATTCGATCAAATGGGATTCTTCAAAGGTTGTGTTTAAAATTGTAAATACAAGCGGATCGACATTTTACAGCATCCCGTTTACTTTAACAGTTTTAGCATCGAAAGTTTAATTTTTAATCAACCAAAAACAGTACAGATACAAACCAGTATACTGCTTTTAAAGTAGAATTTGGATAAAATTCGCTCGATCCATTTTTACAAATAATTTCTGATAAGATAACCGGAAACAGAATCAAAAAATTGTCCTGGGGCGGTAATGAATTACAATGTATCGAAGCTACCATCGATCGATGAAAATACAGTGTATATCCCAATAATGTGGAACATAAACCATCCATTTATATCAAGTGATGGACAAGTTAATAACATAGCATGGGATGGAGATCAAAAAATTGGAACAACGGATGTATATGTCCCGATTCAATGGAATTAGCCTTAAATGACATTGCTGGACTGATCTAAATAAACTCCTGGTGGAGCTATGACCATGAAATAACCCCAATTAGGAAGATTATATATATTGAACGAATCCCCACTTGCTGAACAATTTAAGTTATAACCAGTAAGATTTGTAACTTGATCAACGCTTATATTTGCACCTGAGATATTGATTAGAATGATTGCACACATTGGTATTCCGTTTCCGTTTCCGATAACAAATAACGGCATTTTATCACAGGTTTTGTTTATAGTATTTCGATTCTTCATAGTGACAGAAATACTCGTGCCACTACCGCACGATTGAAAAACAATATTTTTAGTTCTTTCCATATCAGAATTTAGCTGTGTTGTTGAGTTCTATTTATTGTTACCATAGCTGTTTAGCATGGCGATCTGTTTTTTATAATATTTTTTCGCATAAAAATAAAATCTCCTTCCCTTTTAAGCAGATTTAATAGTTTATATATTAGATTTGTTATTATTCTTTAAGCTGCATAACGAATATATTCATACTCTATCATTTGGTCTGATGCATCATAATAAGTTCCAGCTGTCATATTAATGTCGGCATGCCCCATTAATATCGCAACATTCTGCAATGGCATCCCTCTCATTATGAGGTTTGTGCATAATGTTCGTCTAAATTTATGCGGATGGGCATACACATTGCACATTCTTCCGAGGTCTCTTACTACTCGTTCAATTCCATCCTTTTGCAATCGATCATAAGGGAATCTCTTAGATGTAAACAGAGCAACATTATTATCTTGCCTTGTTTCTAAGTATCTGTTGAGATAAATCATAGCGGTATCTGAAATGAATACCGTCCTCTCTTTATCTCCTTTCCCTACAATTCGTACTTTCTTTCTCAAAAAATCTACGTCGTTCAAACTTATATTACTTAGCTCCGACACACGACATCCTGTACATGCAAGCATTTCTACAAGAGCCCGGTCTCTTATGTCTGTACACGCTATACGCATACGCTCCATTTCATTAGCAGTAAACGCTTTCTTTTTTTTCTTTGTTACCTTAATTTTCTTTATTTTTCTTGTTGGGTCCTTATCGATGTATTCTTCATCGGCTAGCCACGAGAAAAAAGAGGAAATGGCTGATCGCTTATTATTCAAGGATAAATTCGATATACCTCTACTCTGCTTATATGCGTATAAAAAGCTTCGAATATCCGTTGCATCTATAGCCTTTATATCTTTACCTACAAAGTAATCTGTAAACTGAGTCAGGTGTAAATTATATTGCTCAATCGTTCGATTTGACTTGTTTTCTACGATCAGTGCTGCTAAGAACATATCCTTAAACTTTCCCAAGGTGTCATTGTATTTCACAACATCTGTACATTCTTTCTTGATCTGCACATCTTGAAGCTCTTCTACCAGCACATTCTCAAGAAATTGCAATTCTTTTTTCTTGATCCTATTGCCCATTTTTATTAGCACATTACTTATAATTCTGTCACGCATAATACTTTCTCCTTTGTGTGTTTGTTATACGTGAATTATATTCCATTACGCTGCAGAGTGTATCCATAACTCCGCAGCTAAATTCTGACATATCCGGAATGCACTTTATATCGATGAAGTTATCCGGCACATCAGATGCATACGGACAGATGTGGACAGATAATCCAGGTATTGACACTTATAACGTCAAGTATACTGATTGCATTACTAATGCGTTTATGAGTACAGACGGGAGATATGGACTTATACATCTCGAAGATATTCCAGGTCCCAATTCTTTCAAATTTAGATTAACTCAGACGGATAATCATGTTCTAGGCAATTGTCCTATAAATAAAACGATTGTTTTGGCTTACAAATATTAGCCTTATTCTTTGCCATAGACGATGTAGGATATATTATCACTTGACGGATTACAAACAAACCATGTTGCATTCATTTTAATTTTTCTACTTCCGTTATTATACTCCATCAGAATACAAGCGTTGTAAGCATCGTTATATCGATAAGATGTAATCTTATTCCACCATGGACCTAAATCATTGATGTATATCTCAGGAAGTGTGATATCCGAAGCACCTTGGTATGCAATTGTTATCTGAATTACGATCTCTTTGTATTTACTGGGCACAGTAAATTCTTCAGATAATTTTCCGTTAAAGATTCGTTTCCAAGTCTTATCAGAATTTTAGCTGCGTAATAGCATCCTGTGCATTCGTCATGTCAGTCTGATTTGCTGGCGTAAATCCAAGTGCCGTTGCCACATTAGCATCTGTAATCTCGCTTCTGATCGTTTCACTTGATTTATTCTCTACATTTCCTAATCCAACTTGGCTTTTAGTAACTCCGTGAGGATTACTTTTATTCACAAGATGATTAATCAGAGTTGTAATTGCAAGTTTAATCTTTGCAAATGCAATAGATATTTTCTCGCCACTTGATAAAGTCACAAGAGTTGTTGTATCTGAATATGTCGGTGTCTGATCATTTGTCGCTACGTTCGGAACGTTCCTTAAGCCTACTTGCGACTTAGTAACACTATGAGGGTTGCTCTTGTTTCCTGTATGCTTATTTAACGCTGTCTGCATAGTTTCAAATGTAACGTACCCTTCTGGATCAACCGTTGCTGTCATTGTTACATCATTATTAAGCTTGATGTAAAAATTATGTACTAACGACCATGACGGCATAGCCGATTCTGCCGGAACTTCTTTCCCTGTTATACTTTGAGAAATCGCAAACAACACTTCACTTCCGGTTGATCCTTTTGCATAAATTCCAAGCTGTGTCATGCTGTATCCGGCAGATAAACCAGCGTTTGAAAACAATACTCCTATCTTGATTGTTTCGTTTGTTTTTGTCACGCCCTGTACTGTTCCAGACTGCTTAATTGATGATACCGCCGTCTGACTTTTCAAAGCACTAACGTCAACTTTACCAGCACCAGACTTGATCGCTGTTACTGTTATTGTTCCTCCGCTTAAGGCATTCTTTAATAATTCAATACCTGCATTTGTAATTACTGTATTTTCCCACATGATTTTATACCTCACTAACGATCGAAGAAGAATATTCACAAGAGCCTGAAACAATCGCATAATTCAATGCCGTCTCTGATTCTATAACGTCTGAAACACGAATATCGCACAATAAATGTGCTGGTTTCAATTCGTCAATTCTTCTTACTACTTCATCATAATTATTTACTTCGCCATAAAGATTGACTTGAAATGTATTTTTTGCTGTATTTTCTATGAGCTTTGTTTCTACACCGCTCAAAGCTTCTATGATCTTTTCAAACCTTTTAGGATTCAAAGGCCTTTTTATCCTCATTTGCGAAATCTGTGTTCTTCTCTGCTCAATCGTCTGATCTGGAAGCGGCGTTATTCCGTATTCTTTTTCCCAAATAGGGAGCCCCCATGTAGCACGATCAACAAATATCTGATCAAATATATCTTCACATATTGTTTTTACGTCATCTATCTCAAGTCCGATCACTTGGAACAGCCAAAGTCCGATTCTTGATTTCCCATAAATCGGCGATACATAGTCAATCATTTGTTTTGCACTTTCACTCGTCAGGATTTGCTCCATAAGGTCTGTTTTATACCACATAGTATCATCCCTCCGTTATTGTTACTGTTCCTAAAACCGGCATTTGTCCAGATTCAAGGTCTACATTTTTTGACACTCCATTGATTTGTACACTGTCATAATCATAGATACCTGATACAGCTCCAAGGATACTGTTGATCGCTGATATTCTAACCGCGCTATCATTCGATGAAACATTTAACAAATATGACTGAAGTGCAGCTTTCAAATCATTCTGCACATTGCCAATTTCTGCTTCTCTCAAATAAACCACAGCTGATATGTTAACTACTACTGTTTCAGGAGCCGTTATCTCTAATACAGCATTGGGCGGTGCTAAGCGATCTGATTCACTATCTTGACGCATAATATAATCATACACAGCATCTTGAATCTGCTTCGATGCTGGTACTCCGTTCTGATCCATTAAGATGATCTTGATTATTCCAGAGTCATCTTTTGCTGGTATCACAGTAACTGCACCAACACCGGGAACTGACAATGCCCATCGTTTATAGTCTGCCACATTTCCAACATAGGAAATGTCATGGCTTCGATCATACTCAACAATTCGTTCTCTTAAAGTATCATCGTCCTCTTCATCCAAACCGCCTGTAACAGCTTCCTCATTTGTAACAGAGATTATTTCATCGAGCAGTTCTCCTGTCTCATCTCCAGTATGTAATACGATCGTATTTACTCCAACATTGCTTGCAGATCCTCCTTCTGCTGCCTCAATTGGAATCTTTGCATTTCCAAGAGAATCGACCGTAACTTCCTCTGTTGTTACAAAATCTATCGTATTTCCTTCGTCATCTGCTTCTGTAGAAAAACCATATCCTAAAGGAATAACAAGACCGGCTTTTGCTGTAACAGTCACATATCCTGTTGCATTTACCGATTCTCTTCGTACAAGACCTCTTTCATCAGCGTGGTAATCCAATAGGTAAGATTCTTCACATGTCACAGGGAACATACTTTTTAGAACTTCTACAAGAACGTACTCTTTAAGTTCTGATATTTCTATTGCTGTTGGTCGTGTAAAATCCCACGGAAATCCGCCCTCCGATTTATCAATATCTTCTTGCAAATTTCCCAGCATTTTCTCATGGATTTCATCTTCACTCGAATTTTTCAAAAAATCGGGAAGTTCCATTTCTTCTGCTTCCAATGCCATTTTCAGCCCACCTCACTTTTAAAACTCGTTGTTATCTCTATATCTCCGTCGATTCCCTGTACCTGTACTATTACAAGGCAATGATCTGCTTCCCATTGAAACGTAATATTACCAACATACAAAGTTCTTTCGGACGGATCAGCCATCAATACTTCTTCGATTTCTCTTTGTAAAATGCTTTCTGCCTCTTCACGGCTATCCGCTTGCAAGGCACTTTCATAGTCAATCCCAATGTCGGTGGAATATCCTTCATGAGCGTATCTTTGTGTCATGATCGTTTTGTAACACCATTGCACCCACGCCTCGAACCCGGATGCCTCTTTTAATTTTCCATCGTGAAGCGTAACAAAGTCTCCAGTATCAAAATCAAAAAAGATGCTGGGTTTATAACCTGCATCTTCCTCTTCTTCTGTATTTTCTTCCTCAGTTCCTTCATTCTCTTCATCTTCAAAATATTCTTCTTCATTTTCATATTCCTCTGGGAAAAGATTATCCGGCATCTTCTTCATCTCCTTCCACTTTACCGATCACAACGATTTCCTCTGCATCTGTCCAGATCAGTAATACTCGATCGCCATCACTTACTTTTGCATCAGATAACATCAAAAAATCGTCATCCGGTTCTGCACTTTCTGGATAAGAGTCAGGAAGAATCCCTCCGTCTTTCATAGTTCCAAGTTCTGCAACAACATCCGCTGCACTTTGGTTTCCTTTAGAAATCTGTTCGATTGCCCGGATAAAATTTTTTCTTCCATTTCTCTGCATAAAACTCTCCTTTAGTAAAAAACAACGTCCATCGTACCAGCAACACAATCATGCGTAATACTTTTTACTGTTTTATTTCCTTTCAATCCAGCGGTACCACATCCAACATAAACGGTGTCTCCACGTTTGATCTTCGGATTGCTAATCGCCGTTACTATGTATTCATACTTAACCTTTGCACTGCTCTTCAATTTCTTTTGTGCTTGTTTCTTTATTTTCGAAAGTTTCTCTTTCTTGTCTTTGTCCATAATTTCTTGGATCGTTCCAAACTTCGATGTATTCTTAGACATTGATGCAAGTTTAGGAATTGACTTTTTCTTTGCTTCTCCGTAGATCTTTATCTTTGTAACGATATCATCCATTGTTACTTTAACCTCTATGGATATTACATTCTTTCCTTCCTCAATCTTATAAATCGTTGTATTAGTATTGGCATACTTGACAATCACTGTAGTTCCTTCAATCGTAAAAATATATCGGCTGGAAAGTTTGCTTTTCGCCTTGTTCAGCACATATACGATCATATCTCCAATATTCTTCTGTACTGGTTTGATCCTTTTATTTTTGATTGATCCGTAACTGTATTTCAGTTTCAACTTCCATGCCGTACAGATTCTTTTTACAATCTCTTTTGTGCTTAGCCCCTTTTTGTAATAAAAATAGTCTTGAGATTTCATCATATAGATCAAGTAATCATAGGCTGTAAATGTTACTTTTTTTTCTGTATCGGTAACCCTGTCTCCATCCCAGATCACACCTCGAAACACTTCAAAATCTCCATGGCCAACATTCGCATATATGTATAATCGGTCTGATGGTTGAATCAATGTCGCAAGTGTTACACCATTTTTCGCAGCGTTCATTACTGTTAAGCTGACCTCTTTTGCCAGCGAATCAGGATCATCAGACATTGTCAGGTCCTGTATAACTTTCGATTTGTATAGATCGTATTCTTGCCCCGAAGCCGTCTTTACAACTGCTTTATACAGTGGATTTCCTAAACTTGGCATATCTTCCTATCCTCCTATCATTTTTAATAGTGTTTTATAATCAGCAACACCAGTTACTGTTAATTTGTGCTTACGTTGGTAAGTTTTAATCGCTGTTACTGTCTTAGATCCGCAAGCACCATCCTGTTTGACTCCCACCATTTTCTGGACAAATTTTACGACCTGTCCTTTTCTTCCGGTTCGAATCGTGATCTTTTTCATGGCTGATTTCATCGAAGATGTCAGCTTTTTATCAACTTTCAGCTTCGAGTAGCCATCTTTATTCATTGCTTTCTTTAATTCCTCAACCTTGGAATTAGAAACTGATTTACTGCTTGGAACAGGAATCACAAGCACCTGTCCTTTATAGATCGTATATTTGCTGATCTTTTTCTTTGGATGTTTCTTACGTTCCTTTTTATTCCTAGATTCAATCAGTTTCTTATTTGCATTATAAATAACCTTGTATTTTTTACTGGACCCAAGATATTTTTTTGCAAGTTTCCGTAATGTTTGTCCTTTCTTTACTGTGACCTTTTTCTTTGTGGTTTTGGTACTTCTTTTCGTTGAAGAAACACTTATTTTTTCGTAGTCGATAAATCTTACCGTGTAGTAATAATCATTCAGGCTTTTGACCGTAGAATCGTATTCTGAAACACACATATCAACATTGATCTTCGTTCCTGTAATACAGACATTTACCACTTTCCCATACTTAGCCCAGTATTTCATCAGTGCATCTAAGGTTGCTGGATCAGTCCACTTACGAACAAATTTCATGCCTTTTCTTGCTTCTCCGGGAAAAAAACATTCCCAGCTTAGTTCTGAAAGATTTTTACCATTCGGAACACTGACCTGACCTAATTTATAGATATCATATTCTGCAAACTTACCTTCGATTGATGATTCAATTTCTTCAGGAATGATCGGAATTTGTATCTTCTGATCATTCCCTTTTGAATTTTTTCCAGTAATATATATGTCCATTTACATTACCTCCGCTGTTCTGTTACTTGCCGTTGATCCGATTGCATCTGCAATCGCCTGCATAATAGTATCTGCGATCTCTCCTTTAGAGTTTTTGATAGCATCAACTATGCCGTCATTTCCAGATGCATTGACGCTGATCGTAATACCACCAACGTTGATCACTTGCTGACTGCTACCAGACGAAGCTTTTCCTGATCCGGATGATCCTCCAACAAGTCCACCTTTGGCATGCTTTGTAACGCCTAAAATCTGTCCTGCTTGATTCCAGAGAGATAATGCACGGCTTCTATGTTTAGAAAGTGGGATAACCATTTCGTTTCCATCTTCTCCAAGCTCTGAAACGATATGTCCTCTTACCAAGCTACCTTTCGCATTATGAAAGAACTTCCCATTTTTCGGTAAGGCTGTCTGTACTTTCGGTGCGGATGATGTCTTTTTGCTTGTTTTCTCTTTACCAGATTTTGAAGAACCGCTATTACTTAGATAACTTCCACTAGTAATACTTTTGATCGCACTTGCTTGTGCAGCGGTTGTACTTGCTGCGGATGCAATCGTTGAGGCTGCGGATGCTAAAGCACCTGCAAGTGATAATGCGGAACTTCCAGCACTTTGTAAGTTGCCACCAGCTGTAAGAGACATTGAACCCATGCTTCCAAGCATTCCGGTAGTACTTGCAGACATACCACCTAAGCCAGTAACTTTATTACCAGCAGCGTCAGTTGCCCCAGAAAAGACTTTTGTACTCTTAGAACCAACGTTTGTCTGTTTTGTATTCTTTTTGTTCTCCTCATACGCTTTCTGTACTGAACTCGCCAGCTCTTTATATTTCGCCTCTTTTGGATTAACACTACTAATACTTTCTTTGCTATATTTCCAATAATCTTGACCTTTTGCTGTCATAGAATTGCTGTTTTTTAGTGCTTTTTTTCTTTTTGATACGAAATTTCTAAGTGCATCTCCAGCTTTATTCCCTTTAAAAATCGCACCAAGTCCACCAATTCCAGCTCCAATTAATGCGCCTGGAACAGCTCCGATACCACCAAATCCGGCTCCAATAGCTGCACCAGCGGCTGCACCGCCGCCAACCATTCCAAGTTTCGTACCACCTCTATAGGCTTCCTTCTTCTTCGTGGCTGAATCTTTTGAGGTCACTGCGTTATAAATATTACCAGCTGCACTTCCTATTCCAGCAATCCCTAAAGCTCCACCTAATAAAGATGCACCTCCAACGGCTGCTGCTCCACCAGCGGTCGCTGCACCTGATCCAAGTTTTACGCCTAGATTTCCAAGCCATGCTTTCCATCCAGTGGCAGCTACGGTTTCTCCATTTTTCAGCGTGACACCAGAACCGCCTAAACCAAACAAGCCACCCGGTGTCCTTGTCGGTCCAGATGGTGTTTTCGGTTCAGTTTGTTGCATTTTTCGCTTTACGCTTTCTGGTAACCAGATTTCTTTATTACCTGTTGGATTTGTTCCCGGTATTGTAGAATTTCCGTTTCCAATTCCTCCGTTCACATTTACAACTGCCGCGGACACATTGATTGTTCCAATAGAATCTCCCAAAGGATTTGTTTTTCCTCCACCTCCAGAACCGCCAGTGATCAGATCGTATAGACTTTTTCCACCTTTAAACAGCTTTAGCCCTCCAGATAATCCAAGAAATCCAGCTAAATAATCTTCGATACCAGCTTTATCTCCGCCTGGTAACAGATCCTTAAGAGATTTCTTGAACCAGTTTCCACCAGATTTTGCAATATCTTTTCCAATCCCAGTAATCTTTTTAACGATCGCCGGTCTTCCTTTAGAATCCCACCACTTAGAAAACGGATTTACAATCAGTTCATCCCAAGCAATACTAATCTTGCCACCGATTGAAGCATTTTTGAATTTTGGCATACTAATAAGATCGTCGATCTTATCTCCAGCCTTTTCAAGTCCCTTGAATACAGATGTACTTGCATACTCTCCAAGTTTTTCAAGTGATGTTCCAGCTTTTTTTAGTTTTGCATCGGATTTATCAAGATAGTCTGCAAATTCTCCTAAACCTTTCGTTGCTCCCTTCTGGAGACCTTTTCCCCATTTAGAAACAATGTTTATGTCGAACGTATCTTTAATATTTGACATTAATCCAGAAACCGTCGAATTAGATGTTTTGTCCATCATTCCATCAAATTCTTTCAGCCCATTAAGGATTGTCTTAACTGCTTTGTCTCCACTGATTTCGCCCTTTTGAGACATTTCTCTGATCTGGGCTATGGATTTACCCTCTGCATCAGCAAGATACTTCCATGCGTTTATGCCGACATCTGTCAGCTGATTCATGTCCTCTGCGTTCAGCCTTCCGTTTGTTTTCATCTGACCTAAAGCTCTGGATACTCGAGAGATACCCTCTTCTCCAGCTCCAAGTGCTGCGGATGCATTACCGATCTTTGTTAGATCCGGAATAATGTCTTTATCAGAAAAACCATAAGCCAACATCCTTTGAGCATTTGATACTACGGCCGATGTGTCAAATGGAGTAACAGATGCAAATTTCTTCGCACTATCCATAAACTTCGTAGCTTTCTTTTTAGATTTCAGCATTGTTTCAAAGCCAATTTGATCTGTCTGAAATTCGTCTGCTAATGATACTGGATCAGCTATCAATTTCTTTGTAGCAATTCCAGTTATAACTCCACCAGCCAAAGTTTTTAGTGAAAATATAGAATTCTTGATCTTAGATATAACACTTGGGATTTTTTTGATCTGACTTGTTACCTTGTCATCAATTTTTAGGACTGCTGAAAAAGTCTTTCTACCAAAACTCATACCAGCACTCATAGCTTTTTTGATCCCTGCTGTTGCAGTGTCTTTTAATCCAAGTTTTGGAGTCCAGCGTTTCTTTCCCAGCCCTTCTCCTTCTCTTCGTGTTCTGTCAATCTTAGGCTTTGCCTTATCGTCTGCATCAATATGAATCCGTGGTCTTTTCTTTCCTAGATTATTAAGTTCCTTTTCAACCTTTTCAGCCTCTTTCCCTGTCTGGTTCAGTCCTTGCGATGCATGATCTGAATACTGCGATACAACGTCTATTACGATTTCTTTGTCTGCCACTTATGCATCGCCTCCTTCCATAGCTGTTATAAGTGCTGCAAAGATAAAAGCCCTCTCTCCTTCTGGGAGATCAAGGGCTTTTGATGGCAACATTCCAGTCCGTAAATAATTTTCTGCAAGCAGAGAAGCTAACGGACTGGACTTAATTAGTTTTTTGCATAATCAATGACATTTGTACCACTGCCGGATAACTCTTCGATCTTGTCGCTGACTGCTTCAAGTTCTCCAGCTGTAAGAATTTCCTTAATGATCTCTGCCTGTGTCATAACCATGTGACCAGCTTTGTTCAGTCCTTCTTTTAATGCTGGATTATCCCAGAATTTTGTTCCATCACTTTCCGGAACTGTTGCAATGTAAATCTGCCATGCCATGTAATCTGCATTGCTTACGCTTTTCTCAATTAATGGAAGTGATGCTCCACCCGGATTCGGCATATAAGTTGTTGCTCTCTTTCTGCAATCAGTGATTTCATCAAAAGATAATGGACGAATATCGAATTTAAACAATTTCTGTCCGTTTCTTTGAATATTTAATGTCTGGCTTACCTCTGTCTTATACTCTGCTGCCTTTAACAGACCAGTGATAAGGTCCATTTCATTTTCTTCTGTTACATTGATATTTGTTTTCTTCTCTGCCATTTTCTTATCCTTTCTTTATGCTGCCAATGATTTAATACAATCTGGTACACTGTTAACAATAAACTGACACTGTCTCTTTATGATTTCTCCCGGTTTTACATCCAGAATGTTTGTATCTCCGTCAGGAACACATTCATCTAACAGAAACATGCTTTCGCCACCAGCAAGTGGTTCTGTAACACCGCCCCGTAAGCTGAATGTAGGAATTTTCCCATTTTTTATCGCATTCAGCATTGGTACGATTGTTAGATCATCTCTTACTACAGCTTCAGTGAACGATGCTGTAAATTTAACACTGTCTGGAACTCCATATGTCTGTACATCTCCTGCCGGATGGAAATCTACGTTTGAAAAATTCATTCCGATTGCGAACTCTTCCACGGATGCAAACCAGATGGAAACTCCATCAAGTGTGATAAAAAGCTTTCCGTCTTTTCCTGTCATCAGTTTTCTAGTATCAAAACCTTTTCCACTCATCTATATAACACCTCCTACTGTGCGATATACTGGAACTGATATGTTAAGTAGATCTTTTCCATGCTGTCAACGTCATCAATGCGGATAATAAAGTATGCATAATCCGCTGCATGTGGATTTTCTGTATCCTCATAAAATTCGTATGTATCTAAGATCTTTCCTTCTCTGTTCATTTCAGCCAGTACTTTTTTAGCTTCCTGAATTACATTATCAACGCCTGCTGCATTGTTGCTGATCTTACCGATCAATGGTTCTAATGTACGATTGATACGGTCAAAAGCTTCATAACGGACAGCTGTACGTTTGATCTTCTTCCATCCTTCGTCATCGTTTTCGTTAAGGACTGTATAAGTATTAACACCACTGTCAAACCATACCTGTCCTTCCTGACCTTCTGACAAAAGAAGCAATCCAGATTTGATCGCATCGACATATTGTTCATTCGTCAGCTGTTCAATGCATGACTCCGCATCTTGAATCTCTGTATGTACAATTGATGTACTTGAATCTTTGCATCCAATCACACCTGCCTGAACTGCTGCCGCAAGGTATCCTTCCACCCTATCTCCGGCAGTATTATAATATCCGCTACCGCAGTAAATAAAATATGGTGCATTATAGGATTTTGCATTCGTTTTTCTTGTAGCAAGTGACTTTCCTGCCGCTTCTCCAAGTACGCAAACACCCAATGCACCGTTTGAATGGATTCTTTCCATGTATGTCTTCGCTAATGCTTTAACATCTTCTTCGACTGTATCAAGCACCAGTACATTCCAAGCATAAGTTTCGAATGCATTAAACGCATTGCTGTAATCTTCTGTTGTGACTGCCGGTGCTGATCCACCAGCCAAAGCCTGCTGTGCAACCGTCTGCATGATCCCGGATGCTCCAGAAACAAGTTCTGCGGATAAATACTTGCTGTCTTTCATTGCTTCCACCAGATTTGCAGCCTCATTTACATCCGCACCAGCGATAAAGCTTACTTTCTCAACAAGTGTTGCCCCATTGTAAACGGAACACTCTTTTGTCGTTTCATCTCCTAATTTCTGTTTTACAGTTACGGAGAATTTCAAAGCGGTTGGATATTTTGTCTTTAATGTAACTGCATTTGTGGCTGTGGTTGTCTGTAAGGACAGGCTTCCTTCTTTACCACCAGTTCCAAGACGGTAAAGATATACCGTGTTAGCACCTGCATCAAACAGTTTTACCGCTGCATCGATCGTTCCACTCTCCATATAAAGTGAAAGAAGATCACTCTTTGATGTGATCTTCTGAATCTCTCCAACTGGACCAAAATCTGCATGAACCGGAATACAGAAAACTCCGTTCATTGCGGATGCTACACCATTATTTGTGATCTGCTCATGTCTGCGATAAACTCCAGCTCTTTCCTTTTTCTCGCCTTTTAAAAATAATCCGGACAAGTTCTTATACCTCCTTCTTCTTAAATGTATCTACAAGTTTCTTTGCTGTGCTCTGCGTTGCTTCTTTAACACCTGCCCTTGCAAATGCTGTTCGGATAATATCTTGTGATACTCCTAACACCTGTGGATTTTCTGCATATTCATCCACAGTATAAGTAACTTCTGGCACTGTTTTTGTTTCGTCTTTCTTTTCTGCCATTGTTTCCTCCTAACTTATCGTAATTGTCTTTAATTCATCGACTGTTTCAACATCTCGTAGCTTTCCGTACTGACCTCTTACCGTTACCTGTCCATCTTTTAATGGATCAAGTTTCGTGCTGTATGCCAGCTGATTTACAAAAAACGGCGATCCATCATTCATAACGAACCGCTCTCTTTCCTGTAAATCTTGCAGCAAGTTCATAACAAACTGATCAGCATTTACATCCGATCCGGAGATCACATGTACCTTGATGTTGTTTGTAAACCATGTACAAGCATGTGTCGATGGGAACGTTCCTGGCTGCATAGAATCCAGTCTAGTATAAACAACCACTTCTTCATCATCCGGCTTCCAGATTTCGTCAAGTTCCGTGTTATTGATCACTGTCACGTTCCAGTTCTCATCAATGTGCTTTGCCAAAGAACCGACTGCATCCAGCGGAAGGTATGAATGTTTTGGAAAAGCATATGCATCGAATGTCAACACTGATCCACATACTTCTACATCCATTTGCCCTTCGATTGCTTCCTGAAATGATTCTGACTTTCTCCATACAAGAGAAATCGTTGTATCTTCATCGGTCAAGAAAACTCCTTCAAACGCTTTTTTCAGGATCTTCTTCGCTTCAAGCAAGTTCTTATATCCTTGATTATTAGACAGATACGCTATTGCAATCTCCATCGTTCCAGAAACCTTACGCTCTGAATCATCTTTCAGATTCAGCCCATAGATGATACGCCCATACTGCGAACCATCCCACCTTGAATCAGAATCATCAGGTGCCTGATCCAAAAATATTGCTGGTCCATTTTTGAACGTAGCCAATCCGTTAATATTCAGGCTTTTTAAGTACTTGAAAATTATTTCTTTCATAGAGTTACCTCAAAATCTGAACCGAAGATCTTTACAATCTCCGGCTCTGCTTTCTTCTTAATTGGATCAATAAATGGTCGTTTTGCCATCTTTTTTGTGCCACCTTCCAGCCATTCAGCGTGTTTTGAATTACTTTTTATCCGGCTTGTAACTTGATCTCCTTCAATCAGAGTTTGATCATCCCAGTCCTGACGTAACTTTCCAGACTGTGGTGCTGGTGTTTCTCCCGGTGCGGATGATCTATTCGGAAGCCGTTTGTATTTCTTTCCAGAACCGCCTTTTGACAATACTTCGATCTCAATATTTCTAAGGGTGTTTGTTGCCATTGCACCCTTTCGCATCATCTCTCTTTTGATACTTTCATCAAGATTCTTTGCACATGCTTGAAATTCAGCTTCTACGCCCATCTGTATCACTTCTTTCTAATACATAATAGATGGAAAACTGCCCTGTTCCAGCTGGATCTTTTGTACCCTTCACGATAAACTTACGATCATGGCACGGATCATCGCCAAGCAGTAACACATCGTTCTTACTTAGCTTAACCACTGGATGGTAAGACACAATCGTATGACTGATCGGAGTCTGGTTTTGTTTCCAGATTTCCATTGTCTTCATATCTGCTTCGGCTAGTATACCGTCTATGATCGCATCAGGGGCTTCTTTTTCATCGCCCTTTACAACCATGCCATCGTCCATGACTTCTGTATCCTGCCAGTAAACACGGAAAGACTGCATATATTGATATGGTCTACCAATTGATGTCATTTTCAAAAGCGTCCACCTCCAGGATGATTCATCATGCCAACGTAAAAATACTCTCGTTTTTCATTCTCATACGGCTTGATTCCAACACTGGAAGATGCAATTTCTTTTTTCAGATCATCATAAAGCTGTTTCCAGAAATTCATTCGATTACCAAAATTAAAAGAGACAGGACCAACACTGTTGTCTACGTCCTGTCCGTATTTGAACATCATATGTTCTAGCAATTTCAGTTTTGCCATCTTAAAATTGTCTGGATACTGCTCTAATACAGCTGTGATCTCTTCATCGGAAAGTGCAGCTGACATTTCATCCTTTGATACATCAGTATCCGCCAATTCGAACCGCATCTTCATAACATCATTTGTATTGATCTCATCTGGAAAATAGTTATACGTCATTCTCCTCGCCACCTTCCGGCTGTTCTTCGGTTTCTTCTACTGCTTCTGCTGCCTGACTAATATCAGTATCAGTGGAAAGATCAGCAAGTCTTGTTTCAACTGCTGCTTTAATTCCTTTTCTGGAATCAATCTCATGTAACAGCTGTAAGACCGGTGTATCTTCCTCTGTCATGGTCGCAATCTCAATTTTTGCCTCTTCCATTGTTTTCTGAATTGTGGCAAAGAACTGTAATAACTGCTGTGCGTTCATTACAAGCTCGTGCTTTGATTGTAATAAAGGAATTGATAACGTGTTAGGGTTAACATTCAAATCATCTGCATACGCTCCATTTACGCTCGCTACTTCTGCAATGTGTCCAGACTTCTTTAAAAAGAGAGAGCGTCGTTCATCTACGACACCCTCTGGAATAGTCTCTCCGATCTTATACTGCTTTCCGCCAAAATTAACTGGCTTAAGTGCAACATAATTCATATAAAGCACCTCCTACTCAGATACGCAACCACTTAAGAACGTTGCAAGGTCATCGGAAGTCTTTTTCATGTCTGTTGCCATAAGTCCTTCGATGAACTCTGAATGTGATCCTCCTGGTCCATCATACTGTGATGTAGCCATCCACTGTCCATTTCCTAACATATCCCATGTATAAATATATCCGGCAGATGGTTCTTCAAGATCTACTTCTTTCGGTGCATAAGTTAATAATGCACTGTTATCGTCAAAGACAAATTTCATATCGGCTTTCTGACCGATTTCTGCTGCATTATAAGTTGCATACAGAACTTTTACTTCTTCCAGACCAAGTACCGCTGCAATTACCTGTTCGTTAACAAGTGCTGGATTCGGTGTTGACCCTGAACCTGTAACTCTTTCTAAGAACTGCGGATGATTTTTGATTGCCTTATACGATCTGTATCCTAAGCATAATTTGTTAGGCATTCTACGTCCGTTTAAAAGGATTTCTTTCTTCATCTCATCAAACTGACCTACGATGTCCGCGTTTGCATCATCAAAATGCACAAACTGTTTAGATGTTGAAGCTGTTGCTTCTCCTGTCTTAACATTTGCCCATGCGTCAGCATTGAAAAACTTGTTTGCAAAGACCATATCAAGGTGCAGATTCATCTGTTCTGAAACCTGTTTTACCTTTGCACGTCTCGGATCAATCGTTGCTGGTGCTCCAGTTCTCTGGTAATCCAGAGCTGTGATGTTATCTACTCCAACGATGATCTGATCTACCTCACATTTGTAAGTATCATCTGAATGAGAGAATACAGCCGGATCTACTGCTCCGAACTTAGGCTTTCTCTTTACCTGGTCTTTCGCGATCTCTTCTTTGTTGAAGATATAGTAGCTTCCAGTGCTTGCATGTACTGGAAGAATTGGAAAGATGCTTGGAGCAACATTCATTCCAGGTGCCTGAAAATAGCTCATTGCCATATTGGTTAAGTAATAGTTTGGTCTCCAGCCTTTCGCAATATCAACTGCGATTGCTGCTGCGTTGTTATGTCCTGTGTTCATTTATTTCATTCCTCCTTTATTTACGCTTCATATCCAGCATGGATGATCGCAACGTTTACGATGTCTCCTTTTGCTGTCGCTGGTGTCAGTGCCATAGCTAAGATGTACTGCCCTGTTGTTGCCTTCTGGCATAATCCCTCTGCATCAACAGCAAGGAAATCTCCAGCCTCAATCTTTGCACCAGCTGCCCACATGCCCTGATTTCTGATCTGAACAGTAATATCATCGCCTTTGGCTACTGTTTCATCTCCAAGAAGCACAATTCCTGTTGCTTCCTTTCCGGCTTCAGGAATTTTTGCTCCATCTTTTGTTAATAAAACCGCTACGGCTGTTTTGAGTTCTGCTCCAGCTGTAACATTGATCACTGGACTTCCACCAGTTGGATTGTATTCATATGTTCTGTTTGCCATCTTCTCTGTACCTCCTTTCTTATTTATCGAACATTGCTCTTAATTCAGGATCATTCTGCATAACGATATCCTGTGCCTGTGCATCAGTAAGGTTTGGCATAGACTTTTTGATCTCTGCTACCTTTGCGTTCATCTTTGCAACACCTTCTGTATCGTCATTTCCTGTATGGGCTCCACCAGATTTACCGATTTCCTCAAACAGACCTGATTTCTGAATTACCGCAAGGTTGTTATCCATGGATGCAATGAAGTTGTTATACGCTTCATCGGATGTTGCTTTCATGGATTTCAGAACTGGCACTAATTCCTCTGCTTTTGTTCCTAAGAGTTCATACTTCTTAGCAACTTCTTCTAAGGACTTCTGTTCTGCTTCCTCTGCTCTCTTCTGGATTGGTTCCATGATCTTCTCCATCATATCAGTGAAGTTCTTTGTAACACCTTCCATTGCTTTATTCATTGCTTCCTGAACCTGTTCATCAATATCAGCTCTTTTTGCAGTATCCTCTTTTTTTGCATTTGCATCATCCTGTAATGCTTTTAATGCTTCTTTCTTTTCTTCCTCTGTCATGTTTGAAATATCAAATGCCATTTCATTCTCCTTTTCTTCTTTTTCTTTGTTAATAGTTTCAGGATCGCAAGATTTCTCAATTACCTCTTGCATTTTTGCGATCTCAAAATCATCCGCAACAACAGTATCTTCTTTGTCTGTTGCTGCACGTTCTAATTTGATCCAAGACTTGGATGCATCATCCGAAAATGCCTTAAACTGATCAATGCTCTGTGCGATTGCTGCCTGTTTATCCTCACACTCTTTATCGAGTAAGATTGACACAATCGACTGCTCCAGAGAGTTGCAGGCATTCCAGATCTGATCCCTCACGTCGTAGATCTTCTTTTCATTCATTACATCATCAAATGATGTTGCTTCATCTTCCATGGACTTTCTGACATCTTCTGAATTTACTCCTAAGCTGTCACAAAACGCATTAAAGAATCGCTTGAAAAAGTTTCCCTTCGGTTCTTCTGCACCTCCTCTCTTTTTAATCAGGATATTTGCTTTCTGATCTGCTCCGATGTCTACTGCATCGATCTTTTTTACTTCCAGATCTTCCAGCTTTGTCTTTCCTTTTGTTTTCATGTTTCCTCCTTTCTAACGACACTTTTTCGAGTTTCAAAAACGCAAAGTGCATTTTCAAACACAAAAAATAGACCAATTTGCATTTTTTACAAAATGGTCTATTTTCATTTCAGATTTCACTTAATTTTAGAATAAATTTCAGTTTCTCATTTCAGATTTCACTTCCTCAATGATATTCTGAATCTTTCTTTTATAATTCTTATTCCCTGTCAGTCTTATGTGACTTTCCAAAGTTCTTAGATTTCTGGATGTTGGAACTCTTCTACGTTCCACGTTCTTCTTGATTGCGATCGCAACTCTTTTATTCCTACAGTGCGTATGATGCAATTCAAAGCAATCAGGATTGTACACGATCCATTCATCCTGTCGGTGTGATTTCTTAATCTTAAGAATGCGATCATCTCCTAGTTAATTCCTTGCCACGCCTGTTGCAGCAAAAATCCTAACAGTTCCCAGATCTTGTTTTTGATACTTCCCATGCAAATATCTTTGCCGATCTTTTCATCGTAATTCTTTGGATCAACACACGAAGATGATTCCACGATATCAAAACCATTTCGAAGCACACAACGAACAACTGTTGTTGTCTCTCCCATCGTGATTATCTCCGTAGATGCAATAAAATCATCGACCATTTCTGGCCCGATACTTACTCCAGATGGAAGATTTTTATTATCATCCACTTTCATATATGCTTTTTCAAAAACATCTTTCGGAGACCATGATTCGTACCCATCTGGGTATACAACCTTGTATCCTGTGATCTCCTTTGTGACTGGATTTCTTTCTGGTTCTGCCTGAATCAATTTTGCACCGATATATTTGTCCATCATTCTTCCTCCTCGACTTCAATACGTTTCGCTTTGCCCTCAATACTGAACATCGTATAAGTTCCGTCCTTAATCTTTGCCCAGACCTCATCGTCTGTGATGTGGAAACCAACCCACCAGCCTTCAGGCAACGTACCTTCCTCTATACCGAGAGTTTTCATCTTTTCCTTAGTGAATATAATACTCTCGATTAAAACGCCTGCACCGCCTCGCTCGTGCATCTCTCCAGCTTCTCGGTAAAACTCTACATAGGTATATGCTGTCTGTTCTAGTTCTTCCGGATCAATTAAATCGTTCTGGCGGTCAACCAGCTGATTTCCATTCTCATCGACTGCAATCTTAGCCCATCCAAAGACGTACTGCTTTTCTTCGTCCTTCTTAGTAATATCTACTCGATTCAAGGACTTTCGTATACTGTCCTGTGTCTGTGCTGGGGATCGTATATAATCGTTAAAATATCTCATGCTTCCTCCTTCTTATACAGCCGATCAAAGTCTTTCTTGCGAACTACATTCAACCGACCGACTGAATCTTTTACAACGTAGTCTCCTATTCTTGCAACAAGTCTGCTGCCTTTATATCTCCGTGCATTAAAATAGATCGTACATCCAATAACGGAGATTGCTCCGTCACGCTGTGTACGATCTATCATAATTTCTTCGGTATTCATTTTCTTTGTGAACCAGTCAGGGGCGATCATATCAATATCAGGTGTGATCTGCACTGCCTGAACTGTCTGCTCTATTGCTTTGTACTTCATCATTCTTCTTTCTTTGCATATCGTCCAGTTCCATTTGCATAATGGATTCCGTCACAGATTTTCATAGTTACTTCTAACATCCCTAAAGGTTCAAACTGCCTACGAATATTTCTCGGAATTGTCTTATCCTTTAACCATTCATGCATATCGTCCAGTAATTCAAACCATTCTTGTTCGTGTTCTGATACATCCATATCTTGTTTCATTAGCTGATCGAATCTTTCTTTTAATTCAAGATGTTTTTCCATTTTCTAAAGCCTCCATCCAGTGCGATACCTTCTGATAATCTTCAATATTTCCTGATAACATCATTTTATCATAGATCATATTATTCAGCCAGTCATACCTATCTGGTAACGGAACAGAAATAAGCTTCATTGCAAAATCATAATCATTTTTAAATAATCCAGCAACTTTATTTATATTTCTTAAAGCTTCTGTCATATGATCGTACTGTGATTCAAGAATTTGTATATTCTCTTTCTTACTAATCTCCTGTGCTGCAAACTGTACCGAACCCTCTTCCATGTTCTCATACTGTTTATACATTTTACGATCATATTTTGTAACTGATCTAGCGTGTAACTGTTCATGTAACAAAATATGTGGGGCTGTTTCATGTCTGGTTATAATATCTCCGTTCCACTGGATACCATAAACACCAGAATCATCATCAACTACGACCTTTCCACTCCATGAGCTTTCAAGATCAAGATGTTTGTCTGCAATCTCTGACATTTTATTAGCATGAGTCTCTATTTCCTCTGTGCTGTACTCTCGCAGTTCATCTTCTTCTGTTTCATACGCTGCGGCCATAGATTTTGAATTGACATACATCACACAGCATTTACACCTCGGATGCAGTGGAGAGAGTAACTTCCCTGGGGCAAATTCTTCGTCCATTCCAACAACTTTTCCGTTCAGTTCTCTACATGTGCTGCATGTATTCTCACTGTCCGTTGCGGACCATTTTTTGTCCTGTGGTGGTAATATTCCATGTTCGACAAGATTCTTTATATGCTGGTATCTGCCATACTCATAGGCAAATGCTCTTTCGGTCTGTGCGATCGTAACGGCTCTTTCCCTTAGCCTTTTTTCTGCATACTTCATTTGCTTATCTCTTGCCATCTTTTCGATCTTCTCTGGGCTTGTCCTAGGATGTTTCTTTGTCAACTCTTCCTTGATATTCTCATAGTATTTCATAGCCGCTTGTGTCTGTGGCTTCGTTAAACCAATACAGGGACGGATAAACCTTGCAAGTTCATCTGTCCCCATATGCTTTCTTATTCCGATATCAATCATTGACTGGATTGCATCTTTCTGTACTCTTGTACAGTTCGTCACAAGCTCAGCTGTATGATTTTCCAGCCAATCAGATACCGCCCAATGATCGGCATCAAATTTATATCCAATGTCTATTCCTTTGTGCTGGTTTTGATTTTTAGCACCAGCTTTCATTGCTTTAACCATCTCTGGTGCAATCTTATCATGAACCAGTTTTGAATAATCCTGTTGCCATTCTTCTACAGATTCCTTGGAGATTACACCAGCCTGAATAGCTTCTCGGATCTCCTTAAATGTAAAAACTGTCTGCTGATCCTTCCAATATCTGACCAGCAAGCGTGTTAATTCTGGGCTACTGCTATTAAGAAACCTCTCTAATGCCTCTTTCACATCATTTGGTTTCATTGATCCACGCTTCTTAACCTTTCGGAATAGGAACATATAATCAGCTCCTTCCTAATCGTTTTTTTGCTTCCTGTACCTTCCCATCATCTTCGGCAACGTCTTGATTGTCCTCTGGATGTACATTATTTCCATTTGATCCAAGATCGTTTGTCTGCTGATCTTCTCTGTCCGGATCAATGAATCTTTCATCGTTAGCTACCTTTGGTGGCAAATTACCAGCCTCTCGAACATATGTTTCCAGTTCGTCGTCAGGGATCAATACACCAGTGCCGACCATTACCTGAATGTACTGTGCTAATTTGTTCATGTCGATCTTTTCAATATCTCCGTGAACCATCTTCGGGTAGTCTGTGATCCCCTTGAAATGTTCTCCGTTTAGATCAATCAATCTTGGGATCGCTTGGTTATTAAACGCTTCACAAATAATGTCAAGGTATGATCCAATCGCTACAGCAAATAACTCTGTCTTATCATCGGACAATGCAAATGATCCAGTGTGTTCATGCCCCAACAAAATAAAATCCGCAAGCGTTGTCATTGCTATGCGGCTATCATAACGATTTATGATCTCGTTCGTATCAATCTGTCTGCTTCCACCTGTGGAAACAAGCTCGAACTTGAATCCTGGTGGTAACACAATACCGGCACTCTTGTCTTGTCTGATATTTCTTACCAGACTATTTGCCCATGCTAACATTCTCGATCCTTGTTCATCATTTGGATCATATAAGTCAATTCCATCTTCTGGCGGTGTGATCATCGGTATACCGGCAAGATCTCTTTCAATCCCGATTCCCTCGAATTCCTGAATGCCTTTCTTGAAGTACCAGGAACGATAAGCATTTCTCAGGATACTCCTTCCTTCTGGATTTCCTTTTCTGGATCTGGTCCTGAAATGGATTGCCTTTTCCAGTGGGATCGTATAAAGTCCAAAATTTGGCGGTGACATCTGCGTCATGCCGATAAGATTATCTTCATCGTCGTACTCCCACTGATACAGAGAATCCTGTGATCGGATAGGAAGCTTTCTCCATCCAATTAAGCCGTCATCATACTTGCTATTTGTCTTAGGATTTCCTGTCCTACCTGATCTTCGCTTATATACGATTTCATGGTACGACCAGCCATATGTAAGAAATGATAGGATTTCAGAAACTGTATCTGTCCAAGTATCTTGCATATCATTCATACAGCTTTCTATAAATTCTGCTGCCTTGGTATCTGCCTGATCATCCCCTTGTGGTTCGACCGAAAACGTAGCCTGTCTTAATAAAGTATCTAATGCAAATATAATTGCTCCTACCACATCGTCGTTGGATTCCATTTCGGTATATACTTTAACTCCTCGTTGACCTCTCAACTCTGGGAGAAATTCTTCGTAAAAGCTACCGCCCCACCGGTTTTGACCGATGCGACCTATTTCATCATACAATGCTATTTCACCTCCAGTAACTATCTTTTGTTCCAACATCACTTCCTGGAACGCTGATTGGTTTAATTTTGTTTCTATAGCAAGATAAAACAACAGCATCAGCTCTGTCTGGTGACTCTCCGATGCGTTCTTTCATTGCTTTTTTTGATTCTAGTCGTATCTTTCCTGATGAACTAAGATCATATTTTCTTGCACTTAATTGTGCAAGAAGTTCTGTATCATTTGGTAATATTGCTTCTTTTTCTTCTAACATATCTCTCAATATGGACCATGCATAGGATGTGATATCATGATATTTTTCTGCTGCTTTCTTATCTGGAACGGCAGCAGAAAAATTGACCGGAACGATCACTACACCAGATAGCTTTCCCTCCGATTTTAATTCATTCAAACGATCTGTTACTCCTCCACCAAGACCAGTATCATCTATGATCACATATATTGTTTTTTTATATTTAAACTTTTCTTTGATATTCCTACACTCTACAACAACATCTCCGACAGTTTTCATTAAGTCCTGTCCATGTCGAATCTTTTCTAGTGTAATCTTGTTATTCACATTTCTTGCGATCACTGTGTCATCATCTCCAAATCGAGCTACGTCGACTCCTAAAGTACAAATATCAGCTGGTGGTATCTCTTCCAGGATGATCGATGCTTCCAACATTTCCAAAGGCATATAAACATCATCATCCTGTTTAGGAAACAATCCTTTTACTCTGACTCTGACAACATTACTTTCTTCTCCATATTTTTTGATCAGAGAATCAATGTTGTCTTTATTAGTTCTTTTAGACTCTGCGGAGTTTACAGTAATGCAATAATATAATTTACGATCCGATGTATGGCTGTCGTAAAATGTACCGCTTGCTTTTGTCGGGTTTCCACAAAGCAGCAATTTATTATTTGCTCCTGTCAGAGTACCTAAGATTGCTTCCATGATTGGATCCGCAACACCAGAAGCTTCATCAACAATGAACAGCATATTGTCTTCATGGAACCCTTGCATATTTTCTGGAGTGGTTGCTGTTCTTGCTACTGCATACCAGCGTTCTTTACTGCCGATCATGGATATTTTTGTTTTGGTCCACTGTAGTATTTCTTTCAATAGTGGCGAATTACTCTGCCATTTTGAAACTTCGGCCCATAAAACATCATTTAACTGGTGAAGTGTCGGAGCCGTTGCTACAACTCTTGCATTTTCAAAGCAACTTAAGAACCACAGCAGTGTCGCAGCTTCAAATCCTGTTTTTCCAACACCTTGACCGGATTTTATCGTTACTTTTGGATTATCTCTTAAAGCAACTGCTGCCTCTTTTTGCCATTCATCTGGATAGAACGAAAGAACCTCTTCAAAAAATTGAACTGGGTTCTGCTGCCAGATAGAAATACTTTCTACAAGAAAGTCATGTAATACTGTATTATCCATCTGATCCCCTCGCTTTTTTTACTGCATCCATCCAGGATTGGATTGCATCAGATTCTTTGTCGTTTCCACTATGCTGAATCTGTTCTGTTCGAGCCTTCATTTGTTCAATCTTAGCTTTCTGTTCTGCAGTTGCTATATCCATGTGATCCGACAGCCATTGAAGTGCTTTCATTCGATCAGCCAATTTTATACTTGCTCCATCTCGTCCCTGTTTTACTTCGGACAAAATAGTTCCATCTAGCTCAGAAGAATCTTTAAACCTAACAACATTCGTTATTTGCTTTAATATTTCTTTTTGCCCTGTTTCTGAATTTTCTATCTCTACAGGTCCATACATTGACATTACTGGTACTTCTTCTGTCCCAAACGAAACATAATCTGTAATATCTGCAAAAGCAATATCCATATACTTTTGAAAGATATCTTCTGCTGATAGAAATTCACGATTAAGACGATTCTGTTTTAGAATACATATTTCATTTTTTATCCTAGCATTTCCTAGCAATCGAGGTCCATTTACAACTGCTGTTTCATAACCACATTTATATGCTTTTTGATATGCCTTTGTAGCATTAAAGCAGCGTACATAATAAATGCAAAAAAGCCGCTGTTTATCAGTTAATTCAGGATTTTCTATAACCTGTTCAACCTCTTCAACAGTAGCATATTTTTTATTATTATTTTTTTGTTTGGAACGTTCCATATTTTTTCGGAACGTTCCATTCATTTTTTCTACCCATCTATCTTTGGATTTCCATCCTCGAATTGTTCCTGAAGAAATATTTAATTGATTTGCAATATCTACTAAATCTATCTCACCATTACGATTTTTATAAATTTCAAAAGCTCTATCTCTATTAGGATCTCTTGCCCTTGGCATATCACCACCTCTCATTCATTTTTAATTTTTCAACAAAAAAAGAAATGAAACTAAGCTATTTGCTTATATTCCATTTCTTTCACGTTGTATGTTTTTCTATCCGACTGGAAATTTATTTTTAAATATATACTTTTTCCCGTCCATATCTCGAATATCTATTCTTATCTTATTGTTAAGATTAAGGGCATTCTTTTTTACAAATTCTATATGCTCTTCATCTTTAATCTTAATATTCATCTTTTTATACTGATTTCCTTGTATAATCAAAGGTTCTTTCATTGTTGGCATTCCTAAAATTTCTTTTTTATTATTCTCAATATATATATTGTTAATAACAATAGTTGCAAATCCATTATTTACTATCAAAATCTGAATACATACTTCATTTTTCTTTACAGTACAAAATGGCTCTACCATTAATTTCTTCTTATATGGAATAGATGTTATCCTTCTTGAAATTATTATTGCCAACATACTAACAATAATTGTCATTAACGACAATATAGCTGAAATAAATCCAGTATTTAAATTACACCATTTTATTATCTCTTTCAATTCTATTCTCCAATATATTTAATCAATTTTATTTATATTATAATATCATTATCGTAAGATTTCTATAAATATTTTTTGAAATTCCTTACAAATAATAAATTTAAATACTTAATTGTTTTTATGAGTAATAGAAAAACTCCCTATGTAAACCATAAGGAGCTCAAAATAATGTGATTAAATTTTTACAGCTATAATTTTAACACATATATATTGTAATTACAATGTACTTATTTTGTAATTGGATATAAACACTAATCACTCACAAAATCCCTTAATTCCGTCAATTCCAAAGATTAGAGAGGATAGTTTTTGTATTACAATATGTATGTCTTTATAAATAGTTTCTTTGGAACAATGATGTTTCTTTGCTAATTTACTTACTGAACTCTTCTCTGGTGCAATATACATTTGGTAAATTACATCATATTGTCTTTGGTCAATATAATTGCCAGCTTTAGCATACATTTCATATATTTCCAACATTTTTTCAATATGCTGGACCATGATTGCAGTTCTAGTTGCACTTCTTCTGATAGAATCAACAATGATATGATCATCATATACATTCATCATTGTGTCCAAGATATCTGCTGCACTTTCTTGCATCTGTGTTTTTCCATAAATAGATTCTTCTGCATTACATTTTAATTCTCTATAAGTGGTCAATAATAATTTTGTATTATGCAGCATTTTATTTGATTGTCGTTTGATCTGATGTGTTCTTTCTTTCTCAACCTTGTCAATAGCTACTTTGGCCGCATTTTCAGATGATATTACAATAATCTTTTCTAACATATCTTTTGTTAATATAATTGCCTGTTCTGACATACTTGCGCTCCTCCTCTATTTCATTTATAATGATTTCACATAGTTTTTATTTGGGAGTTGCGCAAGCACTCCTATTTTTTATTCTTTATCATTCCACTGTAATTTCTGACCGCACTCTGGACAGTAATTAGACTTTGATTCGTTTCTTACATCATAGTATCTTTCTCCAGTTCCTACATCAGCTGAAAACGAAAACAAGTATCCGCATTTACATTTTGTATCCGTATCATGTCTTACGATCATTTTTAATACTTTCTGCTTTTCTCGAGCTTCTCTGCACTCTACAACAGTTCCTATTGTTTTGTAATACTCCAGTAATGAATAATCCACCTGATCACTCTTACTATCTTTCATTGCTTTGACTTCCTCTGGTGTCAATTTTGTATCTTCATAACGTGCCAGATTATAAATTGCTTTCTGAATAAATCTCTTATCTTTAATGACTGCCACTCCACAGCTGTATTCTGTTAATCTCTCCATATGTATCTCTCCTTTTATTTTATGAATATAATCCAACGTGTTTTGCCTCTTTGATCTCCTAACAATGGTTTACGATCAAATTGTTCTAATACTTTTTTTAATTGTATCTGATCTTCATTCCACTTGAATACTAATAATCCATCTGGTTCCAGAACTCTCATACATTCATCAAAACCCTGTTTCAGATATGTTGGATAATCTTTTGGAAGTATTCCGTATTTCTTAGCCAACCAACTTCCAGTTCCGGCATGTGCTAAATGTGGTGGATCAAATACGACTACCTTGAAGCTATTATCTTCGTACTTCATGTTACGAAAATCCATTCTTACGTCTGGTTTGATAAGTAAATGTCTTCCATCAGACAATGTAGTTTCGAGTTCTCTGTTATCCTGGTATAGAACTTCTGGATTCTTTTTATCAAAGTAAAACATTCTGCTGCCGCAACATGCATCTAATATTCTTTTCTTACCTTTTACAACACCTGTAAGATTCTCAGTGACAGTTTTAGGTTTTTCTTTCGCATCATCTTCTCCTTCTCTAGTTTTATAACCAACCGTCACGGCATAAAATATGTCAATCTTTTTATCATCCATCCCGTTAAACTCGCAATCAAGCGTGAGATCATAAAGTTCACACTGATCACACCTATCCTGCATGCTGCAGAAATGATGTAGTTCAGATATCTTTTCTTCTCTTGTCATAACTCATCCCTCTCTTTCGCTGCGGCACAGAGTGACATCACTGCCACTCCTGCTACTGCTCCGATAAATAATCCGCTTAAAAATCCAATGATCATAAATTATCTCTCCATTATACTCTCAATTTCTTTGATCTCTTTTTATTTTTCTGAGATACCTTCTTTGTTTTTCGACCACATTAAATGCAAAATCATCTATGTGTCCATACGATGCAAAGTTTCGTGCCATTGTCAAATCCCCATAAATCTTATGATATGTTTCGTTTTTGACCATTTCTTTTCTGCAATAATACAATGCGTTACATAATGTTGTTAACTCTGTTGTATCCAATCTAATGATCGCCTCACCATCTTCTTTGGAAAAATTTAAAATCTGCATATCAACAACTCCTTTCCCAATCATTTCTAAGATGCAAAATCAAACCACTAAACTTTAGAAAATCTCATCCAATGCTTCTTCTAAGTTCATATTCTCTTCTCCTTAACTTTCTTTAACAATTATTTGATCTTAATGACTCTCTGTCCTCTTTCGTACTGATTAAGTATCTGTTCTATTGCTTTTTCTGCTTCCTCTCTTGTATTACATGTCTTAACAGTTTCATCTGTTTCTTCTGTCATCTCACATTTAACAAGGTATTCCTTTTCCCCTTCTTTGTACTGGTGCTCATATATCCATATACTTCTGACATATCGTATATTCACAATCGTTTTATCTTCGACTTGTATTAACATAGATCTCCACTATCTCCTTTCCTTTTCACACCAGACGCATCCCTTATCACACTTGATCCGAACCTTTAACTTCTGCTGCTTGTCCGGACATAATCTCATCTCTCTGATTGGCTTATTGGTGATCTCACAGATGTAACCTTCAAATTCTTTCTTGTTTACCATTATTTTCTCCTCCATGCCATCACTACATCGTTCTTTCTAAGATCTAATTTAATGTTGTTTTCTTCTCTGACCTGCTCAATCATATCGATCCATGTCACATTTCCTGTTTCTAAACACTTTGTTTTGTCATTGAATCTTTTTTTGAATCGATCTAATCTCTTAGTTCCGAAATCAAATTCATCTTTCAAGACTATAAGACTCATGATCAATACAGTATCTAAAATCTGTAGCGTTGCATCTCTAAAATCCTGATCAAGTTCTCTTGGATCTATTAGCGTTCGAAGCCCTACAAGTTTTCTCTGTCTTGCTATTCTATGTAACTCTTCTAATCCTTTTTCTGTTGCTATTTTGTCACAGAATGCAATTCCTTCATTTCTGCCCTGCATTATATAATCTCGTTTACTCATTCTATTACTCCCATTCTTTTATCATTTTTTCAGACAGCTTAATTTTCTATTCGATACAATGCTTTATCTTAATCACTATTCGAATTAATGTTGTCTAATCATATAAAAATTGTGATTCTTTATGATTTAAATTGTAATTACCAAATCTTGTATAAAGTTCTGCAAATCTACAAGACACTTGAAAAAATATGTTTACATTTTAATGATGCTTATTGTTAATAGTTGTTACTAAAAAGAATCCTGCTCGAACAGAAAACTAAACTGCCTGATTATTGTTATTTACTTTTCAATTGTTGCAATAAAAAATCCAACCATCATATTGATAGTTGGAATGTCATTTGATATTATAAATATAGCTGTGAAATCAATGTTAGTAGCATTCGATTCACAGCTATATATAGTGATAGCGGACATTTATCCGAAGGGATGTGTTATATGGAAGCTATCATTGTAATTGTTTCCTTGATTGGCTGGAAAGTAAGTGGATATGATTTCACTACTCTTTATTTTTATATTGAACTTTCCAACAGTCTATGGAATTTATTAAAACAATTTACAAATGATGAAACTACCAAACGGTAGATTAATTAATATACTTTCAGAAAAATGGAATATGATATTCCTTGAATTACAACTAATGAATTAAAATTATATCAACCGCCGCTATCACTTTTATATTACATCAACTGTATGTCGTTAGGAATAAAAAACATACAGCAAATATCTAATATTTTCGATGTTTATCGACATTTTGCAACTATCTATTTAATTTTGTTATAAGTGTTTACTCCTCTCGGTACACCTTTTCATTATTTTTTACCTTATCCAGATAATATTGAACCATCATTTTATTCATAACATGTGTAATTTCAATAAGATCTACATGATTGTTTGAAATAGTTGAATACCACATACTGATTGCAATTATTAATGCTTGTAAATCTTCCGTATAATCGCCATTTTCTGGTATTTCAATTTTAGGAATATCTTCTTTAAGATTTAAATTATCATTCCTATAAGCATTGATGATTGCAAATAAAAAAGCCTGTGCCTTACTTTCATAATTGCTCATTTTTAGTGTCTCCTTTATTTGTAATAACCGGCACACATACCGATATTGTGCCAATTCGTATCTTTGTGTTGCTGTACCACCCCCCCACTGCTATTTCCGGATAAAAACGTTTATACCATTTCAGTAATGTTTTATGATCGATACCTGATAATCTGCTTATTTCACTTGATGACATGTTGTGTCTGATCCATAAAATTACTACTCTTCTTTTAAATTTTTTGCTGTAATCTGCCATCGTGGCTCCTTTCTGCCTGCCGCACAGGCAGCAGGCTCATGGCTTATACGCTTAACTGTTTCTTATGCCGTTCAATAGTTGCTGTTGTGGTATATAATTCAGCTCATCCGGCTGATTTCTGCCCGCACTGATCATCTCTTATAGTTTAAGATTATCCCTAAATCTACAACTACCACGACTAATACTACGACTTTTAAATTTAACAACATTTATGGTTACTAGTTGCATTTTGTACGGACAGGAATCAGCCGGATGCTTTATGTGTTATTTTTCAGTAGTTTCTGAATCTCCTAATACTGTCATCCAATAACTTGATACCTCGTAAGCTGTTCTGTAGTGATCACTACCAATGTCTTCTCGCTTTTGATATTCACGGCTTTGCAAACGACCTTTTAGTCTTATTCGTGTACCTGCATCATGTTTAGATAAATATCTTGCATTTCGTGACCAGAAGATACAAGGGATGTAAGATGTCCTTTTAAATCTTCTGTTTACAGCAATAATTGCATCACAAATTTCTCTTCCTAAAGGTGTTGTTCTAAATATCGGTTGCTTAATCAAAAATCCTTCCAGCTCAACCATATTAGTTGGATAGTAATCGTCTTGATCAATAACTTTAATTGCATTTGAAAAAATGTATACACATAAATGAGATCTATTTTGCTCATCATGTTGATTGTATGTACGAATTTCTCCTTCAATGTTGATAACTGTTCCTAACATTAAGTTGTTCAGATCAATTAATCTTTCTGAGACCATAATCTGAGCTTTATCAATCACGCCACTTTTACGTTTTACCCCGAGCTCAAACATATAAAATTTCTCACTTTTCCATTCATGATTTTCTCTAATCTCAGATTGAATTTCTCCTGTTAACTGTACTTTATTTAAATTTTCCATTTATTAGTTCCTTTCATTCTCTATTCCTTTCAGGATTTCTACAAAATTTTCCCTGCACGGCACCTTATAAATTTCCAGATCCGAAGATGTCATATATTTATGCCCGTATAGCTGTTTCATAGATTTCCAGATATTCCATGGAACTCTGTAAAAATCTTTTAGCTGTATACAAACCATTACATATGCAAGGCCACCTAAAATTTGAAATCTCTCAAAATTTTTTGACTGTGTTTCTGTTACAGCATTTTGCATGATTCGATCATGATCTGTATATTTTGCTTCAAAAATGATACCCTGACCATTCATCATAATTCCTTTATAATCAGGTTGTGCACAATGTATAAAGTGTCCCTCAAATCTGCCTTTTCCAAGATTTCTAGTTACACGAAAAGGTTCTGGAGTCTTTTGTATGTCAGCAATTCCGGCTTTGCGATATGCATCACATGCATTAGAAAGCATAACTTCCCAAGCATCACCCATAGCTTTACTTCTTGCTCCACGTAGTTTATTTTGGTAATCTTTTGTTTGTTTCGTCTGCCAATACGGCATATTCCAATTTGTCATGACATCACTCCTTATATCTTTCCTGCTGCGATATCTATTTCAGCTTGATATGCTTCTGCATCGTCAACTGTCGTAATTCCACGCTTTGTAAAATTGCGTAGTATCCCTAAGACATAATTCCAGGTCATTGTTCCAGACATATAAGCTATATCCATTGCATGTTCCAATAATTCGACTTTAGTATCATCTGGGCCAACAGTAGTTTTCTGATCAATACTTTGTTTTCTGTAAACAAGACTACGAACAATCTCTAGATCTTTGTCTGTAGAGTTTCTTCCAAAATATTTTTTAACAAGTTCTTGAACTTTTTCCTGTATATCTTCGGTCTCAGATGTGTGCTTATATATATCACCATCATCATTCATAGTATTATTATTATTTAATGTGCACATTATGTTACGTAACTGCCACACTTGTGTAACGAGTTGTGTAACGGGATGTGTAACAGGTTGTGTAACATAATGTGTATTAAATGGATTTATTCTATATTTTCCACTTTGACCCCGGTTGCCCTTCTTGTACACGATTCGTCCAGATTGAATTAAGACATTTCTCATTCTGTCTAATTGCGTCCTGGAGAAGTCCAGTACCGATGTGAGAGATCCATTGGAGACCGTAAATTCAACTGGCCAATAATATTTTCCATCAATGTTAACCGCACATCCGTTGTTAATATTCATTAATAGGTGCCAAAGCGCTTGCGCTCCCGCAGGGATAGGTTTAAAGCGAATCCATTCATAAAAACTATTCACTTCTTCTATGTAATTCATGTTAACCTCCCTGCCTGATATTTTTTATTTGAAGAATTGCTGATCTTCCTGGAAGCTTGCTTTTGGTTGCTGATTTTCTTCAGATATATTTTCTTTATTATCGTCATCATTACTTTCTTTTAAATCCTGTTCAGATACAATATTCTCATCTGTAACAGCATCTACATATTCTTTTGTACCATCTTCATTTATCATTGCCATATCGGATTCCATAGCATTTTGCAGATCGATAGACATGATGCCCCATTTACTAATCAACTGACGTAACATCGTTTTATACGCCATCTGATCAAAATCCTTGTACCAATGGGAAGAATACATCCATGAATCTTTTTGATCATAATTTCCGGCTTCATAATCTTCGAAAGAGACTTTTTCTTTTGCTCCGTACTTTGTATTGATCTGTGTTGCTTCTTTTGAAAATGCTGCTGAATATTTATCCGCATGTGACATCATCTGTCTCTTTGACCAATAAATTGCTTTTCTGAATCCATTAGTCAATTCAAAGCTTGCATAATATCCCATTGTTGGTGCTTCTTCTCGTTCATCCCATTTGTCAACCATCAAATTAATTTTGATTTCTTCATTAAGGGGATCAAAATATTCAAGTTCACCTTCCTTTATTGCTAGTACATTTAGCTTTCTATACTGCCCTGATCTGATCGCAAGCTGAATATATCCTTTGTATCCCAACTGAAATTGAGCAATTTTTCCATACTTCTTATCATTAAAAGGTACAAGATAGTAATGCCCTAATTGTGGAGAAGGTGATAATTTTAATGATTCCCCTAGCAAAGCTCCTGAAAGAATAGATTGATTTGTACATTCTTTCAGTGATTCATTGTTGTTTACTGCTGAAATCACTCCTGTGATAAAACGCTGTCTATTGTCCTTTCCTAACGCCTGATCAATGTTAGATATTACAGCCATACTATTAAGGAATGTTGTGATTCCTGTTTTTGGGGACTGTGTTTTTGTTCTGTTTGCTAAACTGTTTCCAACTGCCATCTTATAACTCCTCCTTTGGATCTATGATTTTAAATTCTTCACATACTTTTTGTACTAGACTGAGTCTTGCGTTAACTTCTTTAAAATTATGTTCTTTTACAGTACATCGGAATGTGATTGTTGATATTTTTTCTCCTGTATTATTTATTGATTTATGTGCTTTTACTGGCTTTTTTTTACTTTTGCCTGCAAATACTACTTTCTTTGCTTCTTCTTGTGATTGTTGTTTTCTTTGTTGCTCTTCCTGCTTTAGTTGTTCCTCATATATTGCTTTCTGCTTCGCTGTCTCCTCTAATTTTTGTTTTTTGTTGATTGCTGCAGTAAGATCAAAGTTCTTTAGATACTCTTCTTTCATCTCATAAGCAAAGGAACTTGTGTCTGCATTTATGACGAATAAATCATTATCAACCTTGTCACGAATTTCTGTAATCTCCTTTGTGATTGATTTAAACGTTGTTGATACATTTAACCAGGACTCCTTAAAAATTTTGTCAAACGTTACTACGTCAGCGAGTCCACCGATTGTTTTTGCATAGATTTCTTTGACCTTTTCAAGCTTTTCTTGTCTTGTTGCTTCTTCATATCCTTTGATCTGCGTATCAATATTCGCAATTGCTTTATTAACAATACCAATCAGTTCTTTCTCTTGTTTCTCAAATGCTGAATATGGTTCTGTAATCTGTTTTTTAATTTCTTTTCGTTTGTCCTCTAAAGCTTCCACAAATTTATTAAGATTTGCACGATCTTTTCTTGCATCTTTTACTTGATCTGCTGTATAAACCAGATTCATGTAATCATTTGCTTTTCCCTGGATCTCTGTTTTTAACTCTTCATAATTCCAGTCAATCTCTTTCAAGAATCCTTCTTCCTGCGGATTGTATATCTTAAATTCCATGTATTTCTCCTTTTTATATTTCTGGAAGAATCAAGTTCGGTTGCTGTCTTTTTAAAACTTTCTGCCAGAACTCTTCTTCCGCTTGTTTTAATATCTCAATATCTTCTTCTACATCTGATCGCTCAATATGATAATCTTTTGTTTGTAGCTGGATCTGCCCTTGCCACACTGATTTAAGCTGTGCTCTCAACTCCACAAATGAATATTCTGTGACAAGCAGATAATGCAATACCTGTATGTAATAGTTGTCCGGAATCTGATCTCTCCATTTTTCACGCTGCATACTTTGCAGGATATTAGTTGTCTTGATTTCTAAGATTCCTTTGCGACCATCCTGATCGGTCAGTTCTCCATCTAAGGATGCATGTGCCCATGGATACTTTTCATTCCGGATCATATTGTCTCCGAAGTATTCAACCTTGTATTCTGGATGATCAAGTGCAAACAGCGATCTAAGCAATGGCTCTGCATCATGCCCGTACTTCACATAATCCTTATCCGAAATATCTGGAGCTGTTCTCTGCCCTGTCTTTTCTAAATACAGTTCTGTATTGGTTTTATATGGATTGAGTCCTAATACTGCAGATGCATCAGAACCACCGATTCCGTGTCTGGCATTTAACCAGGAATCAAAGGAATCGAACTGGATCCGTTTGATTCCTTTGCTAATCTCAATCTCCTGCATCTTTAAACCTCTTTCCCAATTCTTCTAATTTAGGAAAGACAAGATCGAACTGTTCTTCTGACATTTCACAAAACTCAATTCCTGCATTTCCATACTTCTCTCCAATGATCAAAACATTTCCAAGAATCGGGTATCCATGGCAATCTGTCTCATACAGCCATGAAGCTATCTTATTTAATTTGGTTTCATCGCAATGAAAATAAAATTCTTCATCAACCAACATACTTACTTTTGATCCCGGAACATTTTTGACCTCAATTCCTGCACCGATTTCTGTATATAATCTCTTGGGCTGTACATGTTCAATTAGCTCACATCTGTTTCCAATGTGTTCTTTCAACTTTTTCCATGATTTAAGTCCCTCATCTGGATATTCCAGCTCTTTTACCTCATTATCAGTTGTGATCAGAATCATCTTTCCCATTGTCGCTTCCTCTTCTTTCTTCTAATAATTCAATCAATGTTTCTTTAAGTTGCCTTGCTTCGTTTATACAATTCCAATCATCTAGAAATAGTATTGCGCTATAATCTGGAAGTTGTTCTACATCAAACCCATTTTTCCAATATTTAATGGTAAGTCCACTAGTTGCTCCGTAATATCGAAAATTAACACACGGTTTATTTTTTCCTCTCCAGACAATCCTTCCATCTGCATTTTCTTGCAACTGTAAAGACAGATTAAGGATCTCAACTGCTAATTTTCTGATTTCACTTTTCTGACGATCTGTGTTATACTGTTCTTGCTTGTTTGACAATGTGCTCATTGGAGTTGCCGCTCCGTGGGCACTTTTTTCTTTTTTATCTATCAAATCTATTCACTCCTTCCTCATAGATCAGCGCTGTGATCAAACACACCGCAGCTAATTCTTTAAAGATTCCAATTGCGATCAGCACTGCTGCCGTGCAGATCATGGCTTTTGTTTCTGTATGCATCTTTATACTCCTTTCTTAAAATCCAAAGCGTTTATCAAAATAGCTTTTCTGGATTTTTCCTGCAATCGGTGACATATATCCATTGTCTTCTAGCTCTTTACGAAGTTGTTTGATTACCCGATATGCGGTTGTCTGTTTACATCCAAGCATCTTCATAACATCCTGGCAATCATACATTTCGATCTCTGTAACCATTTGTTCTTGCATAATTTGTTCCTCCTATGTTTCTCTCTGCCCAGCATTTTAAACTTTGTGCTACTGATGATACTTTGTCTAATGTATCAATGATAAACTGCATCCGAGGCCTTTCGTCTTCACTGATCACGCCATCTTCTGTAATAGTAATCAGCTGGTCCTGAACATTTCCAAGATTTCGAAAGATTGCAACTGCTTTTACTGTAAGCCTGTCCAAATCTTCGATATCATTAATTTCAGGAATATCTGCTCCTAATGGACAGATATGTTTGCAATAATAATTCCGAAGCTCCGGAGCATGATAAGCCGTTGACATTAATTCAACACTCTCTGGAGGAATTCTCTTTGTAACTCCTAATTCATAATCAGCTAGTGTCGACGGATGCATCATCAGGATTTCAGAAGCACTTTCTCTGGATCTTAGGTTTCTGTTTTCTTTTGCTGCCTTGATTCTTGCTACATACCAAACGCTTTCTTCTTTTGTATCTTTTTTCACCTGTTGTACCCTACCTTTTTTACCAGACGACTTAAATACACTGGCCAATGTTATTTTCAATATTCAATTTTCAACAATTAACAAATCAATACTTTTTATCAAGAAGAACTTTCTATGTTTTTAGCAGTTGTGATGTTGTGCATTTATAGGGATCATACCAACATATTCAAGTGGCCAGTGTGTTTAAGTCGTCTGTGTATTAAAATCTTATATTTAGCTCCTATGTTTTTTCATAAATCTTGCCCTCTGATCCTATGTCGCAATATTCCAACAATATTTACAATTAAATCAGAGTTAAATTTTGTGATTATAAGTACATGCTGTTCTTTGGTGGTTTAATACCCAGAATACCGCTGATCTTGCTTACAGCTTCTTCTCCGTATTGTCTGCCATTGAGCAGCGCTGATACATACTCTCTTGTGTATCCCGTTGTTGCTGCTAAGTCTCCAAAATTCATGTCTTTATCGATGAGAGCTTTTCTTGCTCTTTTGCACCAAGGCGGTAATACTTTTCCCATTCAATAAGCCTCCTTTCTGTTTATGTTTTTAATTTACAAATGTAAAATAAAATGCTAAAATAGAATTCAAATCGAGTAGCATTTTTAAATACAAATAACCATTCTAATAAAGAATGAAAAATGCTATTTTTGAAATAAAATTGAAAATAAGATTTACATTTTGTTGTATAGATAAACACCACATTTTCCATAACAATATAGTCTTGATTTTTCTTTTTTATTTCACAAATGTAATTTATGTTTATATAATAAATGAGATTTCTCTAATTGTCAATACAAAAAAATAGATAAATCTCAAATTTGAGGTGATAAATTGACTCCTACTGAACGTATTTTGCTTTTGATGGAGCAAAACAATATAAATGCTGCCACTTTGACAAGAGAGATTTCTCTAACTAATGGCGTTATCTCTCAATGGAAACGTGGTAAGCAAAAACCATCAACAGATGCAATTATAAAGATTGCTAATTACTTTCATGTAACAACTGATTACATACTTTTAGGGGTTGAAGGAATTGATTCATCATTAGATTCAACTACTTCTGCTTCCGACCAAGAATGGCTAGATCTAATACATCAACTACCAGAAGATGTACAACGAGAATACAAAGCCGAGATCAAAGGCTATGTGAAAGCACTTAATAAAGAATCCGGAGAAATGCCGGGAAAATCATTAGCTTAGAGTGGTACCTAAGCAGTATACATAAAAAGAAAAACATTAATATAAAGCACAAGGGGATATAATGGGTTTATTAAATTCACTGTTTGGAAATAACGAACTAAATGATAAAATTCAAGAATTAGAGACTGTCAATTCTGAAATGGAAGCAAAAATTGCGGATCTTGAAAACGAAAAATCAAAATTAGAATCATTTCTAACACCAGAAATGAAAGATTTGGAATCATTAAAAAAACAGATTGCTGAATCCCAAGTTGAATTTGCACATCAAAAAATAACACAAGAACAGCTTTTAAAAGAACAATACGATAAATATATGGATGAAATATCTAAACAAAAGTCTCTTATTCTTGCTTACAATGATGAAATCAATGAGTTGAATTCAAATATAAAAGATTTAAAAAAGGATATCATTACATTTTCTGACGAGATCTTAGTTCAAGATTTTGGATTATATGAGCCACGATACTCTTTTATTAATGCAGATGCTTATAAAGCTGAACTTACAAACATCCGTAACAAACAAAAAGCTATGATCAAAGATGGTTCTGCTGTATCTGGTAGTATAGATTGGCAAGTAAATGGTAGCGCTGCACAGGGTCGTAAAATGATAAAAGACATGCAAAAACTACTGCTTCGTGCATTTAATAGTGAATGTGATGAAATTATTAATAAGGTAAAATACAATAATTATGACACATCTGTTAAAAAGATGGAACGAAGTTTTAACGCTATTGCAAAATTAGGAATAACAATGTCTATTTCTATAACTTCTAATTACTATGATCTAAAGATTCAAGAGCTTCAATTGGCATTGGAATATCAGATTCAAAAGCAATGTGAGAAAGAAGAAAAAGCTGAATTAAGAGCTCAGCAGCGTGAAGAAGCCCGATTACAAAAAGAACTTAAGGAACAACGCAAAAATATCGATAAAGAACGTAAGCATTATGAACAGGCTCTTTCTAATATTAACAAGCAAATATCCTCTTCTTCTGATGAGAACATCGAAGAGCTGAATAAAAAGAAGGAAGAAATTATACAATCCCTATCCGATATTGATACTAAAATCAAAGATATTGATTACAGAGAAGCCAACCAAAAGGCTGGATATGTTTATATAATTTCTAATATTGGATCATTTGGCGAAGGAATATACAAGATCGGAATGACACGAAGATTAAATCCTCAGGAACGAGTTGATGAACTTGGTGATGCCTCTGTTCCTTTCAAATTTGATGTACATGCTATGATATTTTCAGAAGATGCTCCTGCACTGGAAGCAAAATTACATAGAGCCTTCGAGGATCGAAAATTAAATCTTGTAAACCAAAGAAGAGAATTTTTTAAAGTTTCATTAGATGAAATCAAAGAAGTCATCAAAAATAATTTTGATAAAACAGTTGAATTTGTTGAGGTTCCAGATGCTGATCAATACAGAATTTCTCTAAAATTACGAGAGGAGCAAAATGAACAGTGAGCTTCTTAGATTTTTTTAGAAAAAATAAGCCAAAAAACAATACCATTGATTCTCTGCGGACATCAACTTCTTCTGATACTTCTTCTGATGATAGTCATGACATAAAGTCTGAAAATAATATAGAACATATCGATGATAATGAAAGAATAATTGCCATAGAGAGAAATAATTTTCATAAAGCTGTATTTCTCAACAGATACAGTACCGGTATTCATGTCATGAGAGATACTGAATATCCACGATATTTTTACTATGATTTTGGCATTAAAAGTCCATCATCATTTCACAAAAAACTTATTAGAGAAGGATATTATAAACTATCTGAGATATCAGACATACTAGAGTCTATGAAAATTTCAGATTTAAAAGTAGTACTAAGAAACTTGAATGCTACAACAACAGGTAAAAAATCAGAATTAATAGATAGAATTCTTACTTCTGTTTCTCCTGATCAGCTTATGCATATATTACAGAGTGATAACACAGAATTTTATTCATTATCTGATAAAGGTAAAAAATTTATTGAAAAACATGCTGACTATATTCTCTTATTTAAGCATAGAGATAAATTGCGTATCGAATTTGAAGATTATATATCCGCCAAAAAATTTCTACCAGGGATAAACAATTTTTATTTTGTGATTCAATCTATATTGAAAGATCAAGAATTCGAAAATTGGAAAAATAATAATTATGGATCTTTAGCTTTTGCTTATCAAAATATGGGGGATATATCATCAGAGATAAGTAACTCGGAAGAAGCTCTTATATATTATTTAAAATCTTTATATCTTCAAATTGTATCTGCTAATTATCAAAATTTATTATTATACAAAGAAGGCGTATATTCTAAATATGACTGCAAAAAAGGATTTATAAAGCCTTATCTTTCATATTTGGTAATGAAAATTTATGAATTAAGAGAATTTTATTCACAAGATGTACTTGATGCAGCATATAAAGTTTTTGACCATTATTTTGAATTCGTTTTATGTGATAAAGAAACTTTTGGATGCTTGATAAAAGATATTGCTAATAATGATTTTGATAATGGACAGTGGATTAATAAATTTGAAGAGATATACTTAAATATTTTTACAAATCTATAAAAAAGACAATTAATAAGTATATTTATATTATTAATCATAAATAATTTTAATTCTAGAACTTCTCTTCTTTGAAGCTATGGAATAAATTATATTATATAAATAAAAATGAAAACGCAAATTGCAAAGGAGAACTTATTATGAAAGTAACTACATTTTTATATTGTTTAAATTCTGTAAACAATACCACACCTACGGAAACGCATATAACTGCGGATGGTATTTTACCAATGATCAAGGCAGATTTTATACCTACTACTTTTTCCTTTTCTTTTATACTTGGAGTTACTGGATTGGATATGTCTAAAGATCACACTATTACCATTACATTTAATGATCCAAACAATAAGCCATTAATTGAAAGCAACGATTTTAATATGCCAAAAGATGATAAAGTTAATGGTCTTCCTATCGGAGCTCAAGGATTTATGTTAAGTATGGATTTTAGAAATACAAAACTAGAACAAGAAGGAATGTATTATACAAATATTATAATTGATGGAGAAAATTTAGGGAATTATGAAATCTACGTTGCAAGAAAAAAACAAGACTAACGAAGAGGATATTGTAATAATAAAAAATTCAACTTTCACAGATACTGGTGAAAATAAGCCATCAGGAAACGTAGTAAAAACATTAGCAACATTTGTTACATTTTCTATGATTTCTGTTAGTGGTAATGCAGTTTCTGTTCCAATAGAACAACAATTAAGTCATTCAATCAAATGTCAGGCTTACAAAAACATTGAATTTCCAATTATAAACAATATACCTATGAAGTCAGATATGATAAAATATACTACAATGATTGATGATACCTCAAAACTAAAAATTTCATTAAATACTTTAGACGTTACAGTCCAACAGCATATCTATGATTTAAGGAAGGAGAATACTATGTTAAGAACTCGACTTAGTAAAAGCTTACCTATACATACGATAACTTATTTGATAGTTACTGGAAGTCTGATTTCTTGTAGTTTATTACTTATATTGTTACAGTTTATAAAAGGGATATATATTTTTAGATTTTACACTTTATTTTGTGCATTATTAATTGGACTTACTCTGTTTTTCACAGCACTTGTTTCGCTTAAGGATTGGAAGGAGTTTTTAAATGAAAGATAAAAAGCCAAAAGATAAAGAACGTTGGTTTTTTAAAATTTTTAAATTGCTAGAATTAGAAAAAACAACTCCTCACGGGAGAACAAATTTAGCTGGTGTTCTTATTATTGCTTTTTTTACATTCTGTGCATGTATAGGAAATACCATGGCAATTATTATAAATGCTGGTACTAATATGTTTAAAACATGGGTCTTAAAAAAGGATATTAATTATCCTTCTGAATCTGTTAGTTTTTTACAATGTATAATACCTCTTCTTATTGCTTTTACACTTTGTTTGCTTTATTTATGTTGGCACGAATGGGCTAAGAGTAAAATAAGTAAACAACAAAATAAAGATGATGATGATTAGATAAAAATAAGAGTTTTCGTTACTATGCAAAAGCTCTTATTTTTTCTTGTTAAAAATATCTTGATTTTTCACACAACTTGACATATAATCATAAATAACAAGAATAACTTTCTATTTTTGCTCCACATGTTACTTATTATTGACTGATTTTTTGTAAAGGAGTGATTTTTTTGAATCATACAATGAGAGAAGCTTTTAATGAAGATTATACGTCAGAAATCAAGAGTAGTATTTATCGAAACGTTGATTATGGCATTATGGCATTTAATAAATTCCTTCAAGGTAACAAGAAATTCCTTGAAAATGCCGATAAATGTACATTAACGAGATTATTATCGCATAGCGTAAATACATCTTTGTTTGATGCGGCTTATACCCCAGAAGCTGTTTTTAAAGCAGAGAAATTATCTACAAATGGTTTTGGTCAATCAATAGTATTGATTACTACTCCCCACTTCGTATCTTCTACAGGTAAAACAAATAGTATACACGAACTGCCAAACAAAGCTAATTATAAGATGAAATTAGCAAAAGGTAATCATTATGGAGATGGCCAATACTTCTTTAATTTCGATAATGAGGAGATTTCTGATCAACCATATTATAGTAACATTATCTATGGTTACAACTATCGATCCATGGACTGTACTCATATTGCTTTAATTGTTCCAGATGAGAAGTATAAAAGCATACTACATACGGTTCCATTAGAAGCCCCTACGCATCTTGATGTTGTTCCGGATACAGTTTCAGAGAATATTGGAATCAAGCTATTAACAGAATATGAAAATATTATAAAGAAGGTAGAATAAAAATGATACAACATGATATTATACCATCAAGAATCAAGCAAGCCAGAGTATCCAGAGGATACTCTATGGCCGATCTTGGTAATCTTGTTGGTGTTTCAAGACAGGCGATATCTAAATACGAAATAGGAACATACACACCCACAGAAGCTGTATTAAGTAGAATTGCTTCTGTTCTCCGATATGAGATATCCTTTTTTCGCAAGCCGCTTCCATCTGATGCTGCTTCTCCAAGTACTGTATTCTTTCGGAGTAGGCGTTCAACTACAAAAAAATCAAAAGAAGCTGCAAAGGAAAAGATAGCTATATTTCAGGAAATTGACAAATATCTGAGACAATTTGTCAGCTTTCCTAAAGTTAATCTTCCTACTATAGATTATCATTTTACTTATGAACAATTAAATATTCAACAAATTGAGGAATTTGCAATGGCTGTACGAAACAATTGGGGATTAGGTAATGCCCCAATTGTTAACCTTACCAATGTTTTTCAGAAAAATGGTATTATGATTTCTGTTATGAATTTAAATAATAAAAAAATTGATGCCTTTTCTGTATGGAAAGATGCAATTCCATATATATTTCTTAGTTCTGAAAAATACAGTGATGTTAGGCTACGCTTTACGTTAGCGCATGAACTAGGACATTTATTATTACATGCTAACTATATTAACGAAGAAGAAATTCAAACGAAAGTTATATTTGACAAAATAGAGAAAGAAGCTGATTTATTTGCTGCCGCCTTGTTATTACCAGCTACTACTTTTTCTAATGACATCTATTCTACTTCTATTGATCATTTTATCAATCTAAAGAAAAAATGGAAAGCATCTATTGGATCCATGATATATAGATGTCAAGACTTAGATTTATTAACTGAAAATCAAATAAAATATTTAAAAGATCAGATGTCATACAATCATTATTGGAAATCAGAACCTTTGGATAATATAATCCCACTAGAACACCCCTTTGCTCACAAACAGGCTTTTGATTTGATTCTTGATAACCATATTGTAACCGAAACAGATGTTGTTGAGGAAATAGGATGTGAGGCATCTGAAATTGAGGAATATTCGTTTTTGGAAAAAGGACGACTTACTCCTTCAAGCATACCAGATAATATTATTCATCTGTTTTAATTTTATATACTCTAATCACAAAATTTAGCTCCTAAAAATACAAATTTTTAAGGAGTGATATTATGTCTGTATACAAAGACACAAAACGCAATACCTGGTACTGTCAATTTTATTACACCGATTGGAAAGGCAATCGAAAGCAAAAACGTAAACGGGGCTTTCTAAAGAAGCGAGAAGCCCAGGAATTTGAAAGAATGTTTCTGGAACACTTCAGTACTGCTCCTGACATTACTTTCAAGTCTTTAGCTGATAAATATTATGAATACGTCAAACATCGCCGGAAGGAATCTACATTGTATAATTTAAGAGGACATATAGATAAACACTATCTGCCATTCTTTGAAAAATTAAAGATAGTTGAAATAACAAGTGAGCATATTGCCAAATGGCAAAATTCACTCATTTTAAGCAATTACAAGAGGTCTTATATAAAGACATTGACTAGCCAGTTATCTTCGATATTTGAGTATGCTGTGCGACACTGTGGACTGAAAGAAAATCCATGTAGAAATCTTGATCCATTAAAAGATAAAGACAGCAAAAAATTTCAGATCTGGACAGAAGAGGAATTTCATGAATTTTATAACTTGCTGTCAAATACTCGTCAAAAAATAATGTTCGAAACTTTATTTTATACTGGGATGAGAAAAGGTGAACTTATGGCATTAACTGAGGAGGATCTTTATTATGATCAGCAAAATGCCTGCTATATGATTAGCATTACAAAAACATATTCAACCGTCGGTAATAAAAAGATGATCACTACACCTAAGACAAAGAAAGCTGTTAGAGATATTTCCATTCCGGACTTTTTATATTTTGATCTTATGGCTTATATTAAAAGAGTTCCTGGAATGAAACCAACAGATAGAATCTTTCCAGTTAATTCAACATATTTAAATGATGCAATGATTTCGATGTATAAAAAGCACCCAGAAATCAGACAGATCAAAGTCCATGATCTCCGACATTCCCATGCATCAATGTTGATCCATATGAAGGTAGATATCGCAACACTATCTTACCGACTCGGACATGAAAATATTTCTACTACTCTTGACACTTATTCACATATGTATGGTAACAGCCAAAAGGATGTTGCTGATCAATTAGATCCGAAAAATTTCAAATTTTAATGTCAAATTAATGTCACGGAACTCTAAAACATATAAATTTAATGTCACAACTCAAAAAGAAGGCTAGTCAAATTTCACGACTAACCTTCTTGATTTTTACTGTAATTCTTCCTCAGATACCAGATTTTTCATACTTCTAAGCCCTATACAAAGGGTTGAAGTATTATGTAATACGGCAGATGTTGTTGGCTGGATAAAGCCTAACACACCGGCTCCAATAAGCCCTGCGTTAAATCCGACAATAAAGCGGTAATTATTATGAATTCGGCGCATTAAGTGGTTACTGATATGTTTGAGAGTTACCAGACCATGTAAATGGTCTCCTTCAATCGTTACATCTGCGATTTCTCTTGCAATCTGAGCTCCATCACTGATCGCGATTCCAACATTAGATGCAGATAATGCTGGAGAATCATTGATTCCATCTCCGATCATAATAACTTTTCTTCCTTCGGCTTTTTCTTTCTCAACGAAAGCAGCTTTATCCTCTGGAAGTACCTCAGCATGATATTCATCCACACCAACTTTGGCTGCAATAACCTTTGCAGTACGATCACTGTCTCCAGTCATCATAACGACTTTCTTGATTCCAGCAGCTTTTAATGCTTTGATCACATCTTTGGCTTCTTCACGTAATGGGTCTTCAATACAAATCACACCTGCAAGTTTTCCTTCGATCGCCATATATAAATGCGAACATTCTTCAGGCAGTTTCTCAAATAACTCTTCTTTGCCTTCAGGAATTGTACACTGCTCATCTTCGAATACAAAATGATAACTTCCAATGACAACTTTTTTATTCTCAATCATGGAAGAAATTCCATGAGCCACGATATACTCAACCTCAGAATGTAATTCTTCATGTACAAGATTTCTGTCAACAGCTGCCTGAACTACAGCTTTTGCCATAGAATGAGGGAAATGTTCCTCTAAACATGCGGCAATTCTTAATAATTCCTTGCATTTCATTCCGTTAAATGAAACAATATCAAGAACAGTAGGTTTCGCTTTTGTTAAAGTTCCTGTTTTATCAAAGACGATCGTTTCGGCTTCTGCCATTGCTTCTAAGTATTTACCACCTTTGACAACGATCTGATGGTCATTTGCTTCCTTGATCGCAGATAAAACAGAGATTGGCATTGCAAGTTTTAATGCACATGAGAAATCAACCATCAGTACAGATAAAGCTTTTGTTACATTTCTTGTAAACAAATATGTGAGAGCAGTTCCAACCAATGTATAAGGAACTAGACGATCTGCAAGATGTTCTGCTTTACTTTCTAAAGAAGATTTTAATTTTTCAGATTCTTCGATCATCGTAACAATCTTGTCAAATTTGCTTGATCCATTTACTTCTTTTACGCAAACTTTTAAGTCACCCTCTTCAACGACAGTTCCTGCATATACGTATCCGTCAGGAATCTTGCGAACAGGTGTTGATTCTCCAGTTAATGATGCCTGATTGACCATTGCTTCACCATCAACAACAACTCCATCAAATGGGATCATATTTCCCATCTGTATGTGAACGATATCGTTAGCATCAATTTCGTTGGATGGAACTAAAATCTCATGATCTTCTTCGACTTTCCATACCTTATCAATATTCAAGGACATGCTTTTTGCAAGATCATCGACGGATTTCTTATGTGTCCATTCTTCGAGAATTTCTCCGATTCCGAGTAAAAACATGATAGAGGATGCGGTATTGATATCTCTTCGAATGATCGATACTCCGATTGCCGTACCATCAAGTACTGGAACTTCAATCTTACCCTGAGCAAGTGTATGAATTCCTTCATATATATATTTCACAGATTTGATCACTGTGATTCCTGCTCTTAATGGGTATGGAAATAATAATTTGTTTCCATAATGGAATAAGACTTTACTTATAAGTTTCTCCTGATATGTCTGGTTTAATTGTCTGCTCTGACTTTCTTGATAATTATCAGGGACTGTGATGATTCCATGATAAAATTCCTTTAAAGCAGTAAGAATTTCACTGCGGCTGGCATCATAACAGATCACGATGTCATTTGTGCGGTCATAGATTTTTACAGATGTTACAAAATCTTTTGTTATAAGATAATATTGAAGTTCATCTGCCTGATCAGCACTCATTGTCTTCTGGCAGTTATGAATACGAATTCTGCCTCGAATCTCATGTTTGATCGTAAATTTCATACAAACTCCTTTTTGTTTGAAAACACCTGCAGGAAAACTGCAGGTGCCTTAATCTTAATGTTCTATTCTATTCTGCAACTTCTTTGAAAGTATCTTCGGAAACTTCTTCTGTTTCTTCCGCCTCATCAGTTTCAGAATAAGCTTCCCATTCCTCTGCTTCTGCTGCTCTTTCTTCATTGATCTGCTGAGCTTCAGCATAGATATCTTCAGCATTCTCCTGTACAGTTGCAACTGTATCCATTACACATTCTTTTGCACGAAGAACAGCTGCTGTACAATTTGTATACAATTTCTTTGCATCCTTACTTGATAATGCTTTGATACCTGCTGTTCCAAATAAAACTCCAGCTGCGAAAAATCCTGTTTTTTTACTCTTTACTGCTGATAAAACTTTTGTTAAATCCATGATTTTTTCCTCCTGTATGATATAAAAATGTATTTATTTTTCGTATCCTTAAGAGCTGTACGACTTTGTATGCTCTCTTCGGTAACTTTGTCCATTATAAAACATCTTATATCGGTTACTCAAGACAAATCACGACATCTTATTGATAAAATTTCTCAATAAGATTTATTCTCCTTCTGTAGTGTTAGAACTGTTAAATATGTTCCCAGAATCACCTTTTGAACGGTTATAGTCGTATTTGGAAGGATAACCACATGTCTCAGCAGCATCTGCACCTCCATAATTCTTAGCAAAATCCTGACGTTTTCCTTTGTTAAACATAAAGTACTTTAATGCTTCCTGATTTGCTTTGAAATTTACAAAGAAAACATATCCACATGGAGGATAGCTTCCAGCAACAGCTGTTTTGTATGTATTCTCAATCGGTACACGAAGCTGATCAATCTCTGTTGTTCCCATTTTTGCAACAGATAGGATCAGTTTCTTAATATAAGTTGCGTCCATATCCGTAGATACATCACCAAGTGCATCAATCGCAATATCCACAAGATCTAAAGGATTTTGCTGTAACATCTTCTGGAAAGTTGCCTGCATAACAGCACGCTGTCTTCCTGTTCGTCCAAACTCTTCAACACCATACTTTTTAGAGAACACATGACGAACTCTTGCATACCCTAATGCCTGATTACCATTTAAAGTCTGTTTACCGACTTTTACATTTCGATATTTTTTCTTTGAAATATAATTTGTTGTATTTAAGTATTCTGCTTCTCTTTGTTCAAGAGTCATTTCAATTCCGCCGATCCTGTTAATTACCTTTTCAAATGCGGCAAGATCTACAACACAGAATTTGTCAATCTTAATATTAAAATTTCTCTCAATTAACACTGTTATATCTTGTATAATTTTGTCATTGATATCCCCATCTTTC
>ERZ791871.469-NODE-469-length-50182-cov-4.253795_pt1 | contig 50182 bp, 56 predicted proteins | sample MGYA00510280_ERZ791871 | MGnify/ENA primary metagenome ERZ791871 (study PRJEB30046, sample SAMN00792111) | human gut metagenome | study: EMG produced TPA metagenomics assembly of the A metagenome-wide association study of gut microbiota in type 2...
CTTCTTCCATATATCATCCGAAAGTATAAATGTGATATTATTCTGTTTCTTTAAGAAGTTAAAGATTTCTTTATTAAAATGATCAATATGCCGATGGCTGACAAAGACATAACCCTTCTTTCCTTTTGGAAATGCCGGGATCTCTCCTCTATAATAGTCAAACAACAGCCACACCTGTGTCATTTCCACGAGAAATCCACTGTGCCTAAGATACGTAATTTTCATTTACTTCTCCCTCTTTTTACAATTATATTTTGTAGTTTCGTTGCCCGGATTCCTTATGTGGGCTTGTATTCTGATCTTAATTTCCTGAACACTTTCTTTCTTACAAACCAGAAGCAGGCAAGCTGCATGAGAATTGTAAGAATCCACGATGCCGGATAGGAAATGAACAATACATCCAGCGAACGGTTCTTCGGGAACACCCAGAAGATCCATACAATTCGAAGTCCTACCGTTCCAATGATCGATATAATCATCGGAACAAGAGAATAGCCCATCCCTCGCATAGCTCCGGGGAAGAGATCCATAAGTCCGCACAGAAAATAAGTGACGGTTGTATAGAGAAGGATTTCCATTCCACATGCGATTACTTCCGCGTCAGAGGTGTAGATACCCAAAAGCTGGTGACCAAATACATAAGCGCCGCCACCCAACGCAAGCATAATCACAACGGTCAACGCCATACAATCGACTACCACCCGGTCGATCCGCTTCCATTTTCCCGCTCCATAATTCTGACTGGTGAAGCTCATACATGCCTGTGTGATAGAATTTGCGGACGCATACAAAAATCCGAAAATATTATTTGCCGCCGTATATCCTGCCATTGCTGTAGAACCAAACGAGTTTACCGATGACTGAAGCAGTACATTCGAGAAATTAATAACCGTACTCTGAATACCTGCCGGAATTCCGACTTTGAAAATCTGCTTCATATATACACCCTTAATGGACAATTTGGAAAAGTGAAGCCGATAGCTTGCCTCTGCCTTACACAAGCATCGGAGCACCAAAATACTGGAAATCATCTGAGAAATAATGGTTCCGATCGCAACTCCTGCCACACCGAGATGAAATACAATGACTAAGAGAAGATTCAGCGCCACGTTAGCAACTCCTGCTATAACAAGAAACAAAAGCGGTCTCTTCGTATCACCGATCGCACGCAAAATTGCCGCTCCATAGTTATAAAGCATAAAGAATGGCATACCGCAAAAATAAAGTCTCATATATAAAGCTGACAACTGTATCACATCGTCCGGCGTACCCATAAGTTCCAGCGCTGTCCTTGCAAATGCGACACCTATAAACGCCATGCCGATACCGCTGACTAACGCAAATGCAATCGCTGTATGCACAGTTTCTGACATCTCCCGCTCTTTCTTTGCCGCAAAAAAGCGAGCTGCCAGTACATTTGCCCCGAGGGAGATACCAATAAACAAATTAACAAACATATTGATCAGCGCTGTGGTGGAGCCAACCGCCGCCAACGCCTGACGTCCGGTAAAACGCCCCACTACAATAATATCTACTGCATTAAACAACAACTGAAGAATCCCCGATAACATAAGCGGAAGGGAAAAAGAAATCAGCTTATCCATCAGCGAACCATTACACATATCAATTTCATATTTATTTTTCTTTGTTACGGATTTCAATCTTATCACCTTTTACTATTTCATTTATTCCGCAACTATTATATCACAAAATTATGCCACATGACCATTTGTATTGTGGCGAAGTGCCGCTTCGTATTCTTTTAATTTTTCTTTTGCCTGTGCATTCAAATTCTTTGGCACCTCAATCTGCACAGTCACATATTGATCCCCGTACATATTCTTATGATTCATCGATACGATTCCTTTGCCCCGCAGCCGGATCTTTGTCCCCGACTGTGTTCCGGGACGGATGGTACACAGAACTTTTCCATAAAGCGTCGGGACAATCACCTCTCCTCCGAATACGGCTGTCGTAAACGGAATCATTGCTTTTGTATATACATCCATTTCTTTTCTTTCAAATCCCGCCTTTGTTCCAACTTGAACTTTCAGGAGCAGATCTCCGTCATATCCACCTGCGCTTCCCGGCATTCCTTTTCCACGCAGTCGGATTATTTTACCGGTATCAATCCCCGCCGGAATCTTAACTTTTAAAGACTTTCTGCTTCCGTTTGCTTCCGTAAGATGCACCAACTTCTCGCAGCCGGATACTGCCTCATCAAAACTGACAGAAAGATCCGCGTGAAGATCGGCGCCATTTTCCCGCATCGGATGCCTGCCAAAAGCTCCTCCAAAAATACTTCTCAGTATTTCATCCAGATCTTCTTCCTCAAAATGATACTCCCGATAGCTTCCGTCTGAATTCTCATGTCCGAATTGGTCATATTCCTTTCTCTTTTCCGGATCACTTAAAACCGCATACGCCTCTGTTGCCTCCTTAAATTTTTCTTCTGCCATAGCATTCCCCTTATTGGTGTCAGGATGATATTTCTTCGCAAGCTTCCGATAAGCCCTTTTAATAGTCTGCTCATCTGCCGAGCGGTCTACACCGAGAATCTCATAATAATCTCTCACAACGCCCATATGTCCACCTCCTATTATTCACATAATTTCAAAATACCCCGCAGGATCTACCTGCGGGGTATACGTCATTCCCTGAAAGATTATCCTTCAATGGAGATATAATGTTTCTTCTCTTCAATTGGTTTCTTCTCTTCCTTCGGAACAGAGAATCTTAAAATTCCGTTCTCATACTTCGGATGGATATCTTTCTCCGTTACATGATCACCGACATAGAAGCTTCTGCTCATACTTCCGGCATAGCGCTCACGTCTTACATATCTGCCCTTCTTATCCTGTTCATCTTTGTCAAGCCCTTTGGCAGCATTGACGGTGAGGTATCCATTCTCAAGCTGTAACCGGATCTCATCTTTCTTGAACCCCGGAAGATCAATGTCTACTTCAAATCCATTGTCCAGCTCCTTGACATCCGTCTTCATCATGTTCTTACCGTGTTTTCCGTATAAAACCTTATCTACGTCTGCAAATTCCGGGAATTCCGGGAAACGGAAACCATCCATGAAATCATCAAATAAGTTCTCTCCAAAAATACTAGGTCTTAACATAAGTCATATCTCCTTTCATAAATATGAAAACTATATTTTAGCACTATCGAAACAATCCGAAGTGTTGTGTTTGGAACCTCAGGATTCGGAATTCTTTTCCCCTTCCTTTGTTCTATCTGTACTATAGCACGCATTATTAGCACTGTCAAGAGGTGAGTGCTAATTTTTTCAAAAAAATTTACCACCGGCGGACAAAGCTCACTCCTATCGTCCACCGATGGTAACATCCATACATCATTATTAACTTCTTCCGCTATAGTCTTCCTTCTATCCTATATAGAATACACCCACATTGCTTTTGACTGCTGCTTAATTCTCTCAAAATCCCACAGCTGGCTGCTTGTTGTTCTGCTAAACGGGTCGTTTACTTTTATCTTTCCTTCTTCACATCCTACAAGAACGATAAAGTGACCATTTTGTGTAAAATCTCCCGGTCCTACACTACAGATGACCGGGTGTCCTGCCTGCAGTTCCGACATAATCTGAGCTTGGGTCATATCACTTTCATAGCAGGATAAGCCCCAGTTTTTTCCTGCTTCGCTCATAAATTTCCAATACGTATTATTCTCCTCGTCCAGATATCCATTCTCTGTCCCATAGGCTGCAAGCTTCGCCGGTGTCGCCGTCACATCTCCGGTAAGTCCGGCTGCCACCATAGCCATACAGGTTGGCCCGCATCCACTCACTGCAACAATGCTATTTCCGTAAGGGGCATATCCCCAGCGTTCATCCCATTGAATCAGAAGCGGAATCTCTCCCTGCGTCACTGCATCCAACGTCTCTGCCGCCGGAAGATCTTTTTTCTCCTCATAATCCTCCACAAAATCTATCGTCTCTTCATTTTTATCCAGAAGCTCTATCACCCCTTTTGGATATCCTTTTCTTCCGGCGTCCTCTTTCACACGAGCCAAACGTTCTTCTGGCGTCTCGTTTTTCTCTTCCTGTTCTATATTTTCTTTTGCACTCTTTTCCCTATTCTGTTGTTCTATTTTTGCTGCCGCTTCTTTCGCTTCCTCTTTCCTTGTCCTAAGGATCAAAGCAGTAGATATAATTCCCACACAAATGACTGCTGCCGTTATAAAATACAGCTGACGCTTCACTTGCTGCTTACGCTTTGATTTCCTGATCTTCCTCTTTTTGTCCATAAGCGTCCTCTCCTTATTCAAGATGTAATTATACTATAATATGACAGAAACCGACAACTTAACTTTGTCTTAAATTTTTATAACGTTTTTATGGGCTTTGCAGGCATTTTTTTGTAAACGGTGTCACTAATCACTATCCCCCTGCTCCACACAGGGTAGGGGATATCACGAACGACGCATACGGACACAGAGACTTAAACAATTTGAGAATGGAAATAGAAAAAATACCATCTCCAGAGTTCTGCCGAAATTGAATTCTCTCCCCATTAATGGTAAAATTATATAAGCTGTAACTTAATCATCATGTTATTTGCCAGTCTACGATTCAACTGGCAGAAAGGATACTATCATATGAAGCTAGTATTTTTAGATGTAAAAACAATCGGAGATGACCTTGACCTCTCCCACTTTGATCAATTCGGTGAAGTTGTAAAATACTCCTTCTCCGCTCCTTCGGAAGTACCCGGGCGTATTCAGGATGCCGATGTAATTATTGTAAATAAAATCCAGATCAATGAGACTACGATAGGCTCTGCAAAAAATCTTAAGTTAGTCTGTGTGACCGCCACCGGAACGAACAATCTGGACAAAGACTATCTGGATAAACGGGGCATTGTATGGCGAAATGTCGCCGGATATTCTACGGAATCTGTTGCGCAGCACACCTTTGCCATGCTGTTCTATCTTCTGGAGCATTTAAAATATTATGACGATTATGTAAAAAAGGATCACTACACAAATGATACTGTTTTTACACATTTCGAGAAGACCTTTTACGAGTTAAATGGAAAGACCTGGGGAATCATCGGTCTTGGCAACATCGGTCGGAGAGTCGCTTCCATTGCAGAAGCTTTCGGTGCCAGAGTTATTTACAGTTCACCGTCAGGAGCGGCTCCGCAGGAAGGCTTCCACCAGGTTTCTCTTGACACACTGCTTGAGACTTCCGACATTGTATCTGTACATGCGCCGTTAAATGAACATACCGAAAATCTGATCGATCTTTCTTCTTTCCGAAAAATGAAGAAAAGCGCCATTTTCCTGAATCTTGGACGCGGACCGATTGTAGTTGAGAAAGATTTGCGCAGCGCACTGGAAACAAATGAAATCCTTGCTGCAGGTCTTGATGTTCTGTCTGAAGAACCGATGCGTACAGACAATCCTCTCCGTGGTTTTACCGACAGTAACCGTCTTCTTATTACTCCCCATATTGCATGGGCAAGCATTGAAGCACGGACAAAATTAATGAATATTATTGCAGAACAGATCAAAGAGTTCTTCGGGCTATAAAGCCTGAAGAACTCTTTTTACATTTCCATATGCAATACGCTCTATCTGAGCCTCTGTAAATCCCTTTGCCTTTAACGCCTCCCACAGGCGCTCCATCTCTTCTGCTTTTTTAATCTCAAGAATCTCCACACCATCAAATCCATCGAAATCAGTGCCGATAGCTGCAAATTCACTGCCGCCTGCATTTACCATACAGGCAAGATGCTCCGCCATATAAGAGATTCTTGTTTCTCCGTCGGCATGCAAAAAAGGTCCATAAAAGTTCAAGCCCATAATGCCGCCCTTTTCCGCCAGTGCACGCATCATTTCATCACTTAGGTTTCTCGGATGGTTACACAGTGAACGACAATTCGAATGGGTAGCCACTACCGAACCCTTGGCATATTTCAAAATATCCCAAAAGGTTTTGTCTGAAGCATGCGAAACGTCTGCAATCATGCCAAGTTCTCCCATTCTCTCAATCACTTCCACGCCAAAAGGCTTCAGTCCCTTCTCCATAATCGCCGGGTCTTTGCTGTTCGGATAACCGATACAATTTTCATAATTCCACACCGGAGTGAGCAATCTTACGCCCTTCTGATACAGGGTATCCAACCGGTCTATGCGCCCATTAAGCACACCGCCTTCTTCCACGGTGAGGAATGCGGAAATCACCCCTCTTTTTTCATTCTCTTCCAGCTCCTGAAAGGAACCCGCGTAGGCAATATCTTCCTTCCCAAGCTCCATCTGACGCTTAAAATAGTCAATCATCTCCTGCACATGAAGATACGCGTCTTCATATCCATTTCCGGTTCGATAATCTTCAAGGTATGTAAAGCAGGCAAAAAACTGCGCGATCGTTCCGGCTTCCTTCATGCCCGGAATGGTTACGGCACATCTGCTTCTATAGAAATCTCCGGTTTTATCAAGATCCATTAATTTCCACAAGGTATCACAGTGCAAGTCTATCAGTTTCATATTTTCTCTCCTTCTCTCATAAACTCTATTACTACTATCTATTTTCGTACAGACAATTTCATACATATACTTTTGTATTTTAGTATACACGTTCATCTATGTGAAAGAAAGGAATTCTTATGAAGCCAGTTATCGGTATTTTATATTGTGGTTTTCTCACTCAAGGTTTCGAACGCCAAAGCATCTATGTAACTTCTTCTTATCTGTCCGCTGTAGAAGTCTCCGGCGGTCTTCCTGTCATCATTCCATATTTTTCCGATTTAAACTGCATAGCAAACTATATAAAATTATTTGATGGAATCCTTTTTTGCGGAGGAGACGATGTCACACCGCTTTTATACCATGAAGAACTTGGCACGAATCGGGGACACACCGATTACAAAACAGATACCTTCCATTTTACATTTATGAAGGAGGCGCTCCGTTCACGTCTCCCTATCCTTGGTATCTGCCGCGGTATGCAGGTACTAAATCTGGCACTTGGAGGAACCATTTATCAAGACCTCTCCCTTCGGCAGCAGCCTACGTTAAACCATATGCAATTATCAGAAAACCGCAGTGATCCCTGTCACAAAATTTCATCTTTAAATAATAGCTTGCTATATAATATTCTTGGAGAAACCCATGTTGTAAATAGTTTTCACCACCAATGCATCAAAAAACTTGGCAAGAATCTGATCGCATCTTACACATCTTCCGACAAGGTAACAGAAGCAATCGAATATCAAATCGCCCTTTTACTGTCGGCGTACAATGGCATCCGGAATGTATGCTGGACGACAAAGCAATGTTGGAAATTTTTTACTGTTTTATTGAACAATCTGCTCGCACAAAACATTAATTTCATGACATAGTTTTCCCTTTTTCCACACATACTAATGCCGATAAAAACAAAAGGAGGAAATTGATATGTCTGAAATATCCGTATTAGATCTGCAAAATTTACGCCATTTAATTGGAGGATACGACACAGAGCACTGTAAAATGACTGATTACGCAAGTCAGGCAAAAGATCCTGAAGTCAAAAAACTCTTTCAGGATGCCGCTGACAGTGCAATGAAGAACAAACAGGATTTAATGAGATTCTTATAGGAGGATGAACACATGTTAGATGAAAAAACAATGGTATCAGACGCTTTAGCCGGCGTCAACGGTGAGCTTGTACGTTATGGTGAAATGATTTCCCAGACAGAAAACAAAGAATTGAAGCAGTGCCTGAAGCAGATTCGTAACCAGTGTGAAATGTCTCAGGAAAAGCTCTATCAGGTTGCCAGAGAAAAAAGCTATTATGTTCCGGCTGCCAAAGCATCCCAGCAGGAAATCAATCACGTAAAATCTGTATTAACCGGATTGGCAATGAAATAATCAAAAAGCGGGGACGGAAGTTTTCTAACTTCCATCCCCGTTTTACAGTTACTTTGTCTTAATTTTCCCATTTTCTATATTCGGTTGGATAAATCTTTCCCGGGCATATTCCCACAGCACTTCTGAACCTTCTGCTGTGCGCTCGTTGCGCTTCATGATCTGACTTAAGTGTACTGCATGCTCTACCCATGCCTTCCCGTCTGTGGCAGCATTGAGCATCATGGGTTGTAAATTATCCATCGTGCGGGCGAATTTGGCTTCTTTTGTTTCTCTTGCCTCGAATTCTTCCCAGAGTTCCCGGAATCTTTTTCCTTGATCATCCGGAAGCATGCCGAAGATACGGTCTGCCGCTTTTACTTCTCTCTCCCGCTGCGTCTTCTTCGCCTCTTCGTCATAGGCGTAAGTATCTCCTGCGTCGATTTCTACGATATCGTGAAGGAGAAGCATCGTCACTGTTTTTAATACATCTATCTCTTCCCCGGCATATTCACTTAGAAGGATTGTCATAATCGCCATATGCCATGCATGTTCTGCATCATTTTCTTTGCGGACACCATCTGATAAATACGTCTGGCGCCCGATGAATTTCTCTTTATCTATCTCGCGGATAAAGTCAAACTGGCGATCTAACCGTTGAATTTCTTCCTGTGTTCTCTGTTTCATTATGCGCTCCTTTCAAATTGAGAGTTATAGAGTTCTGCATAAAATCCATTTTTCTGAAGCAATTCTTCGTGATTTCCCTGTTCTACGATATCACCGTCTTTCATAACAAGAATCAGGTCTGCGTCACGGATCGTTGACAACCGATGGGCAATAATAAAACTTGTTCGTCCCTTCATCAGGTTATCCATTGCCTTTTGAATCCGCACTTCGGTACGTGTATCTACGGAACTTGTCGCCTCGTCTAAGATCATGATCGGCGGATCTGCTAAGATTGCTCTTGCAATTGTAAGAAGCTGTTTCTGCCCTTGCGATACATTGCTTGCCTCTTCATTTAATTCCATATTGTAGCCGCCCGGCAATGTCTGTACAAATCGATGCACATAAGCCGCATTTGCCGCAGCAACCACCTCTTCATGTGTGGCATCAAGCTTACCGTAACGTATATTATCTTCAATACTCCCCTTAAAGAGCCATGTATCCTGCAATACCATTCCGAACATTTCACGAAGTTCGCTTCGGTTAAACTCGCGAATATCATGACCGTCAATTTTAATGCTTCCACTATTCACATCATAGAAACGCATCAACAGCTTCACCATCGTTGTTTTTCCCGCACCGGTCGGACCTACAATGGCGATCTTCTGTCCCGGTTTGATCTTCGCACTAAAATCATTGATGATAATATGCTCCGGGTTATAGCCAAAGTGTACATGGTCAAACTCAACGCTTCCCTTTAACCCGTTGATATGAACCGGATTTTCCACGGTCTGATCTTCCTCTTCTTCCTCGAGGAATTCAAAGACACGCTCTGATGCCGCTGCCGTGGACTGAAGCATATTTGCAACCTGAGCCACCTGCTGGATCGGCTGTGTAAAGTTTCTCACATATTGGATAAAAGACTGGATATCACCGACTTCAATGGATTGCTTCATCGCCAGATATCCACCCATGATTACAACTGCTACATAACCAAGATTTCCAACAAACTGCATGATCGGCATCATCATCCCTGACAGGAACTGTGATTTCCATGCGGACTGATACAGGATCTCATTGTCGCGCTCAAACGTGCGGATCACATCCTCTTCTTTATTGAATGCTTTAACGATATTGTGTCCGCCATACACCTCTTCCACCTGCCCATTTACATGGCCGAGATATTCCTGCTGACTTTTGAAATATTTCTGGGACCGCTTTACAATTGCTGAAATCAAGCCGACGGAAAGCGGAAGAATCAGCAAGGTTACAAGCGTCATCATGGGACTGATACTCAACATCATGACAAGTACACCGATCAGCATGGTCACAGAAGTAATCAGCTGCGTCACGCTCTGATTCAGGCTCATACTCAGTGTATCCACATCGTTGGTAATACGAGAAAGCACTTCACCATGCGTCATTTTATCAAAGTAATTCATCGGCATGCGGTTGATCTTCTCCGAAATCTCTTTTCGCATCCGATAAGTTAATTTCTGTGATATCCCTGTCATAATATACCCTTGAATAAAGGAAAATGCCGCACTTAGTAAATACAGACCAAGGAGCATCGTAAGGATTTTTCCGATAGCTGTAAAATCAATTCCCGCTCCACCGGAAATCTTACCTACCAGACCGTTAAAAATCTCGGTTGTTGCTTTTCCTAAAATCTTCGGTCCTACAATATTAAAAATGGTACTTCCAATGGCAAAGATCATAACAAATGCGATTGCAATCTTATAATTTCCAAGATATGCCATCAGCTTTTTCATCGTTCCTTTGAAATCTTTTGCCCGCTCTGTGGACATTGGACCATGCCCATGTCCTCCATGTCCTCTTCCTGCCATCTTAGCCCACCTCCTTCATGTCTGCTTCTAATTCCTTCTCAGACAACTGAGAAGCGGCAATCTGGTAATATGTTTCACAATTTTTCAACAATTCCTTATGCGTACCGATACCCGCAACTTTGCCGTCATCCAGAACAATGATCTGTTCCGCATGAAGAATCGTACTGATTCTCTGCGCCACAATGAGCACTGTGCTGTCCTTCGTCTTTTTCTTCAATGCCTGTCGAAGAGTTACATCGGTCTTATAGTCAAGCGCAGAAAAGCTGTCATCGAAAATATATACATCCGGATGCTTTGCAATCGCTCTCGCAATGGAAAGTCTCTGCTTCTGTCCACCGGACACATTGGAACCGCCCTGCGCGATCGGGCTGTGGTATTTCTTTTGCTTATGAGAAATAAATTCTTCCGCCTGCGCGATCTGAGCTGCTTCCTCCATTTCCGCTTCGCTTCCATCTGGATTTCCATATAAAATATTTGATGCAATATCACCGGAGAAAAGTACCCCTTTCTGCGGTACATAACCAAGACGATCTCTGAGATCATGCTGAGACACTTCTCTGATATCTTTTCCGTCGATGGTAATCTTACCCTCTGTCACGTCATAAAACCGTGGGATCAAATTCACAAGCGTTGATTTTCCGCTTCCTGTACTTCCGATAAATGCAGTTGTCTGCCCCGGCTTTGCCGTAAAGGTAATATCATGGAGTACATCTTCTTCCGCGCCCGGATATCGAAACGATACATGGTCAAAAGAAACTTCTCCATTTCCTTGTTCATCAAATCTATCCGGTTCTTTCGGATCATGGATCAGTGTATCACTGGTCAGGACTTCATCCACACGAGTCGCTGATACTGCCGCTCTCGGAAGCATTACGGAAATCATACAGATCATAAGGAAGGACATGATGATCTGCATTGTATATTGAATAAACGCCATCATATCTCCAACCTGCATTGCTCCATCATTGATGCTGTGTCCGCCAACCCAGATAATGAGGATGGAAATCGCATTCATCACAAGCATCATAAGAGGCATCATGAACGTCATCGCTCTGTTGACAAATAAATTCGTCCTGGTCAGTGCTTTGTTTGCTTCATCAAATCTCTGTTCCTCATGCTTCTGCGTGCTAAATGCCCGAATGACCGGAAGTCCGGTTAAAATCTCTCTGCTCACAAGATTCAGACGGTCCACCTGATTCTGCACGACTTTAAACTTCGGCATTACGATCAAAAACAATACTAATACAATGGCGACAATAATTCCGACTGCAAGCGCAATAATCCAAGACATATCCACATTGGTATGGAACACTTGATAAATACCGCCGATCGCAAGAATCGGAGCATACAGCACCATTCGCAGAATCATTACCGTAAGAAGCTGAATCTGTTGGATGTCGTTGGTGCTCCTTGTGATCAGTGACGCTGTAGAGAACTTATCAAATTCTCCGTTGGAAAATCCTACCACTTTGCGAAAGACATCTCTTCTAAGCCCTCTTCCCACACTGGCGCCGACTCTGGATGCAAGAAGTCCGACAAGGACACTGGCAGCCATGCCAAGACCTGCAAGTGCGAGCATCTTCCCGCCTGTGTTCAGAATATAATGTGTCTCTATTTTATCTGTATCAATTCCAATATTTTCGTAAAGTCCTTTGATGTAAACCGGTGCAGACTGTTCCAACATCATATCGGGAACTTTCTCCATCTGTTTATATAATTCTTTCAGCATCTCCTCTCTCTGCTCAGGCTGCATCGGCTGCTGCATATTTGCCTGAAGCTGCCCTGCCATGTCACTGTCAAAAGCAGAGCCTGCCGCCAGAAGCATTGGTTTTGCAAGCACTTCTTCCAGACTTTCCAATTCCTCTTTGTCTTCTTTCACAGACTCTTTTAACGAAAATACCTTCCCGTCATAACTATGATCTGCTTTGCTTTCCTCATAGGCATTTTGTACCTCTTCCTGTTGGTCAGAAGGCACAAGCATCAAAAGCTTCCCTAAATCCTCTTCGGAAATCTGTTCCGGAACCTTTTCATCAATTCCACTTTGCTGAATTCCTACATTTACAATATCCGAAGTATATGCCGGCAGAGACAGGTCACAGTAAGCCTGAACGATCAACACACAGATAATCGCTGCCACCGCTCCGGCATACGGCTTCAAAAATTTCAATAATTTTGTCATGTTCTGTCATTCCTTTCTAGATCATTAAATTGTTTCTTGCTTCTAACAACAATCTGCGAAATAAAAGCCTTTCTTCATGTGACATTCCTCTATAAACAAGCTCTTCCATTCCATCCATCGACCTGTGAATCTCTTCAATACAATCTTTCCCTTTTTCAGAAAGACAAATACGAACCACTCTCTGATCTTCTTCATCCGGTTCTCTTACAATAAATCCCTGCTCCTCCAGCTTTCTAAGAGCTACGGTCATAGACGGAGGCGTCACTCCGATCTTCGCTGCAAGCTCCTTCTGCGACAGCTTGCCTTTACATTCCAATATAAATAAAATGCCAACTTGATTTGGCTTCAGTTCAAAGGAAGTCATTTCCTTCATTGCCCGGTATCTTCCAAGATGTACGATTTGATGCATAAGCATAAAAACCGGCACATCATTATCATTCTTCATAATGCACCTCCTCCAATTAATTAGATATCTAACAAATATATTAGTTGTATTTACTAATAGTGTCAACATTTTTATACTTTTTTAACATTTTATATGGGCATATTAGCATATAAATAATTAATCTTTTAACTATATTTCGACAAAAAAAAGAAGGATGCGCTCTCTGACATCCTTCCTTGTATCGTTCTATATTTTATAAAGCGTCTGAGTCTAAAATAATGGTAAATGGTCCATCATTTACAAGACTTACTTTCATATCTGCTCCAAACTGACCTCGCTCAACAACTTCCACCTGTTCCTTACACTTGGCAATAATGTATTCATACATATCATTTGCCATATCCGGAGCACCTGCTTCTATGAAGCTTGGACGATTTCCTTTTTTACAATTCGCATATAACGTAAACTGAGAAATCAAAAGGAGTTCACCGCCCACACTGTCTAAAGACAGGTTTGTCTTTCCCTGCTCATCTTCAAAAATGCGAAGCCCCAGCATTTTCTTTACCATCTTATCGGCAATCTCTTTCGTATCTGAATCACTGACACCGATCAGCACCATAAATCCTTTGCCAATCTTTCCCAGTGTCTCTCCATCTACCTTCACTTCACTCTCTGTTACTCTTTGAATTACAAATCTCATATTCTTGTCTCCTTATAACTTGCTTTGATCATATAATTGTTTCTCTAAGCTTCACTTACATTTTCTTTTACTACTTTAGTTGCTTCTGACTTTTTCTCAGGAAGCTGAGCCAGAATTACAGCTGCAAACATTAAAACACACCCTGCACTCTCTCTTGTGGACAACTGTTCTCCGAGTATCAGCCAGCCTGCAAGCACTGCAAAACAGGATTCCATACTTAATATAAGAGAAGCGATGGCAGGATTCATATTTTTCTGTGCGACAATCTGCAAAGTATAGGCAACTCCACTGGAAAATACGCCGGCATAGAGAAGTGGAAACCAACCGGCAAATATACTCTCCAGACTTGGTGTCTCCAACAAAAACATAGGAACCATTGATACCACTCCACATACTAAGAACTGAATGCAGGACATTTTCACGCCATCTACTTTCGGCGAAAAATGATCGATCACCAAAATGTGAAGAGAAAACACAAGTGCTCCAAACAATACATACAGATCTCCTTTCCCAATGGAAAGACTCTCTGTAATACATAAGAAATAAAGTCCTACCAATGCAATTCCTACTGCCAGCCAAACCTTCCAGCCAATCTTCTTATGTAAGAAAACACCAAGAAGTGGTACGATCACAATATAGCAAGCTGTAATAAATCCTGCTTTTCCTGCTGTCGTATATACCAATCCAATCTGCTGCAGGCTGCTTGCAGTGAACAACAAAATTCCACATGCAACGCCTCCTATAATAAGGTCTTTCTTTGTCCCCGGAACTGCTGCCACATTTCCATTTTTCTCATTCATTTTCTTAAATAGCACAATGCACGGCAATAAAGATGCTGCTCCGATCAGATTCCGGATACCGTTAAAGGTAAAAGGTTCCATAAAATCCATCCCGCTGCTCTGCGCCACAAACGCTGTCCCCCATATAAAAGCTGTCAAAATCAACAGCATTGCATTCTTTGGTCTCATTCCATTTCCTCCAAGTCTTCTTTTTTATTCCTTCGCAGTGGCAAAGTATATAGACACTACAGTGAATAATTGTATCATACTTTCCATGGAAAGTGTATCCCAAATGTCATTTACATTTCTTGCTTTTTCCCGTTTAATTTGTTACTGTATACATAGGAAAATGAAAAACGGGAGGGATACCTATGCTGACAGAAACATTATTAAAGCAGCCCGGGTTCCTGTACAAAATCGGGCAGAAACATTACTATCTCGGCAAATGGATCTGCAAAGAATGTACCGAATCTGACGCTACAGACTGTGTGATGATGTATCACATGTGCAGAAATAACCACGAAGAGCCTGACACCAATATGTATTTCCAGAAACTCCGTGCATTCAGTGATTTTGCACTGGAGGTTCCATGTAATCCGGCTAAAACAAAAGAAGACCTTGCCGCACTGGTAAATGGTCTCTCTGCCGAAGATCTCACAAAACTTCAAGAACAGGTTGCATTCTTTGAAGAAGATCTTGTGAAATATTGCGGATAATATTAAGAGCAAAAAGAAACTTCGAAACTATTTCCTTTCGAAGTTTCTTTTTTTCTATCTCATTTCTTATATTATCCGTATTCACCCCAACACTTCTATCTTCATAAGCCCATGGTTAATCGCCTATTTTATCCTCGTAAGCCTGCAATCAACCGCTTCGGATATAACAAAAGATCCAGTCCGTCTTCCGTACTGTTAACACATAAATCTGCTGTTTTTAACAGTCCGCTGTACGCACCTTCCCGATCTATAATCCCGATAGACAGTGCCGCATTTTCGAACATGCGCACATCATTGCGTCCATTTCCCATACATGCACACACCTCTCCACCGATTTCATCAAGCACCGCACGCTTCGCATCCATAGCGCTTCCTACCGGAAATGTGTGTACCTTAAGATCAAGACCTTCACACTGCGCCCTTGCTGTCCCATGAGTATCCGCCGTCAATACATAGATGGAAAGCTCCTTAGAAAGCTTCTGAAGTCTCTCTTTTACCGCCGGGCGGATGATTCCATCCTCCGCAATCGTTCCGTTATAGTCCAATAATAACGTAGTAATCTGTAACTTTTTATATCCCGGAATGTCAATGATCATTGCTGGTTCTCCTTTTATCCTCTATATCTTGCCCTGTTCTTTTAAATATTCAAAGAACGCTTCGCATCCCTCTACAACATCTGCATACGTCACGTCAAAATTTCCTGTATACCACGGGTCTGCAATCGCTCTTGGTTCGTCTGAAAATTCCAGAAGCATATGGATCTTCCCTTCTGAATCTTCGCCTGCAATACGCTTCATATTTCGGATATTCCACTCGTCCATACCGATAAGGTAATCATATTCTTTATAATCACTCTTCGTCATCTGGCGTGCGCGGTGTGGCAAGATTGGAATTCCCACCTCGCGCATCTTATTGACAGTACCGTAGTGCGGACCATTACCGATTTCCTCGCGGCTGGTGGCTGCAGAATCAATATGAAACTTTGCGGCAAGACCGCGGGTGTTCACCATGTGCTGGAAGATGAATTGAGCCATGGTGGAACGGCAGATATTGCCGTGGCAGATGAAAAGTACTCGAATCATATATTTTTAACTCCTTACTTATCTCGGATTTTCTTGGTTTTTCCTTATTTTTAGGGCATTTGCGCACTTTTTCAGTCTGTCGACCATTTTCCCATTTCTCGGCTTTTTTCGGCTTATCTCGGTATGTTTCTTCCACCAAATGGTCTAAATATTGGTCTAAATTGGACTACTTTTTCAAGTTTAGACCATCGGTGTTTTCTGGTCTATTTGTGGAACAAAAATTTCAAAAATCCGTAGACTACGTCCGCTTCTTCTTGCTCTTCTCCATTTTCGGCAAATGTTATGAAACATTTACCGACCACCAATGGCTGAAAAAAGTAAAAATGACCTTTTCATTCGATTATCTAAATGCTTTCACAAATTTTTCATTAGACCATTTTTAGACCACTGCCTTGCCGCTCACCAAAGATTTCAACCAGTTTTTGTCGTAATCTCGGCTTTCAGAAATTGTCAATGAAATCCGCCAACTATCCAGCATTTATGCGGCTTTACCCAAGCCTTCTGCCATTAATTTTTGTTGGTGTGTCATCCTTCAACCCCATGTGTCTAAACTCCTCATTTGCCTCTGCCTGCTTACGAGCAAGCTTCTCAACTTCCTCTCTCGCATCGTCCAGCTTAAGATGAATATAAGTATTGAGAGTGACACTGATATCCGAATGACCCATTAGGTACTGAAGCACCTTTGGATTCATTCCCGACTTCGCCATATTTGAACAATATGTGTGTCTGCAGACGTGAGGTGTGATTTTAGGAAGCTGGATGCGATAAATGCTATTGTACTTTTCAACTGCGTGCTGGAAGTACTTCTCCCAGTGCATCGCTACCATCGGTTTCCCATCCTTATCGAAACAAAGGAATCCGGAATAGCTATCAATCATTGGCTCTACCTTTGGAGGCTTGCGATTCGCAATAATATGCTGAAAGCATTCATACACATCGTCCTGCATCGGAATCACTCTGGTACCGGCGTAGGTTTTCGTCGTATCGATGTAAACCAACGTCCCGGTCTTCTGAAGCTGATGGTCGATGTTAATGGTTCTGTTCTCCATATCAATATCCTTCAGCGTCAACCCTGTAAATTCCGAAATACGCATCCCCGTCTTAAACAGAATATACATACCATCATAATACTTGCAGTAGTGCGCATCATTTTTAATAAATTCCAGGAAAGTTTTTTCCTGTTTTCTTGTAATGGCCTCACGAGTGACTGCGTCATTCACCAGTACAGTTGCCAGCTGAAACTCAAAAGGATTCTTCCTTAAAACATCGTCATCAACTGCCATCTGAAACGCAGGCCTAACAACTCCTCTGATGGAATGAATTGCTGAGAAGCTTTTCTTATCCATCTGCTGCAATCTGATAAGCCACTCCTTCGCATCAGACAACCGCACTTTGTCGATTCTCTGTGCTCCAAATGGATCCTTCTCAAGCAGATTAATCACTGTTCCGTAACCCGCTCTGGTTGTATGCTTAACTCCCGTCTTTGTTGCAATATATTTGCTAACCAATTGACGAACCGTCAAGCCGCCTCCATCAGGAATAATCATATCATCCAAATCTCTGTTGATAAGCTTTTCCTACTCTCGTAAAGGTGCATTATCTTTTTTACCGGCTGGAATGCTATCTGTAGCCACCAATCTCCAACTGTAGACTGTCTTACGTTTTCCGTTGGTATCAAGGTATCTATACTTATAGCGTCCATCCGCTTCCTGGCTCTCTCCTGTGCGAAGAATGCGATTCTTACTATCGCGTCTCTTTTCGCTCATTAAACATCGTCTCCTTTCGAATCAGAGAGCCATGTATGCAATTCTAAATTATGTGCACATAGTATGTATCCGACTATGTATCACTATAGTACCACATTCACGGCTCTTTTTCCACAAGAAAATAAAAAATTTCTATGAACTAAATCACATTCATCTGACTATCCATATACTTTTCAAATTGTTCACGCTTAATCGGTGCTCTGTTTCCGTTCCAGAGGATAAAATCCTCATCCGCATGCTCCTGAACAAACATCTTCAATTTCTTGTAGCCGATTCCGAAATACTCCGATGCCTCATTCAATGTTAAAGTGTACTTTTGCCACCAAGGCAGTTCTCTTTTTTCGCTACCGTTCATCTCAGGCACCTCCCTTCTAACTTCCTAAGCGCCTTTTGACGAGATAATTCCGGTAAAAGCCGAAAAAAGGTAAAAAAATAAGACCTCCAGAATTTACTTTTCTGAAGGTCTAGGCAAACGTTTTATGGCCATGATTACAATTATGATTTTCTATTCTTCTTATTTTTATATTCCGACCTCATCTTTTCAATTGTATGTATTGCCGGTATCCTCTGATCATCACAAACAGCCTTATCCAATTCCATCAACTTATTTACCATCATATGACGATTATTATGACTATCTCTTTTGCTGGCATTATCCCAAGGTTCCTTTCCCGGTCCGTTATACACCTCATAGATATTACCACTTTTATTCAGGTACAGAACTATAAGATAATCTGGCTCATGATTGATGACAATATTATCCTGCTGTGAAATCTTAATCTGAACCTTCTTTCCATCAACTTCTCCATCATGAGCAACCGCCGATGCAGTATAAAGTTCCACACCGTAATAATAGGCCGCCATAACTTCTCCAATGCTGCCCACAAGATGCCCATCCAAAGTGAAATGTCTCCCTGGAAAATCAGCCTCCAATTCATTTACAATACCAATAAGCTTTTGAACCTGAAGCTTGATGTTATTCATCTTTTCTTCCGTGTATGATATTCTATCTGTCATTTATCCATTTCCTTCTCTAATCAAAGTAATTTGCAAATTCCTTCTTTGCCTCAACCATCTCATTTGACGAAAAGGCACACAGCTTAACATCAACAATATAGTTAGGGAAGTCCTGCACGAACTTATTATAAGCCCTACAACATTGTTTTGTAGACTCAGCAACTGGATTATCTAAACTTCCACCAAAGATTCCAGCACTTATCAACGGAAACGAAATACTATGGTATCCATTCTCTTTCAGTACTACCAATGAATTATAATACGCCTCATACAATTCTTTAAATGCAGAAGGAGTTCTGCCAAAATCAGGTCCTACAGCATGAATAATAGCTTTGGCATTCTTCATATGAAAAGCAGGCGTAATTACTGCTCCACCATCCTTTACCGGTGTTTGATGTTTATTACAAGCATCCGTGAGTTCTCTCATACCAGCTTTTTTAAAAATCACACCACATATTCCGCCACCAGCCCATAGACCGCCATTAGCAGCATTAACTACAACGTCTACTTCCTGATCTGCACAGGAACCATTTATCAAAGTTATCTTACTATTACTCATCTGGATCTTCCCCCTCTATCTTTTGCTTCATTTCCGGAATGGATTCAAGAAAATTCATTATTGTCTCATCAACAGTTCCTCCACCAATATCGCCATTGAATTTTCTCTTTCTATTGTCTTTATATGTAATTGTCAATTCATAGCTGCATCCATCACAAACTCGACAATCTACGATTTCTGTCCAAGGACGATATAGCCATATAACTTGATTGTAGAAATCATTTACTCTATCTGATGAAATGCGAATCTCATCCTTATCAAGAACTTTTCGACTCGCCCTCGGATATGCGAAATATTTAATAGTCCCATCCGGGAATACTTCAAAAGCCCATTGTTCTTCTGTCAACGATTCTGGATCAATACATCCCCAGTTCGACCAATATCTGAATCTGACTTTAACAATGTCTTCAGCAACAAAACGATCAACGCTCCATTCAAATTCACAATCTTTACAGAACTTATCTGGCATATCACATCCATCAATATAGACCTCACAGCCACCAAGTTTCAATTCTCCTGCCATAGCTGCTTCCATTGCCTCCGGAGCAGGATAACCATACATAATCGGTATAATATTTTCAGATTTGCATTTTGGACATATACATTTCGCCATAAACATTGCCCTCCAATCTTTTCAATGTTCCGTCATCTCGTATAATACCAGCTTAGCAGAATTACAGTCCTAAAAAATACCCTATAGATATGAAATTTGACCTTATCTATAATATCGGCTTTTTTCACCCATTTTGCAACAAAAATAAGCCTGCAAGCATCAGGATTTCTCCCAACACCCGCAGGCTCAATAACGTTTCGCTATTCAGTTACACCCTCTGGCAATAATCCAGACTAATCCATCCAGCACCAGACTTCAACTTTCCCCATCCAGCATCAGAGCCTTTACCGTCCTTAACCTCAACAATAGTAAACACTCCCACACCAGTACAAGCACCCGTCTTAGCCGTATTGGTTCCAGCACCCTTCCTGATATTCAGATCCGTGATACTTACCTTCACCATAAACGGACAATCTACATTGCGCATCCCACTTGCAGCACCCTCTGTCACCTCAGGATAAACCTGCTTTCCATTCCAGTCATACACCTCATATCCCGGATGCTTATCCGCCATAGCCTTCGCATTAGAAAGCACCGTATATGCCCCAAGCTGAGAAGCAGCATCCTCCCAGTTCTTCCTAACTCTATAATACTTCACCACATCCGAAGCCTCACCAGCTACATCATACTGAGTCAGCTTCCATCTCTCAATGATGCTGCACAGCTTCTCCACATAAGTAAGGCTCGTAGCATACCCACCATCCTTGATGATCTGCACTGCCTTCTTATAAACCGTACACCCTTTCAGCCTATCATATCGAAGCTTGTTTCCATTCTTGGCTCCAAGCAGATACGCACTATGATCTGCAATGGAATCTTCCACACATCCATCCCCATCACGGTTTACCGTCATTCTGTCCGGCATGAGCGGATAAAGTGCAATAATCTCACCCCTTGCATTCCTTATAATCTGACTGTAAGCATTCCCCCAAAGGAGCAGATGCGTCATCAAGGTCTCGCGGAACACAAAGCTTGTCATCTCCGGATTTGGCTCATCGTGAAGCAAAAAATAAAGCGGATGATGCATCGCCGTTCTTTCATTCACTCTTTTTCCAGAAGTTGAACCTCCCATAAAGAACGAATACGCACTACCCGAAGTTCTGTCTGTAGGAGCATCCCTTCCACGAAATATGCTACTGAAAAATCCCATAAAGCCTCCTTATCTAAAACACCAACAATCCTCTCTCATCATAAACACTTCCCTGTGGCTCACCCTGATTTCTTAAACATCTGTCCAGAGCCATAATGGAAGCTACGATTCCATCAATCTTCTCTTTTGACTTCGCCTTGGTTACCTTGATATTCTCCGCAGCATCCGTTTCAATCACCACATTACCTGCCATCCAGCGAAGCACCGGATGTCCTGCATGAACAATCTGCCCTTCCATCAGAAGTCTGTAAAACTCCTTGGTCGGCGTACTCATGCTGGCAAAGCCCTGTCCGAATGGCACCATCGTAAATCCGGCATCTTCTAGGTTTTGAATCATGTGAGTCGCATTCCATCTGTCCACCGCTATTTCAAGAATGTGATACTTCTCAGCCAGATCACAGATAAATTTCTCAATGAAATCATAGTGAATCACATTTCCTTCTGTAGCCAACAGATGCCCCTGCTTCTCCCATATATCATACGGAACCGAATTCGCCTTCACTCTCTGTGGAATGGTTTCTTCCGGCACCCAGAAGTACGGCACCAGAATGTACTTCTCATCCAAATTACTCGGTGGAAATATCAAAACTAAAGCAGTGATATCTCCAGTGCTTGATAAGTCTAATCCGGCATAACAGGCTCTTCCCTCCAGCAATCTCATATCAATCGGCTCATTGCCTTTCATAAAGATTGCATCCGGAATCCATGATGTTGTACTGGATACCCACATATTCATTCGAAGCCACTTGAAGGTTATCTCATCAGCGGGATTTTGTTTTGCCTCGCGATATGCATCACGAAGTCTTTCAATATCCACCGTATATCCAAGGGAAGGATTTACCTTATACCAGTTTGCTTCATCTTCCCAGTCCTCATCATCCTTCAGTCCATAGACCACCGGATAAAAGGTCGGATCCACACGCCTGCCTTCTAAGATATCAATCGCCTTTGTATGTAACTCAAAAGCAATGGAATTTCTATCATTACCGGCAGTCGTGATAATAAAGTGAAGCGGATTCTGACGAGCATCAGAGCTATACTTGGTCAGTACATCGTACAACTGACGATTCGGCTGTGTATGAATTTCATCGAACACAAGTCCCGAAATCGAAAAGCCATGTTTGCTTCCAACCTCCGCAGATAACACCTGATAAAACCCGGCATTACCGTAATTAACAATTCGTTTTGTTGCTGCCATCAGCTTACTTCTCTTCATGAGAGCAGGTGACATCTCCACCATCTGCCTTGCCACATCAAATACAATGGATGCCTGCTGCCTGTCTGCAGCTGCACCGTATACTTCTGCCGAAGGTTCATTGTCTGCATGCAATAAATAAAGAGCAATCGCCGCTGCCAATTCACTCTTTCCTACCTTCTTACATATTTCCACAAAAGCAGTACGGAACTGTCTGTTTCCATCAGGTTTCACAATTCCAAAGATATCTCTTATCAACTGCTCCTGCCATGGCAACAGCCAGAATCTCGTTCCAGCCCATTTACCTTTGGTATGACACAGGTTTTCAATAAATTTTACTGCCCTGTCTGCTTTCGCCTTATCATAATGGGATGTGGGAAGCATAAATCTCGTAGGCTGATAATTCTTAAGCTTCGGATAGTCCTTAGGCCTTGTTTCCCTTGCCATTAACCATCACCCCCAAGTAATGCCTCCATCTCATCCTCCGGTTCCTTCGCTTTGCTGTTACCAGCAATAATTCTGCTTCGCGAGGATGGTGTCAATCCAAACTCCGATGCAGCCTGCAACATCAGCTTCTGATTGGTATTTGCAATTCCAACCCAGGGTGTCTGCTGCTGATATCCTTTATCAGTCTCAAAAGTAGATCCACCGGAGGTAATATGCTCCTGCGCTTCCTTCCATCTTGCATAAGACTGACAATATGCAGCAAACGCTGCCATATCCACTTCTGTAAGAACACCCATCTGATTCATCAGCTCAGCCAAGCGTTCCCATTCCTTCTTTGCTTCCGACATTAGCCAGTCAGGACAAGCAGGCATTCCTTTTGCCGGAACCGGTTCTTTGCTATTCAGTTTTCTTTTTCCAGGATTTCCTTCCAGCTTCTTAACCGCTGTAGGCTTTGTCTTTCTACCTGCCATTGGAATCCCTCCTCCCTCATTTTTTTGCATAATAAAAGGACCATGTATCTCTACACGATCCTAATATCTGTAATCTCTTATCAATTTTAGATTTGCAAACTTTCTGCATATTTGAATTGAATAATATCTCTCGGAGCAGTTTCAACATATGCTTGCTCTTTATGCATAAAGCTTATAATCTCATTTTTACTCATCTTTCCAAGTTTTTCTATTACAAAATCCAAAATATCCTTCTCTTCCTTTGACAATGCAGCAAAAGTCTGTTCTCCGCTCAAAGAAAAATGATATGCATTTGTTTCACCCATATCAACCTCTTCGCAAGGAACATCTTTCAAGTCTATTATAGAATTATGTCCTACCGGTACTGCCCCCATTGGAAGTGCTTGATACACCAAGCCTGTGATAGCTGCCCCTCTTCTTTTATATGCTAAAGCGTCGGCATACCACATAAGCTTCATCAATTTCACCTTATATAGACTCGTCACATTCACCGAAGATGCAAAATATTTTATTACATCAACAACCTTATCCAATGATAGCTCCGTATTTCCATGAAACATCTGATTGCCTTGGAATCTCGCATAACTAGCCTCGATGGCTTTTCTTAAATATGCATCTTGATCTTCCTCGTATAATAAGGTAGCTGTCTCCAAATATTTCTGGTATGAATCTATGGAAAGATTTTCTTTTGCACTATTCAAAAGCGACAAGAACCATTCAGGATCCTCGTCAATTTTTTTTAATATAGTATCATGAGCCCTATCTTGCACTTGATGACTTTCGTATCTCGTAATAGTTTTTTTACCCCAGCCTAACAACACGCACAAATCACTTTGGCTTATTCCGTATTTTGCTCGTATACCACTAATTTCAGCAGATGTCAAAAGTCCTTCTTTTTTTCTATATGCATCCTTCAGTCTTATATCATTGTCGTGCATCTGTTGCTCATCCATATAAAGTTCCTCTGCTAAATCGCAGAGCAGATAGGATGCCTCATACTCAACTTTGCTGTTCTTAAAAGTTTCCTGATCCATAATAAGAACGGTTTTCACTTCATGTTCTTCCATACAGCATGAGCATAATCTCTTTTCACTTCTAATGATTTTCATGTCCATGAAAACACCTCCTATTTCTTCTTATATGGGAACATCTCGGGAGTAAACGCTTTTTCTGCAAAATGAAATGACATTACAAACGTTGTTGTATTTCCATACAGCCCCAACAATTCTACTCTTATTTTAATATATACATCTTCTGTTCCGTTATAGACCTTTCCGAATTCGCGCATTTCACTTCTTTTAGGGAATCTAGTATCTTTAACAGTCTTCATATAGTCTTCCACAGAAAGCGTCAATAATTCCCTTTTTAATGCATCTACGGGATTTTCATCAGGGAATAACTTATTTACAGTATATTGATTTGTATACTTCTCATCACGCTTTTCATCAACAAGACGTTTCGCTTGAAAATCAATCTTAGCGCCATTATTCAGTGCAAATTTCAAATCTTGAATATATGATTTAACTTCTATCTCGCTTTCAATTCGCGATTTTGTTTCTTCCGCCAATTTTTCTCCTCCGTCAAGGTATCAATTGATACTTATATAATATATCCGATTTTCACTTTTGTCAACCAATTATTGCCCCCCCCATATTCCATTTCGCGACTGAACCACTATAACTGCACACGCAGCATCCACCCGCCGTTCTATAGGAGACGGGCCTGTAGAGATTTACACTCCCCCTACCGGTCATGCCAGCGATCCCCACGTTTCGCATGAATCTGTGAATGACAGGACTTACACAATGCAATCAGATTGCTCCGATCATATGTGCCGCCTTCACTCAAAGGAAGCCTATGGTGTATCTCCTCCACCGGAACTGCAAGTCCTCGCTCAAAACATAGCTCGCAGAACGGATGCTCTGCAGCATATTTATCACGAATCCTCTTCCAGGCACGGCCATATCTTCTCTTGGTGCTTTTATCTCTACTGTATTTCTCATAATCGCTATTTACTTTTCTTGCATGCTCTTCACAGTACCGCCCGGTTACTAATGCAGGACAGCCTGGATAAGCACACGGTTTCTTCGGTTTGCTTGGCACTATTACACCTCCATGCATAGCCAGAGCCCTGAAAAATTTCTCCCTCAAGGCTCTGTGTCATTTTGCTTTCCGCATTATAACAATATCATATCTATGGACTCTCATTCTATCACATCAGCTCTCCTCTTTCAGAAACTCATCAATTTCTTTCAAAGCCTTGTCATGAAGCCTAAAGGTATGCTGGATGCTATAACCCATATCCACAGAAATCTGCTCCCAGGTATCAAAACACAAATATCTCTTCTCAAGAACTGTCCTCTCTGCTCTATTGGATACCATCTTTATCATATGTGTGATATCAGCCTTCAGAGAAATTAGTTCATGGATATCGGAATTGATTTCATCCTCCAGGGCAATGATCTTCACAATGGCATCCTCCATCTTATGGATATTTCTGTTTGGGCTTCCGGGCATATCTGACATGGTACTTGTTGCTCTCGTTGCCAAATCACGAAGAGAAGCTGCCTGCTCCATCTTGCTGTTGATATCATTATCAATCTTGTACGCCTGACTCAAATATTCCTTTGCTGTCATAAGCACCTCCGAAAAAATGTTTTCCCTCGGATCGACTCTGATTGCCGTTTATTTACTCTGATTTTCTTCTCACCGAACGCTTAATCTCAGCCTTTACCGCGTTGAGCAAAGCTGACTGTGTACGGTCCTTTGATTCCAAGGCCTTCATAACCTGCTCATCAATGGTACCTGCAGTAATGATATGCTGAACCACCACAGTTTCCGCTGATTGACCTTGTCTCCATAATCTTGCAACTGTCTGCTGGTACAATTCCAGGCTCCAGGTAAGGCCAAACCATATCAGCATATTTCCACCGGACTGCAGATTCAGGCCATGTCCGGCAGAAGCCGGATGAATCAAAGCAACAGGAAGTTCTCCTCTATTCCATTTTCGAATACTCTCTTCTGAATCAAGCTTCAGCCTGCAGTTCTTCATCTAGTTCTTTTTTCAATAGGTTTTCTCCATTCTAAGGATTAATTTTCTTCCAAATAGTGTCAACATACTTCTCGATATCTTTTGCTGCCATTTTCCCAAGACACACATCCAACAAAGGAATAAAAAGGTCCGCGTAATAATCAATAGCAACCTCAATCTCTCTGACTGCTAGCTCAGGTTCTCTTTCAATAAAATCATATGATAACCTGAGAGAGTACGCTAAGTCTCCGTATGCATCGACATAGAATCTTCCGAAAGCTTTAATCCACATATTAATGTAATTACAGGCCTTTATCGCTTCAAAGTATTCCTGCGAATCTACGTTTAGTGCAGTCGGGCTTATGAATACCAGAACATCTGCAAAGGTATCCTCAAATTGAATTCCGGCCTGCAGTTCATGCGTTGTTGAATCCATCTTAAATGTGTAATGTAGTTCTGACAGGTTTGCATGTTCCTTTTTAAAGATATATTTGAAGTTTCTGTCTATTAAGGAATCAAGCTTCTTCATCATTTTTATCTTTTCCATAAAATATCTCCGCTAGTCATTCCACATATTATCTAATTCTTCCGCTATTTCGTCTTCAGACTGAGCATTCGGGAATCAGTCAAACATGACTGAATCCCACATTTCATCTTCTGTTAACTCTTCGATTTCTTCCATATATTGTCTCCTTAATAAGCCTTGTTTCTCAAGCAAATGCGCTCTGCGAAACTCCACTGAACCTTGCAATTTGGGTAAAGTATCTCAAGCCTTTTCTGTGTCTGGCCTATTTCAGCAGCAGATACAGAAATGCTTTGATTATTCGTCCCATACACATGCTTTAATCGATTTACATCTGTAAGCGAGAGTTGATTTGTAGGGACCATCATTAACACCTCCCCTCAAGTAAAAGCTTATATATTTCTACAAGTTTTTCATCTGTACTAAGTTTCTGAAATGCTTCAATATCAACAGCATTAGCACAGTCTTCTTCATCAACAATTCCAAGTTCAGCATTCTGTTCTTCTAATTTTTTGATACAGGCCATTCCAGCCACTTTGATAAAATAAGGCATCTGCAGATTTTTCAGATCAAATACATAACTAAACACATCCATTGCCTTATTCCATTCTTCATCAGATACATCAATAGTAATTTTAATAGATGCCGGAACAGAGCTATCATCTATATCACCTGTGTCTATTGGAAGCTTGGATGCTGCTCTAAGCTCAGTTTTGGTTTCTTCGCAAACCGGAAGACTCGCAATATATTTTACAAAATCTACTGCTGACTGCGGTCTTCCCTGATCCTGATTTCCAGATAACTTTCCATATTTATTAAATATAGAAACAATCTCTTTTTTTCCTCTTACCGCAATTGTTTTTGCCATTATTCAATTCCTCCTTAAACCGCTGCTTGTATGTTCCCTGTATGTTTTTTGGAAATTTCCCGTAGACAATATAACACGTGTGGCTAATGTATGTCAACAGTATGTTTTTCGTTTCTTTGTTTTGTTAGCTCCTAAAGTTTAGCTCACCAATCTCCCTCTATAAGAAACAACAAAAAATGGTCGCAGAGAATATTTTAAAAATATTTTCCTCCAACCGGAAAAACTTGTCTGTTATGCGCTTAGGAAGATAGAAAGGCACGAAGCCATTCGGAAAGTGAGGTGCTGCAGATGCAGACAGAAACGATTGATAAAAGCCGGCAGGCCGCACCGCAGATTGAGGAAGAGCTTATTGATACTCTCATCGCAATCAGTGTAGTAGCCAAACGCCTGGCAGCCAATCTAAGACAACAGAATATAGAAAATGGAGGTACTGAAAATGAGCAAAATGAGTGAGTTATCTCAGGTGCTGGATGAAATGATTGCCTGCGGTGAAGGAATGATCAAAGCCGCAAATGCAATGAAAGAAATCTTCTCTTCTAAAGAGGAAACTCCGGCAACACCTGAAGCAGCCCCTTCCTATACCAAGGAAGATGTTCGCGGAATCCTTGCTGCAAAGTCAGCTGCCGGATTCAAGAAGGAAGTCAAAGAACTTTTGGAAAAATTTGGCGCACAGCAGTTAAAGCAGGTTGATCCGAAGGATTATGCAGCCCTTCTTAAGGAAGCAGAGGTGATTGGCAATGCCTAAACACGCATACCTCTCCGCCTCTGCCAGCCACAGATGGTTAGCCTGTCCGCCAAGTGCAAAGCTCTGTGCCGGCATTCCGGATCAAGTATCTGAATATGCGCAGCAGGGAACAGACTGTCATGAGCTCTGTGCCTACCTGGTAGAAAAAGCACTTGGCAGAGATGTTCCGGATCCACCAGAAAGCCTTACCTACTATGATGCTGAAATGCAGAACTGTGCGGAAGAATATCGCAATTATGTTCTTGAGCAAATTGAAGCGGCAAAGGAATTCTGTAAGGATCCACAAGTCATGATTGAGCAAAGACTCGACTTCTCCCGCTGGGTAGAAAATGGATTCGGCACCGGTGACTGTGTGATTGTAGCTGATGAAGTATTACAGATTATCGATTATAAGCACGGCCTTGGAGTTCTCGTAAGCGCCGGTGATGATGAACACGGTGGTAACAGCCAGATGATGTGTTATGCCTTGGGTGCTTTGGAAGTATTCGGAGACATCTACGATATCAATCAGATTAAGATGACTATCTTCCAACCAAGACGCGATAACATCAGCACCTACACCATCGGCAGAGACAACCTTCTGAAATGGGCCAACGATGTTTTAGCACCGACTGCACAGCTTGCTTATGTGGGTGAAGGTGAATTCAAAGCCGGTGACCACTGCCAGTTCTGCAAGGCAAAGGCAACCTGCCGCAAGCGTGCGGAATACAACCTAGAACTTGCAAAACATGACCTCGAAATGCCTGCTACCCTGGATAATACAGAAATCGCTGCCATCCTCGAAAAGGTAGATGAAATGATTTCCTGGGGCAATGACATCAAGGAATATGCACTAAAACGGGCACAGTCAGGAGTTCACTTCGAAGGCTGGAAGGTCGTAGAAGGAAGATCCAACCGGAAATATACAGATGAAGAAGCTGTCGCTTTCAAAGTAAAGGACGCAGGCTTCGACCCGTATGAGAAAAAGCTTCTTGGTGTAACCGCCATGAGCACACTGCTCGGCAAGAAGAAATTCGAAGAGCTTTTAGGTGAGCTAGTTTACAAGCCACCAGGTAAACCGGCATTGGTTCCGGAATCTGATAAGAGACCGGCAATGAATACAGCAATAGAAGACTTTAAAGAGTAAAGGAGACAAAAGTTATGTCAAAGATTTCAAATCCTACAAAGGTAATCACAGGAGTAAACACACGTTGGAGCTATGCGAATGTATGGGATGCCAAGAGCATCAACGGAGGCGCACCGAAGTACAGCGTTTCTCTCATCATTCCTAAGTCCGACACCGTAACTGTAAGCAAGATAAAGGCAGCCATCGAAGCAGCTTATGAGGAAGGCCAAAGCAAGCTCAAAGGCAATGGCAAGACCGTTCCTGCCCTTTCCGTTCTCAAGACACCTCTTCGCGATGGTGATTTGGAAAGACCTGATGATCCGGCCTATGCAAATGCATACTTCATCAACGCCAACAGTGCATCCGCACCCGGCATTGTAGATGCAGACCGTCAGCCTATCCTTGAGAGATCCGAAGTGTATTCCGGCGTATATGGCAGAGCCAGCATCAATTTCTATGCTTTCAACAGCAATGGAAATAAAGGAATTGCCTGCGGACTCAACAATCTCCAGAAGATTCGCGATGGTGAGCCTCTCGGTGGCAAGTCTCGTGCTGAGGATGATTTCGATACTGAGGATGAAGATGATTTCCTCGATTAATCCTCACAAAGTAACAATGTAAATCAAGCAGGTGGTGGCACTGCTGCCACCTGTGACAATCTTAGAAAGCAGGTGAATTAAATGACAACAGATATGATTAATCAGATTCTTGATGCAATGGCTCGTGGCACCATGGTTGGTATCAGTGCAGCCTTCTGGGTTATGGACCTCGCAGCAATATGGAAGTGGTTCCTCGGAGTAATGAAGAGATTTCTTCACTGGGTAAATCCTAAGTGGTTCAATCCGAAAACCGAAGAAGCTGATAAGAACTAATACGTAGGCGGCGGTACCCACAAAGTGCTGCTGCCATTTTTGTAAAGGAATGATTTTATGATAAAAGAATTGTCAATCGATTTAGAGACCTACAGCGATGTTGATATCTCCAAATGCGGAGCTTACAAGTACGCTGAGTCTGATAATTTTGAAATACTGCTCTTCGGTGTTTCTGTTGATAATGGACCTGTAATAGTCTATGACCTTACTGCAGGTGATGAAATCCCAACAGAAATCTTAGCAGCACTATCTGATGAAACAATAACAAAATGGGCTTTCAATGCTTCTTTTGAAAGAATCTGTTTGTCTAACTGGCTCAGGAAGCACCACCCGGAATATTTCAAAACATATAATTCAGAGGGTGATCCGGTGCAGAGCTATCTGGATCCATCCTCATGGAAATGTACTATGATATGGTCAGCATACATGGGATTACCACTTTCACTTGAAGGTGTCGGTGCTGTCCTTAAGCTTCAGGATCAGAAAATGAAAGAAGGCAAAGACTTAATCAAATACTTCTGCTGTCCCTGCAAGCCAACAAAAGTAAATGGTGGCAGAACAAGAAATCTTCCGGAACATGCGCCTGACAAATGGGAAACCTTCAAGGCATATAACCGCAGGGATGTTGAGGTGGAGCTTTCCATCAAGCAGCGATTATCAAAATTCCCGGTACCTGATTCAGTATGGTATGAATATCATATCGACCAGGAAATCAACGACAGAGGAATCATGCTGGATATGGATGTGGTTGGGAATGCCATTGCATTTGATGAGAAATCCAAATCTTCTCTTACGATTGCGATGCAAAATATCACTAATCTGGAAAACCCTAACAGCGTAGTTCAGATGAAACAGTGGCTCTCTGATAATGGTGTTGAAGCAGAATCACTTGGTAAAAAGGATGTTGCCGGACTTATTAAAGAGACTGATGGCGATATTACGGAAGCACTTAAACTCAGGCTTCAACTCGCCAAATCTTCTGTAAAGAAATACCAGGCAATGCAAAATGCAGTCTGTAAGGATGGACGTGCTCACGGTATGTTCCAGTTCTACGGAGCCAACCGCTCAGGCAGATGGGCTGGGCGATTGATCCAGTTGCAGAACCTTCCTCAAAATCATATGTCCGACCTTGCTGAAGCTCGTGAGCTGGTTCGTACCGGTGATTACGATACTCTGGATATGCTTTATGATGATATTCCTGACACCTTAAGCCAGCTGATTCGTACAGCCTTCATTGCAAGACCTGGATACAAATTTATAGTCAGCGACTACTCTGCTATCGAAGCCAGAGTCCTGGCACATCTTGCAGGTGAAACCTGGCGTTCCAAGGTATTCGCAGAAGGCAAAGACATCTACTGCGCTTCTGCCAGTCAGATGTTTGGTGTTCCGGTTGGAAAGCACGGTGTGAATTCTCATCTCAGACAGAAAGGCAAGATTGCAGAATTGGCTCTTGGCTACGGCGGATCCGTAGGTGCTCTGAAATCTATGGGAGCCTTGGAAATGGGACTGACCGAGGAAGAATTACAACCATTGGTAGATTCCTGGCGCAATTCCAATCCTATGATTACAGCTTTTTGGTGGAATGTTGATAATGCAGTAAAGACAGCCATCAAACAACGCATTTCTACCAAAGTAAATGGAATCCATTTCTGCTACAAAAGCGGCATGCTCCTTATCAAGCTTCCTTCAGGTAGAACGCTCAGCTATGTAAAGCCTAAGATTGGCGAAAACAGATTCGGTGGTGAGTCCGTAACTTATGAAGGCATCGGCTCTACAAAGAAATGGGAACGCATCGAATCCTATGGTCCGAAATTTGTAGAGAATATCGTGCAGGCTGTTTCCAGGGATCTTCTCTGCTATGCCATGCACAATCTCGCTGACCAGCAGATTTGTGGTCATGTACATGATGAGCTTATAATCGAATGTCCTGATGATACAACTGTTAACAGCATCACTTCTGTCATGGGAAAGTCTCCCGCTTGGATGCCGGACATCCTGATCAGAGGCGATGGCTACGAGACCAAATTTTATAAAAAAGATTAAAAATATAGCGGCTTCCGGTTCATCGCCAGAGGCCGCTGTATTTTTCTATTTGTTCGGAGGAGTCCACCCTTCATCATAATGAACAGAACTAATAAATGATTTTCCATTGCCTATTACCAAATAAGTCACACCGTCTCTAATGACAAAAGGCTGATTTTTTTCTTCCTCATTCAATACTATAGCCGGAGCTTCTATGATTCGCTTATCACAATAGCGCAGGCCATTTAAGGAGAATCCATTACTTTCCTCATATTGAGTTAATATGGACTCCGCATCTAAAATCACCAAAGAATAATCACAATTATACAAAAGTTTAATTGCATTTATGTAATGCTCTTGCCCATTTACATCTTTTGTTACAATCGTATCGTTACAACCTATCGTGATTTGATAACAACCAGTATTGAAGTCTTTAAACAAGGATATTGCAATACGATGTTCCAGCTGCTTGCTTTCCTTATCCAAATACATTCCTTTAGCAACATTTCTGTTATGTTTCAGAAATTCAAGATTACTTATTCTACAGTCCATATGATTATTGTTCATATGATCAACAACATATCCTTTGGCAGTCAACTCTTCAAGCACATCCTGTCCATACCATTTAGAGACCATATATCGATGCAAGCCACCACCTAAAGTTGCATTTGTTGGGTAACCTTTATCATTAAGAGACCATGTATACTTTGTCAATTCAGCATAATAGTCTTCTCGATATGTTGCAAAGGCTAAGGAATTCCAGCCTTCACGATTAATAGTAATAGTATTTCCATCTACTGAAAATGTATTCTTCGATGCCACAAACACACCACACTTTCCTATTATTCTTCATAAAAATCGATTCTACTATAAATTTCTGGCTTCATATCCTTTAATCGAATCGAAAATCCTTTAACTTCCATTCCTTTATCCAGACAAACTCTAAACAACTGACAATATCTCACATAGTTATTATTTAGTACTATTGATTTCACTTTTGGATTCAAGGACATAACGATGTAGACGACATTATATCCTCTGTCCAAAAGCTCTGATAGCTTTTCCAGTTGTTGTTCTGCTCTTATTGACGTTATTGAAGGAAAACTGCCTTCCTCATCAAAGGAAAGCAGTGTCTCTACCTCAATAAGTGTATTGGTATCTTCTATGTATAAATCCGTCTTATAGCCTTCTATTACCTTTTCTCTATATGTTCTCTTTCGCTTTCCTAAGAAAGAAAAATATCTTCTATGCAGTTGAGCTTCCAGTACTCGATTAGCCTCTGCAAGATTAAGAAGAACGTAATATCTTCCAAATCTAGCCGTATACACAGAATAATCAGTTCGAGCTTTTATACTCTCTACAGGCTGAAGTACAACCTCTTTTCCGGTCAGATCAACAAGCTTACCTATTTTACACGATGCAGGAATATAACATTCTATCTCTTTGCCACCAACAGCGACATCGCAAAGAAACCTGGTTTTTTGTTCTCTTAAAAAAGTCCCTTTTATATATTCCACACAAATTACTCCTTCAGAGTAAAGGATACTTCTCCGCCGAATCCAGTCATTGTATATCTGTCTTCATTCATCAGCATCTCTTTACTAACCTGGTATTTAAACGGAAACAGAATATATAGATTTCCAAGCTCTGTATAGGAGTAGTAACTACTTCCATCCAGCTTCATTCCTTGCGTAATCACAAAATTGAGCACTGCCTCAGTCTGAATTGGAAGCTTATTCAGAATATATCTTGTCTTGGTTTCATTGCGAAGAATATCCATCTCTTTAAGTGTTAAGGTAATTCTTCTTGTAGTAGCTTCAAGGGTTCCTCTTTCACCCCAATCATCATAAAGTTTTTGCTTGAGTGCAGGATTTGTGACTTCTTCCTGAAATTCAAAGAGCTTACCCATAATCTTACATACATCCGCAAATACTGGATATGTTAGACACAGCATGCAGTACTGAATTGCTGCAGACTGCTCCGGGTACTTATCCAATAAAGCTCTTGCCTCTACTCTTGTTGCATCAAGCTCCTCTGATGGATAATACCAAACATTCATTAGAATCTCTCTGGTCTTTCTAAGTCTTGTAGGACTATCTATCTCAAAGGAAAGATACTCATTCATTTTTTCTTTATATTCAGCTTCGGGAAGATTTTCCTCCAGCATCTGCACTGCCTTGTTTAACCAAGGTAATCGTATGCTGCACGCATATCCAACCATTTTAGCCATTATTATCCACCGCCTTTATCTTAATAAACGGAACAATCACCTCATCGATAGTAATTCCTCCGTGACTCATCACTTCATCACCTTTGGCGTCAAAGGATTCACCAACGCCACAGATCAAATAATCAAATTGTTTATCCAGATAGTATCCCGGATATTCAATCAGATTCTCATACTTTTCTAACAGACCATCCTTATTTGCAAAGTCCTTAAGAACAATCATTCTTCGGCTCTTTGTTTCAGTTTCAACGCCTGTCTTCATCAACTTACCAATACCAGTACAAGGCGTATTGCCATGATCAGCACTGATATAAACATCAAAGCCCTGTGCAAGCATTCTTCTTACAGTATCTACAAGCTTATGCTGATCGGCCAAGACCTTGATATCGTTATACATGCCAAGTCTGCCTTGCAACTGTCCGTGAACCATATCATCCACATCATTGATGATAATAGCTGCGCATTTTACAGCAGGACCAAAATCAGCATCATAACCTCTCTCATAACCAATCTGAGCCTCTGTAAATCCAAGCTTCTTAGCGCAGTCAATAAATTCTTTCTTTTCCTTACTCTGACTCCAAGGATTTTCCAATTCCTTCGGAAACTTATTCGACAGCAAACATTGTCTTGATATAGAGGTTACCGTAGGAATCATCGCCATTGACTGACCTTTTTCATATTGGATACCAGCAAAAGACTTAGCTATAATGCGCCAGTCAAACTCTGACATGCCGTCCATAACAATAAATACAAACTTCTTACTATGATCAGCAATATACTCCATCGTCCTACTAACGAGCACCGGTGCTGAAGGATTCATCTCAACAGATAGTTTCCCAAAACTCTTTATAATAAAATCCACAAAAGAAAGATTGACCTCTTCTACGTCCACCGGAATTCTATACTGCTCTGCCAGCACATGAATCTCCGACTTCAATTCTGCTATTACAAACCAATCCTTGTAAGTCTTCGCCTCATTCACTGCAGTATTTAACTGTTTACAAAGCAATTTCACGTATTCTTTGATATTGCTCTTTCCATAGACGATTTCTTCAAGGAATTCCGTTGTATCCTCAGCATCCGTCAAATCTGAAAAATTCTTTTTATACGCCATACAAAGCAAATCATAATTAAGTTCCGGTGTTTTCCTCACAACTGAAGCATTTATCTTTGGAAATAGATTTGCGATACTCACCTTATAAACTCTAAAGCACTTTTGGACATCATAAGGAATATAGGTTTCTGGTTTCGCAAGCATAAGTATCTGTGAATCACCAACCTTTACAATGTCCTCATACTTTACTCGATAGACCAAATCATTCTCGTAACGAATAATCTGAAAGCCCTTTCCAGCAAAATAGGCGCAGTATTCCGTTTTATCTTCTAAAGAGTCCTCTTCGATAAGAAGAACATGTTTTTCGTAAGCTGCTGAGGATTTTTCATACAGCAGATCTGCAAACATATCTACGCCTCCAATCTAACCAGTAATGATAATCGGAAATCAGGATACACCTGCTTCCCTTTTTCAAAAGCCCTTTCTATCTCTTCGCGTTCTTTCTCTAAACGAGTCAGACGTGACTTTCTTATATTTTCAATTCCAATATGATCCGCAGCCTCTGTTCTTAACTGCAACGCATATTTATATTTGTTATAGCTTTCCTGGTTCTTCTGTAATTTCTTTTCTTTTAATTCGACAAAAGAATCATAAGCAAAATCCATGCTCATCTTCTCAAGTCTCTGATAATCCTCTGATGATAAATTGGAAAAAGTCTTAACCGTCAATCTGGAATGCGCATCCAGGAACTGTTCCATAATTCGCTTTCCAGCCATCGGTCTCAACACAAAGGATTCATTTACAAATACCGGAATCACTCTCTGATTAGTTTCATCATCAGAAATCGATAATTCCCAGAGCATAAAATATCCCGCTTCATTAGGGAAATCCTTGATACCAACAGACAATATCGGTGAAAACTTATCCTGGATCACATCCGTCTTAAGGTGTCTTGTAATCTCAGCATCAGTCATACCGATCCGGTCAATCAATGTAGACTCTACGCCCTGCCATCCATCATAATATGCAAGCATAAGACGAAGTGCAGCATCTACATCAAAATTAGATTCCTGACCTACAAGTTCCGTGAGGTCTTTTTCTTCTCTGATGACATCCTTATACTCTCTAGAATACTTTAATTGCTGCCTCATTTCGGTCTCAATAGGCTTGATGCTCTCTTCCATCTTGTATGGTTTCGCAATAGTGTTCATGTAGGCACCTGTAAAATCACATTCTGCCACTTCACTATCCAGTACATCGGAATATTTATCTACGCCCATCTCCTGTAAGATAACCGATAACTTCTCTTCCAGAACATCACGCACACGATTCTCGACAGTATCCGTAATGATGAAATTATAAATATGAACATCCCTCTTCTGGCCAATACGATCGGCACGACCGCAACGCTGTTCAATCTTCATTGGATTCCAAGGTAAGTCATAGTTGATGATGATATTAGAGAACTGAAGGTTCAAACCTTCTCCACCTGCATCAGTAGAAATAAAGATACTTGTCTTTTCTCTGAATTCTCTGAGTGCTTCATTTCTCTCATCAATACTCATGCCACCATTTAAGATAGTGACCGTATAACCTTTATTTACGAGTAACGTCTGCAGATACTTCTGTGTTGCAACAAACTCAGTAAAGATAATTATCTTCTGGCTTGGATCTTCAGACTGAAGTGCATCTATTGTATTGGTAAGATGCTCCACCTTAACATCCGGATGCTGAAACTCTGCCTGTTTTGCAACTGAAATGATAAGTTCCAACTCAGCAATCTCAGCTTCCATATCAAGTGAAATTGCCTCCAATGCCTCCTCAACACCATCCTCTATATCAAGCTCTGCTAAATCTTCTTCTGTAAGATTTCCCAAGTGTGTACTCTGCGTTTTCAAAGCCAGTAATCGACGTTCCAAACTTTGACGTACAGCAGCTGTACTACTGGTTACCATTCTCTGCATGATAATCAGCAAGAAGATTAAGCACATATTCTTCTTGCGGTTTCTTAATGCCTTGTTATAGGTCTTAGAAACATAATCTGTAACCAGCTCATATAATTCACGCTGCAAAGTATGTCTCTCATCCCAGTTAAGAGATACCAGATGAGTCACTCTGTTCTTAAACAGCTTGTTGCCATTATTATCAATAGCTTCCCTCTTCTCCGTCCTGATAAGATATGGAGCGACCTGTTCCTTAACTATAGACTTTGCATTCGGGAAGGCTTCTTCATCAAGCAGTCTTACCAATCTTAAGAAAGGCTCAGTCTTTCCATTATGAGGTGTAGCTGATAACAGAAGAAGATACGGACTTGCCTGCGACAGCAGATATCCAAGCTTATATCTTGCAACCTCTCCGGAAGAGCCAGCCACACGATGGGCCTCATCGATAATTATCAAATCCCATCCGCTATTAATAATCGAATAGATTCTTTCTTCATTATATTTCTCTACCTTCTCAGCGGTCCATCCAGCATGCTTTTCAATAGGCTTGATGGAATCCATCGGAGAAATAACCTGATCATACTGTCCGTAAACATCTTCATTATCAGTCAGTCTGCGGATAGTATCGTAGTCTGAAGGTAAAATGACATTAAACTTCTCATGGAACTTCTCCTGCATTTCTGATGCCCACTGTGTAACCAAACCTGTAGGACATACAACCAGTACACGTTTTACAAGTCCTCTGGCCTTCAATTCTTTGATAACCATTCCAGCTTCGATTGTCTTTCCAAGACCGACCTCATCAGCCAAAATGTATCTGATATTATTGCTTTCCATCGCACGATTAAGTACATGCAACTGGTGTGGAAGCGGTATTACACCGCTCGCCAAAGAAGACAACAATCCACCTGCTGTCTCATTCTTTATCTTAGATAACAGCGTTACATACCGCAGATAATTTTCATCATAAGTATTCGTGCCGCCATCTTTATTCAGCTGTTCTTCCGTAGCCTTATATACAATCCCTGTTGAAGGATTGAAAACCCGGTAAGATGTATATCCCCAGGCTTCAATCCTTTCAAGAACTTGTACATTGGCACCGGTAACCGAATCAAACGCAAAATCACCGGTTTCTAACACTGTTATCTCCTCCAAATTTTAAACTCTGCTTAAACTGATATCGTAGTACATCAGGATGTTAGGATCTTCCTGAACCGTCTCATCTGGCAATCTCTCAGCAATTTTAACGATAGCCTCATAGTCCTTATCTTTCCAAAGTTTTGCAAATCCAACCTTAATTGCTTCAAGTCTAAATGTTTTTAACTTACCTTTGCTGTTCAAGTACTCCTGGAATTCCTTAAGCAGGTTCTTCTCTCTTAATTTAGCAACATCTCCAGCCTTAGTGAGATCTGGAACATACCACTTTCCTTCATCATTTTTTATGAAGTTTTCTTCCAGAATCACTTGCAATTCCGGCATTTTCTCATGTTTAGCTATGGACTTTAATTCCTGCATAAACTTAGGCATTAATTCCGAATAAGTCTGAGGCTCATCTAACTGCTGATACAACCAACTAATCGCTGACTTTTCATCAGATACAAATAGCGAAAACTGTATATTTTCCACCTCACTAATAGATCTTGCCATATCATATTCATTAACCTGATCCGGTAAGAAATACATATTATCTCGTTTTAAAAACTTTTCATCAAGCCCTTGATAAAAGTCGGTCGAATCAATTGGTACTGGAATTCCATTTACAATATGGTAAGCCACCATTCTATCGAATAACAAATAAGCCTGTCTTTCAGAAATTACTTCAAGCCCACCTTTTGCCTTAACAACAACCGGTACCTGAGAAAGATGCTGTCTTACAAAGGCCCATGCCGTTTCAATGCTACCAGCTTTATCTAGGATTTCCTTTTTTAAGCTCTCTTTTGGTTTATATGCTGAAATAACCAAATCCTGTTTTACAGCCGAAGTTGATGTTGTTTGCTTAAATGTACCCAGTTGCTTATCGAGTGTCCTTACATCAGCAACAATAAATCCAGCTCTTTGTAGTCCTTGCTGAATCGCGTTCCAAACAGCATTTTTCGAATTATGAAATTCTATAGTTATCCATCTATTAGGTTTCAAAATCCTTGCATATTCGCAAAAACACTTTGTCATCAACTCCTGATATTCCAACAATTCTTTGCCTTGCACAGAGTTCATAATTGCTTCTTCTTTATTATTGGTTTTGACTTTTAACCAGCTCTCCCAAATAAAACTCAATTCAGAATAATTAAGATTACCTCCAAATGGCGGATCTGTGAAAATATAGTCTATACTGTTTTCAGGAACAAGTTGCAAATCAGTTGTTGAATTTGTAGAAATAATCGTATTTCTCTCTTTGACATCCTGAAGAGCTTTTGTAAACTTAGCAATTTTTCCGTTATACGCAATATAAGGACTAGATTCACAAGTTAATGAAGAAATATACAGTGTACCACTCAACGGGTTATACGGAAATGATACTGTCGGTCTATATCTATTGAGCTTGCTAATATTAATCAATTGACTAGTAAACCATATAGAAAGGGAATCCTTATATTCACTCTTATTTATCAAGTCATAAAGCTTAGCCAAGAAAAACAGAATTCTCTTTGTATAAAAATGGTTAACCTGGCTATATCCATGTGAACGAATAGGTTGTGCCGTATTGTAACCTTCCGGCAATTCATCAATAGGATACCAATATGGAATACTCATTCCATCTATTTTTTCGATAAGTGCCAAGTCATCAGAATCCGGTTCCTTTTCATATCGTTTTCCGGCAACTGAATAGTTGATCACTAATGGGACCTGTTTAGCTATAGCATAGGTATCATTCTTGTGTTCATCGAACAATACTATTTTTTTCTTTTCGCACTCGCCTTTCTTCAATTCCATCTGACAATGCGGGCAGTTAAACTTGTCCTTAATCTTTCCATCCTTTGTAGCAGCTGTAACGCCAAAAACTATCTCATTACTACAAGTTGGACAGATTAAAACATCTGACCATGCCACAAAATTGATATTGCCCTTTGCCCCACTTTGTGGATGAGTTGTTTCCCACATCCACTGACATTCTTTCATGCACTCCTCTAAAATCTTTGAAGCTTCTTGATTAAAAACATTCACATTTATCGGTGTAGTATAATTCTTAGCTATAAAAGTTGCCACTGGTGCAAGATCATTCAGCACAGCCTTACGAGCTCCCCATTCAATTCCAGGTTGTTCGGAACTCCAAAGCATCTGTGTCATCGGATCCATTGTTCCACACATCTGAGCCGCTACACCAGTCATTCCAGTTCCGCAAAACCCATCGTACACTAAATCACCTGGTTTAGTGTAATGAAGAATGTATCTCATAATAGCTTTATAAGGGACCTTTGTGTGGTAGGTATGTGCATTGTAAATCGCATCACCTTTTCCCTCACTTACATCGGCAGCAAATGGTTCTTTATGGTAGTCGTCTGTTTCTTCATTATATGGTGTTCCATATTCTTCAATAAATTCCCTAACAAAAGGATTAGGACATGATGTATAGTAAGGCGCATCTGATAACGCAATGATATCTTCATCAGACGCATTTGGAAAACCTTCAATCTCACGAACCTTATCAATATCGCTCTTTGATAATCTTCTCATCTCCATATTTTATTCCTCACTTTCCCTTCTCTTCACAACGATACGAAGCTTGCTTGTATCCTTGCCTTTTGTGTAAGCAGATACAATTTCATTAATTTTTGCTTTGAATGAAGCTTCATCCATTGGAGGCATTTCTTCTAACTTTTTGATGAGATCATCAGTATCAATAACAACCGGCTCGAATCCCTTAAGTAATGCGTTGATACTCTTAACAAAGAAGTCATCAACCTTCTTAGGCAAGCTTCCAGATGCAACAAACTCATCAATCGCCTGAGCCTCTTGGACCTTAAGGAACTTCTTCTGATCAAGGACAATTGGATCAGAAATAGTATCCAAAAGCATCTTTGTCCATTCTGCAACCATATCATCAATACGGATTTCAAGACTATCCAGCTGACCCATTACATTCTTTGCCTTATCTTCTAGACTGTAACGGCAATGAGGACAAATAGGACTTGTCTTCAATTCTGTAGGCGTTAACTCGTAGCATACCTTAAGTCCGGCCATATCTTGTTCTAATTCGCCAAGCTTAGCTGATGACAGAATTTCAATGCCACGGAGCTTACGAAGGTTACCAAGCGCTACACTTTCCTGGATCTTTCCTCTGCGCTTTGCGTCATCAATTCCAAGTCGCTTTTTCTTGTGCTCCTCGAAATAAATATCGATGTATTTATCCTTAATCTTCTCCAGTTTAGCAACTACCTTCTGCGCAGCAACATCACCGAGAGTGCCATCCATGATGCTATCCCTTATCTCACGGAAGGCAGCCTTTCCATTTTCAATATCAGACTTCATACTTGCACCAAGCTCGATAAACTCGATATTTGCAATATATGAAACAATATCAGAACAGTCGGTCTTGAAGGTTGTATATTCAGGGATCAGTTTAAGAAGTGCAATCTTCTTTCCTAACTCCTCAACCTCATCATAAGAAAGGCTGAAGTTATTCAGCTTAGCAGGAGTATTGTACTTAGCGGCATAGTTACTGAATTCATTCTTTACAGCAGAACAAGCCCCACGCATCATGCTAACCTGCTGCGCATTTGCAAGCGGTTCTCCCCAAAGTTCAAAACCATCAGTCAGTCTTCTTTCAAGAATAACCGCATTGTTGCACATCTCCTGTGCCTTCTTGAGAAGTTCTGCTACTCCCTTCTCACGATCATTAGGATTATCAAGAAGCGCCGGATTAATATCTAATACTTCAAACAGTTTCTTAAGCTCTGCTATGGAAATCTGGGCAGGTCTTGAAAGGTATTTGAATTCGTATAGATCAAATACGCTCATTTTAGGAACCTTGTCCAGATTTGATGCAGTAAGCGTGCTGCCATCCTTCAGCGTAATAACGGCATAGCCTGCATATACCAAAGACAGGAACACAATTGGTGTGAACAGATAATTTATCTTGAACTTCTTGTCCACAAACATATCGTCATTAGCCGGCTCAAAAATATCAGAATAATTGAGTACTCCCTGAGGCTGAAGCTGCTTAATCATATCGATATAATATGAAGCATATTTCGAACCTTCCGGTCTAATCTTGTCCCCATCAAGGATTCCAAAGCTCTGGAGCATCTGAGTAGACTGCTGATTTTTACGACCCGCAAAATGATCAAACGCGGATCTAACAGCATCTGCCTGATTCTTTCTTGTAATTTTTGTTTTCATTACAGGATATCCAGGATAAATTGTTCCAAAGTACTCATCTAAACTGATTGATGCAGCCAGATCAATAGTATCCTTAAAGGTCATATCTCTGTTGTATTTGCCCTTAAGAACCTCAAGCAACTGATGCATTACGCACTTATAGGTAACATTAAAGCAAGTGTTTTTATTCTCGCTGAGGTATTTAACAAGCTTTTTCTTGAGCATCTGTGCTTTTCCAAGATATGCGTCCTTGTCTTTTCCCTCACTAATTTCTGCCTGAGCATTTGCTGCCGCAAACATTCTAAGCATTTCCTTAAACTCATCACTTCCTCTGAAATAGAAGTAAACCTCATCATCCAGGTTATGTGTATCAGCACTTACATCTCCAAACGGAGGCATAATGTGAATATAGAAATCTCTTTCCGGCTGAGCTGTGCTTCTCTCTCCAGGAAGTCCCATAAAGAGATATCCTTCACGGAAAATATTGTGAGAATCCCAATTCAAGTCGTACTGATAAATATTAAAGCCATTTACATACTGACGAGCTTCCCACTCTAAGCAGCCATATACAACTGTATAGAAGTAACGATTAAGCTCTCCCTCTGCCATCATGGAAGCCTTCTGCTTAATACGTTCATCATAGTCAACAACCTTATCTACATCGATGTAATACTGGTTATTAGCATCATTATGAATAATAAACTGACCGGAAACCGTCTTCATTATTTCCTTTAAGGTTGCATTTACAGCACCAAGAAGGAAATCCGCATCCTGCTCAGGCATAGGAAGATATAAGCACAGATCATCCTTTAGATTCTCAGCAGTAAGACCAAACTGAACGTCCAAGCCATTGGTTGTCAATCTATGTACACTCAAAGCATAGATAATCTGCAATGCCATAGGTTTATATGCAGCCTTTGTAAAAGAACGATTAACAATTTCCTCCAGCTGTCCGCTGGCACCAACAACACGGCTGATAGTAACATCACTCTTCAGTAGGCCGTTAGACTTGATTGCTGGCCAATAATCATCAAAGGAAATAACTCCCGGTTTGTCTGCAGGAACTTCCTTATTGAAAATCTCCTTAATAGTCAAAGAAATATTCTTCAGAATATGTCTGTTCTCAATCAGATAAATCTTGTTGAACACTTCAATATATGAAGGATGAATTGGGAATAAATCCACAAAATCATCCATCTTAGAAGACATTCCGGCATAGAGTCCGCTGAACTTCTCAAGATGCTGACGGATCATAGCCTTCTGCTCCGGAGTCTTCTTTAAGATACGTTCAGATACAACATATGCTGTTGCTTCTTTGGTGATGATAATCTGTGTAAAACGGTCACCGACTTTCTTTAAGGTCTCACTTACGAAACTGAATCTTGGATTATCAAATACCTTTTCCTGAACACCACAAATAAGACGAATCTTAGACTTTGAACACATTTCCGCCATAGACTGAAGGAATGCAAGGTCCAGGACAATCTGTCTCTCATCTCTCGATGTGAGATATGAAAGCAACTCATCGATTACAATCAGATATCCCTTATCAGAATACTTAGACTGGAATGCCTGCATTACTTCTTTGATCAAACGGGCATTATCTCTAACATTATCAAGATTCGGAACCGTATAATCGATTCCTCTGCTAGCGAAATCATCCTCAATCTCAGCCAGGATTACTTCACGAAGGGGCATTGTCAGACCATCTACCTTAAGACGTAGTACTTCGAACTTACCGGCAACAATCTCCATGTCTTTACCGAACTTTTTATTCTGAACGAATGCAATGTTATCTGCGTCTGTTGCAATTGCCGCAATAACAGACATCAGGTGTGATTTACCTGTACCATAGTTACCAACAATCATTACTGCCTTGTTATCGATAACCTCTTCCATCTGCAACTGATCAATTACAGTTGCCTTTAAATTGTCTGCCATAGTATCAGACATAACATAGGTCTGAACCATATCCTGAGCAACTTTTTTATCAGCTGTCTCTAAGAGCTGAATGGTTGACTCAATCGGCTTAAAGCTAATTAACTCTGAATACTTCATTTGCCATATCCTCCAATCACACACGTAATGTCATAGTTTTCTATATTGTAGGTCTTATAGTCCGGAAATCCTTCCTCACCATATATTAATTTTCCTTCTTCACATCTTCCTGGCCAGATTACGCTGTAGCGTTTTCGTTTTCGAGATGCCATAAGTATCTTAAGCACATCTACTTTGTAATCAGGATTGAACATAACATCAATATCCTTAATCACAACACCATCTGGAAGAGTGTCTAGTACATTATTAAATATCTGTTCCAGCTTCATACTTCGTCGATTCGGCTTACATGCCAACAAAGCCTCTGCCAAAGGCTTACTAACAGATCTTGGTTCATGCATCTTCTGAATTGCTTTCATATATATCAACAATCTCGAAATCATAGCTGCATCATCCGGCAACCTGCTTATTTCAATAATTGTTCCCATTTTGTCACCTTCTGCGTCATACTAATCCTACAGTTTTACCTGTCCCTTAATCAGTACTTATTCTTCATTTTTCTCATTATCTGGAATGATTTCCATAATGTCACTTACATCACATTTCAACGCAACACATATCTTAGCAATTATTTCTGTATTTACATTTTCGTTCTTACCAAGTTTAGTTATGGAAGCTGCGCTAATACCTGCCAATTCCTGCAAGTCCTTCTTCTTCATATCTCTGTCAATTAATAATTTCCATAAGTTCTTATAACTGATAGCCATGTATATTAACCTCCATCATGACAACAATGAATTCTAGCTAAACTACGTCTCTTCTAATATACCATCAAACACACTCTTTTTCAAGTTTCATTCTTGCGAACGCAAGAGTAATCGTGTCATCACTTGAAATAAACTCCAATTTCTGATATTATTAGATTTGTTAATTTATGTCTAAATCCCGTTCAGAAATGAGAGGTGTTATATATGATTTTTATTAGCGGTGTTCATGGAGTCGGCAAATCCTATTTCTGTGATATGGTAAAGCAAGCCATCGATATTAATGCTTACTCCGCAAGTACATTGATTTCAGAAAAGAAAAAGTCTGGATTTTCCAGTGATAAACTGATTCCAGACATTGATGATAACCAGCAATATCTCTTACAGGCCATTGATGAATTACGAGCTACAGAAGGCAACTTTATTTTAGATGGACATTTTTGCCTTCTTAACGCTGAAGGAAAGGTTCAAAGAATTGTATATGATACATTTACAACGCTTAAACCAGAGGCGATACTCTTACTCACTGAATCGCCTGAAATAATCGCGGAACGTCGTCAATCAAGAGATAACCGCGAAGTATCGGTTGAAAGTATTAAAGAATTCCAGGATTCTGAAGAAGCTTATGCAAAAGAAGTAGCCGAAGCTATTGGTGCAAAACTCTTTATTTCCAAAGGTTCCTCAGACTTAGAAAAAGCTATAGAATTTATCAAATCATGTTAGGAGGTTTATTATGGCAGGGAACTTTTCTCTTCGCAAATTTAGTGATATAGACTTAAATGATCCTTTTTTTGATTCCCTTAAAGCTGATTATCCTGGCGATGGTACATCACCTTCTTTTGCAGACTGGTTTCCAAGGAAAGCTGCAGAAGGTCGTTCAGCTTTAGTTTTTTATGACGAAGATGGTCTTGGTGCATTCATATGCATAAAGCCTGAAGATGAAGCTATTATTCTAAAAGATGGATCTCTTCCTAAAAAGATGCGCTGTAAGATAAGTACGATGAAAATTGCAGAACGTTTCCGTGGTCAACGAATCGGAGAAGGTGCAATTGGATTAGTACTCTGGAAATGGCAACAAACTGGTTTTAAAGACATTTATGTTACCGTATACGACAAACAAGATCTACTTATTTCCCAATTAACCAAGTTTGGTTTTATCAAAATCGGTTACAATCCTGATGGAGAAGGTGTCTACTTTAGAAGCAGAGATAATGTGGATTACAGTGATCCATATAAATCATTTCCATTTATTAACCCAGACTTTCAACATTCAGGATATCTTATCATTGATGAGCATTACCATGATACGATGTTTCCTTATTCTGAGGTCAAAAACACATTACAGACAAAAGTTGCATTAAGCGTTAGTAACGGATTAAGCAAAATCTATGTAGGACAGCAATATTCCGCTCCACCATATGGCCCTGGTGACCCTATCTTCATATATAGACGTCATACCGGACCAGTTGGTAAACGATATAAGTCTTGTCTTACATCCTTCTGTATAGTTACTAAGGTTATCCTAGCTAAACAGAACGGAAAACATAATATGACCTTCGAAGAGTTACTGAATTCAATCGGTAACAAATCTGTATTTGATACCAGAGAATTGAAAACCCGATACGATAATGATAAGAATGTTATTGTTTACGAAATGCTCTACTATGGTTATTTCGGTTCCGGGAACAACATCAACATGGCTTGGTTAGATGATAATCATCACTGGTGCAATGCCCATGGCGTAAGTTATCCATCTTTGGTTCAACTCTCTCCAGATGAATTTAAAGAGATTTTGAAGGAGGGCAATGTAGATGTCAGCAATGTTATTATCGATTAAACCTGAATATGCTCAACGCATTATTGATGGTACAAAACAATTTGAATTCAGAACACGTAGATGCCGTGAAGATATCACAAAAATCATCTTCTACTCTACTGTTCCGGAAAGCGCCGTTGTAGGAGAAGCTGAAATCGAGGAGGTTCTTGTCGGTGCTCCATCAACAATCTGGGAAAAAACCAAACATGCTGCAGGAATTCCCAGAAGTTTTTTCAGACAATACTATAAAGGGCGACCTCAGGCTGTTGCCTATAAATTAAAAAATGTAATCGCCTACGATACGCCTAAAGCCTTGTCTGATTATGGAATCACACATGTTCCACAGTCATTTATTTACATTGAAGATGAGCCGTGCTAAAACGCATGGCTTTCTTTATTGACTTTTCTATTTTTCTATGCTAAACTGATTCGCAGATAAGCGAAGTAGCTAATTCGCGTAGAAAGGAGTTTAACTATGACAGGCGATTTTGGAAAATTCATTAACGAAAAGCGTCTCGGACGAGGTCCTGCCGGTGGGGACATCCTCTTAAAGGATATTGCTAAAGCGATGGGCACCACAGCAACCTATTTATCAGATATCATTAAAGGAAGACGTAACCCCCCTGAAATGACTCTTCTTCTTAAGATTGCAGAAATATTGCAGCTTACTGATGAAGAAAAGGCTGAGATGTTTGATTTAGCAGGTCGTGAACGTAATGAAGCTGCCCCAGATCTTCCAGAGTATATTATGGACGAGAGCATTCCTCACGTTCGTGCTGCTCTCCGTAGAGCCAGCGATAAAAATCTCGGTGATGATTTCTGGAAACACGTTCTCGAAGAAATTGATAAGAAGGGATAAACATGACGAAAGAACAGTATTTAAGCTCACTTGTACCAAGAATGTATAAGAGTCAATTTGACGACAAGGCAAGCGAAATTCTATCTAAGTTCTGTCCAGAAGCACTTGAAAGACCTATGGCAGTTCCTATTGAACAAATTGCTAAAGAGAAGCTTCATCTAAAAATAAAAGAGTACAGCCTCTCTGAAGATCTGAGTATTCTTGGTCAAATGTGTTTTACAGACGGCTTAGTTGAAATCTACGATCCCCAAGAGGATGAATACCGAGAAATCCATGTTGATGCTCAGACAATGATTATCGATCCCGATACTTACTTAAAACGTAATCATGGAAGCAAAAGAAATACAATTTCTCATGAATGCGTACACTGGATTTTTCACAGGAACTATTTTCTGGCACTGGAGGCATTTGAAAAGGACCGTGCAATAGCATATAAATGTCCTATCAATCCCAAAGATGAGAAATTCAAAGATGTATGGGATGACATCGACTGGCTGGAATGGCAAGCCAACGGAATTGCCCCTAGAATTCTTATGCCACAAGAAACCGTTGAAGAAGCTTTCCAGATGATTATCGAAAGAAGCAAAAAAAATCCTTTTGTTTCTGCCGGATTTATTTCTAAATCCAAATGGATACTGGAACAGTTTGCAGGATTCTATCAAGTATCTCAAACTTCAGCAGCAATACGGCTCACGGAGCTTGGCCTCCTCTCTTAATATCAGGTCAGCTCCTATTTTTTTATCCAGCACTTCGCTAATAAGCGTAGTCGCTAATTGACGAATTTTTAGGAAGGAGGATCTATGCAGGACATAAAAGACTGCAAAGGTCGCCTCACTTGTAGAGGCGATGCGTTAACCGGCTTGGTTGAATCCTTATATAAAGGTCAGCTAACAAGCACAATCTTATCTCCCGGTGAAGTTTTCACCATCGAAAGACAAGGAGTAATAACCGAAGTTCTCAGAACAGGTTATAACACCTTCAGTGTAAGAAGCTACGAAAAAGCTTCGTAAATAAAATCTACTAAACTAATCCGCAGAGCTGCATGACGGCCGTGATAGTTACTTAATCCAAGTACTATCCCGGTCGTCTTCTGTTTCTACGGATGTTCGGCTTCTGCGGATCACAAATCCAAAGGAGACGAACAAAATGAAAAATCAAAATGTATCACATACAAACAATGACAACCACAACTACGATAACCGCCGCAGTTACAACAATCTTCCCCTTCATGAGGGAGAATGCCTCGTACCAATTCGTGTAGACTGGGAAATGGTCAAGCACTTCAATATGTGCAGAGACAACCTTGAGACCTGGCATATCGGACCGAATAAGGTTCTGGTAGCCTTTGCACCGATAGCAATTGAAGCAAAAGCTGCTGCCATCAAGAACTTCTATCGTGATGTAAGAGAATACTTTGCATCCTTCCATGCTGACGATACCCTTTCCTTAGATCAGTTTTTAGAAGAGGCAGAGTCTGAGGATGGGAAAGGTTTTGAACCAGCTTCATCTGAGAACCTTGAGGAAACAGTTCTGCTTCGTATGGTTATTCAGGATCTTTTAAAGCTGACGTTAGATAACGATACTTTTGAAAACACTGGAAAATCAAGGTTTTTC
>ERZ791871.480-NODE-480-length-49253-cov-4.252490_pt1 | contig 49253 bp, 49 predicted proteins | sample MGYA00510280_ERZ791871 | MGnify/ENA primary metagenome ERZ791871 (study PRJEB30046, sample SAMN00792111) | human gut metagenome | study: EMG produced TPA metagenomics assembly of the A metagenome-wide association study of gut microbiota in type 2...
GAAGTTCACGTTTTAATCGTGCGATTTCTTTTGCTTCATCAGAAGCATAATTACCGGAACCACGGCATTCAATATCACCTGTCTCACGCAACTCCTTCTGCCAACGTGATAATGTCTGTTGACTGATTCCTAAATTTGATGCACAGCCCTGCAGTCCTAAGTCTCTGTGCTCATGATAATATTGGACTGCATCTAGTTTAAACTGTTTGTCATAGTACTTTGCCATAATGAGATCCTCCTTCAGTGCGGTACTTACATTGTACCATGAAATATTAGATTAAGAATTCTCATTTTGACTTGTACTATTTATATTCTAGCACCAAGGCGGTGTTTTTTACCGTGAATTTACAAAATGGAATGGTTATACAGAGCCGACAACTTTGGGGGTTCTGCATGTGCATTTGTTAGTGTTAGGAACAGGCGTATTTTTACTGGCAGCACTATTTGCAAAAGTGACAGAACTGGAAAAGAATTCTTTATTTAAAAAATTCTTTGTGCTCTATAACCTTGCGCTTCCGTTCATGGTAGTGATGATGCTGATTCGCGGGATCGTGCAGGTGCTTTCCATTAATCTTGGAAAAATGGGAAATGGAATGCTGTCAGGCTTCGCAGGGTTGTCTCATATTGGAATGCTGGTTGCGCTTTTGATGCTATTGCTTGCTGTGAAGCGTGAGATGCTCGGAGAATAAGAGACGGATTCTGACTTTTGAAAAGATATTTTTATTGAAAACTAATTTGAGGAAGAGTAGTATAAAAATATAAACAGGAACCCTGTGGCATAGGACGGAGAGTTCTGCGGCGGAGACGTTGCAGCAGGTAGAAGAAAGGTGGAAAGTCAGAAATGGAATTAAAGAAATTGATGAATGGAATCCAGCATATCGGGATTCCGACAAATGATATTGAAGCAACTATATCATTTTATGAGAAACTCGGTTTTGAAGTTGCCCTTCGTACCGTAAATGAAGAGGCGGATGAGAAAGTCGCATTTTTAAAGCTAAATACACTTGTGATCGAGACATATGAAAATAAAGCGGCGAAGATGGAAGCCGGAGCAATCGATCATGTGGCAATTGACGTGACAGATGTTCAGAAGGTGTATGAACTGATTGAAGAAGCGGGATTGAATACCACACAGGATGAGATTCATTTCCTTCCGTTCTGGGAAAATGGAGTGAAGTTCTTCACGATTGAGGGACCGAATAAAGAAAAAGTTGAATTCAGTCAATATTTATAGTTGTCAAAAATAAGAAACGCTTACTTTTTTTGACGTAAAACAGCGAAAACCCGTTAACCTTCCGGCTAACGGGTTTCGTTGTTTTTATAGTTATCTAAAGGAATGAGAGTAAAGTGTGCATCGGGTGCGTGCCCGATGTTTTACTTTATGAGGGGGAGATAGTTGCTCTATCAACTATCTGACTTTAGTATATAAGATAAATGTGTCTAAAATATGTTGTATCTATAAAAGAAATAGAAAATTTCTTAAGAGCACCTTAAGAACATAGGAAGAAAATCATAACCGACGTAAAGGGCAATAGATTCATAATATTTTAAGAAATTTCAACATTTGTCCTTAAAAAATCCCTGCTATTCTTGTATAGTAGAAGAGAGGTGATAAAAATGGCTAAAATATTAGTATGTGATGATGACAGAGAAATTGTAGAGGCGATAGATATTTATCTGACGCAGGAGGGGCATGAAGTTTTAAAGGCATATGACGGAGAGGAAGCGCTTAAGGTTTTAAAGGATCAGGAGGTAGACCTTCTGGTAATTGACGTTATGATGCCAAGACTTGACGGTATCCGTGCGACGCTTAAAATTCGGGAGGAAAATAATATTCCGATTATTATCTTATCGGCAAAATCAGAAGATGCAGATAAGATTCTGGGATTGAACGTAGGAGCAGACGACTATGTGACGAAGCCATTTAACCCGCTGGAACTGGTGGCGCGGGTGAAATCTCAGCTTCGAAGATATACACAGCTTGGAAGTACGGCTGCAAACAAAAATGAAGCAGTCTACACGACCGGAGGCTTAATGGTAAATGATGATCTGAAGGAAGTCAGTGTGGACGGAGAGCCGGTGAAAATGACACCGATAGAATATAACATTTTACTCCTTCTTGTGAAAAATCAGGGGAAGGTATTTTCGATTGATCAGATTTATGAAAATATATGGAACGAGGATGCCATAGGAGTGGATAATACGGTTGCGGTACATATCCGACATATCCGTGAAAAAATCGAGATCAATCCGAAGGAGCCCCGCTATCTGAAGGTTGTGTGGGGAATCGGTTATAAGATAGAAAAATTATAGAAAGAAGGTATTTATGAAAAATACATGGTATAAAACCAAATTAACCAAAGCGATTCTGGTTCTGTTGTCCATTTTATGTTCCGTGACCATTGTCGTAAGTATATTATGGTTTGTTGCCTATCCGGTATTGAGAGAAGAGCTGTTAGACGGGAAAAGGGCAAAAGCGTATGAAGATACATTAAGCTTTGACCAGAAGATGCAGGAATACAATTATCAGGTAACTTTAGGCTTAAGCCAGAATGTCATTTTCGAGACCGAAGGAAAGTATAATCCAGATAAGATCATTGATGTCAGAGAATACTATGAAAAGGGAACGGTCAGTGGTGAAAATAAAAGTGGTTTTTCCTATAAACTCGGCGATCTGATTGCGTGGGATGAAGCTTCTGTTTCGGAGTATTATGGCAGCGAAGATGTGGCCAGTGATGAGGAATGTGTGATCGTATGTGAAAAGACAGATGGGAGTTTTTATTATTACTCTTATGCTGAATTTCAGGCGAGGGTAAAAAATGGAGAACTCCAATTTTTGCCGGAGGGAGAAAAGACGCCGGCTCAAGGGGCGGATGCACAGCAGATTCTGAATATGCTTAAAGAGAATGTGCTGGACGATTATGAATCCGGAATCAAGATTCTTGATGCGGACGGTCAGGTAAAGTACATTGCGTTCTGGCAGTATAATGATGTACAGATCGTCGAGAGATATCATCCTGTCGGTGTAGAAGATTTGCTGCAGCTTGTAAATGAAGATCCGAGGTGGAATGGACATTTACAGAATATTTATGAAATGTTATCCAGTGTGATCGAGACGATCGGAAGCGGTTATGATTCTTATATGACGGTAGATTCCGGTATTGAAGAAGGCGATTCGAACTATTATTATCTCTATGCTGATCTGAAGAGTAAAAAGGTTTATACAAATAAAAAAGAATATTCGAACCCGCTGGAACTGGAAGAAAATGTTAAAAAAATGAAAAAGTATGGAAAATATGTTGTCGTGAGACCGAAGCTGTCCGAATTTGAATCAAATCTGTCAAATGAGGATGCGCTTACATGGAGAGACAACATTAAATATTCCGGTCCGCAGACGGAGGATTTTGTATTCGTGGCAGCGGTAGATACGAATTATCCGATTCAGGACAGCTTTTATGCGGAAAATCAATTATTTGAAAAATATGCGTCAAGCGGAATGGCGGTCGCGGCGTTGGGAATGATTTCCTTTATGACCCTGATTATATGTCTTGTGTGGCTTACGGTGGTTGCCGGACGGAGCAGCAGGGACGAGGAGCTTCATTTGAACTGGTTTGATGCATGGAAGACAGAGCTTGCAGCGGCAGTCATTATTGTGTTGTGGCTGATTCCAATGCTTGTGTCGGGAAGCGTGATATCGGTTACAGATATACTTCTCGGTGTCAATGATGAACTTGCAACAATGTATGGCTATTATAATTATGTGATGAATTCGATTCCGTATATTGTTGTCGGCGGCATCCTGACGGCATATACCAGTGTCATGTTTCTCGGAGGATATTTGAGTCTTGTAAGACGCCTGAAGGCCGGAACGATGTGGGAAAACAGTGTGCTCAAAGGAATCTTTAAGTTTGTCCAATATGTGGGTGTGAACATGAATGCAGTCTGGAAGGCAGTTGTTGGGTTTGGCGGACTTTTGATCATCCACAGTCTGGCACAGATCAGCGGGCATTCGATATTATTTGTTGTACTTCTGCCGATTGATCTTGTCGTATTCATTTATCTCATTTACCAGGCAGTTGGAAAAAAGAAGATCAAACAGGGGATTTCACAGATCGCACAGGGAGAGATTGATTATAAAATTGATACCGTTGGTCTGCACGGGGAACAAAAAGAAGTAGCAGAGCTTGTAAATATTATCGGAGAAGGCTTGAATACAGCGGTGGAAAAGAGTGTGAAAAATGAGCGCTTGAAGACAGATTTGATCACAAATGTATCCCATGATATTAAAACACCGCTCACATCAATCATCAATTATGTAGAACTGTTGAAACAGGAAAATTTTGAAGATCCAAAGATTCAAAGATATATTGAAGTGCTGGAACAAAAGTCACAGAGATTAAAAACATTGACGGAAGATGTAGTGGAAGCATCTAAGGTGAGTTCGGGAAATATTTCGCTGGAGATGATGAACCTGAATCTGGTAGAAATGATTCAGCAGACGAGCGGAGAATTTCAGGAAAAATTCGCTGCCCGTAATCTGGAAGAGGTGTTGAATCTCCCGGAAGAAGAGGCGATGATCTGCGTAGACGGAAGAAGAACATGGAGAGTGCTGGAGAATATATACAATAACGCTGCCAAATACGCGATGGAAGGCAGCAGGATCTATGCCGATCTGGAAATATCGGAAGATCAGGTGATATTCACCTTAAAAAACGTATCCGCATATCCACTGAACATATCCGCAGATGAATTGACAGAACGATTTATCAGAGGTGATATTTCAAGAAGTACAGAAGGAAGCGGACTGGGCTTATCCATAGCAAAAACATTAACAGAAATGCAGAAAGGACAGTTCGAATTATATTTAGACGGAGATCTATTTAAAGTGACAATAAAATTTCCGAGGGTTAAATAATTAACGGGGGACGTAGCAAAGTTAAACTTTGCTACGTCCCAAATTTACTTGCGCTTATTTCAAAAACACATTACAATATTACTATTATGGAGAATTTAAAATTATTATTACAAGAAAATTTGAATCAGGAGTTTTTAGCTGCGGTGCTGAGTGCGCCGCGGGATAAATCCGGTGTGGAGAAGGTGAAGGTTCGTCCTCTTCTTAAGAGGGGAGAACTTGTTTTTCAGTTGGAGTCTTTTTGTAATCGGCAAGCGTTTCATGAGAATCTTAGTGCCGGGGAGGCGGCGGATAGAATTTTTGAATATATGCAAAATATGAAACAGATGCAGATGGAGACAAAGCAGTGGAACTACACGGTTCTCGTGAGCAAAAAAGGGAAGCTGACAATCAAGCGAAAAGCGCAGAAGAATCCGAATAAGCAGGCAGATATGAACCATAACCGCAAGAAGCAGTATATTCTGGAAGAGGGAACAATGGTTCCTTTTTTGAGAGATCTTGGGGTTATGACCGAAGAAGGGAAGATTGTGCGGACGAAGTTTGACAAGTTTCGACAGATTAACCGCTTCCTTGAATTTATTGAGGATATTCTTCCGCAGCTTGATAAGGGGAGAGAAGTTACAATCCTTGATTTTGGATGTGGGAAATCTTATCTGACATTTGCGATGTATTATTATCTGCATGAGTTAAAGCAATACGATATCCGTATCATCGGATTGGATTTGAAAAGTGAAGTTATCAGACACTGTAATGAGCTGAGTGTGAAATACGGATACGAGAAATTGACTTTCCTGGAAGGCGACATTGCGGATTACGAAGGTGTTGATCAGGTGGATATGGTAGTGACACTGCATGCTTGCGACACTGCAACAGATTATGCGCTTGCAAAAGCTGTCGGCTGGCACGCGAAAGTTATCTTGTCTGTTCCGTGTTGTCAGCATGAGATCAATGGGCAGATTGAGAATGATGTCTTGAAACCGATTCTGAAACATGGACTTCTCAAAGAACGTTTTTCTGCAATCGTGACAGATGCACTCCGCGCAGAATATTTAGAAAGAGAAGGATATGAAGTACAGGTCTTGGAATTCATTGACATGGAGCATACACCGAAAAATATTTTGATCCGTGCCATAGATACCGGGAAAAAAGGAAAGAATAGTAAGAGAATCAAGGATTGTGAAGCATTTTTAAATGTGGAACCAACGCTTGGACGTCTCCTTGGTATGCAGAAGGATTAGATAAAAGAGGACGCAGGATGAATATAAAGAACAAATTAAAAGAAGCCGGTATTCTGATCGGAGTATTTATCGTGGCGGTATTGGTGTTCAGTTATTTTACTAATAAGGGAAACGATAATATGACGGCGGACATTGGAACTGCAACGTTTCCAAAGATAGGCTTTGATTGCGGCGGATATGGGATAAATGCTGTTCCCGGATATGCGCAGTCTATGGACATTCCGACGATTCGCGACACGATCACACCGGTCTTATCCGGAAAGCTGAATGTGGAGATCAACGCTTATGAAAATGCAATTTCAAGTATGGAATACAAGGTGTATTCGTTAGACGGCACAGAAGCGCTTCTGGAGAAAAAGATAAAAAAGCCGGGGAAAACGGAAATGTTGGATCTTAACAAGTCCGGTCTGTTAGATGAAGAGCGTGTGCTGGAAATTATTTTAAATTATAATAAAGAAAAAACAGTACATTTCTATACGAGAATTGCCGATGCAGAGAAGGCAGATATACAGCAGTGTCTGGACTATGTGACGACGTTCCATAACGGAGCTCTGAATAAGGAAGAAGGAGTCGGTGTCGGAAAGGCGATTGAGCCGAATGAAGATGGCGATAACAGTACCTTTGCACATGTAACGATCCACTCGAATTATGATCAGGTATCTTACGGCGAGCTGGAGCCAAAACTAGAGGGCGGTGAACGCTGGGAAATCAAAGAGATGAATGATACCTCCTCATCGATACAGGCAGAATTTATTGTGCGGTGTAAAGGGGAAGAAAATGAGGATGATCTGTACAAAGTAAGAGAGTTCTTCCGTGTGCGCTATGATTCTTATGCCAAGCGGGGCTATTTGCTGGATTATGACCGTACGATGGAGCAGATCTTTGATCCGACCAAAAAGGTGTTGAGCGAAAAGGGTGTGCTTCTCGGAATCTCGGAATATGATGTCCCTTATCTGAATGATAAGGATGGAAGCATTGTCTCTTTTGTGCAGGCAGATGATTTGTGGAGCTATAACAAAGAGACGGATGAAGTATCGCTGGTATTCAGTTTCGCAGCTTCGGAAAATACGGATGAGAGAAATCTTACAAATCAGCATGAAATACAATTATTAGAGGCAGATGGAAACGGAAATGTGACATTTGCTGTATATGGATATATGAACCGTGGAGAACACGAAGGACAGGTTGGTGTTGCGGTTTACTATTATAATGTAGAGCAAAGCTCTGTAGAAGAAAAGGTGTTTATCCCTACAGATACCTCGTGGGGAAATGCGATTCACGAACTGGGGAAATTAGTCTACTATAGTGTGGACAGAGAGATGCTGTATGTACTTGCCGGTGATACCTTTTATGAGACAAATGTGGAAAAGGAAAAGACGAAGGAGCTAGTAACAGGACTTACGGAGGATCATTATGTAGTATCCAGCGACGGGCGTTTCCTAGCTTATCAGTCAAAAAGCGGAGAAAATGGGGCTAATGAGCTTACCATTATGAATCTGTCTTCCGGCAAGACAAGGACAGTAACCGGCAAAGAAGGCGAGAACATATATCCTCTTGGATTTGTGAAAAATGATTTTGTATACGGAACTTCAAGAATAGAAGATGCCGGACAAACGGCAGCGGGTGAAGATGCAAGCCCTATGTATAAAGTGGAGATTCAGAACAGCAAGGGAAAAACAGTCAAGACTTATGAGCAAAAAGAGATCTATATACTGGGCGCTAAAATGGAGAAAAACAGAGTGATTCTGGAGCGGGCAGTAAGAGACGGAAGCATCTACACTGCAACGGCAGAAGAATATATTTCTAATAACGAAGAACAGAAGGAAAGCAATATTTATCTGGATTCTTATGTGACAGAATTGAAGAAAAAACAGATGCGGCTGACCTATGAAGATGGCATTTCAGATAAAGAACCGAAGGTATTAAAGCCAAAACAAGTAATGTTTGAGAATCCGACAACGATTACCTTTGATTACGATAAGAAAGAGAAACAATATTACGTCTATGGATATGGAAAACTTCAGGGCTCTTATGAAATTGCAGGTGATGCCATCCAAAAGGCAGATTCGTATGGAGGAGTCGTGGTGGATCAAAGCCAGTCCTATATATGGGAGAGAGGAAATCGGGATTTGAACTATACCATTGATCATTCTGACGAGGTGATGGCACAGTTAAAAGCAAAGCTGAATGAAGGAGCTTCACCGATAGAAGTTATGAAGGAGCTTGGTTCCGGTACAACTTTGGATCTTACAGGATGTACGTCGGAACAGTTAGCTTATATCATCAATCAAGGGAAACCGGTAATCGGAATACAGAAAGACGGTAAAGCAATCATTCTTGTGGGATATACCGATACAGATATCATATACGTAGACGCAGCAAGCGGCGAACGAAAAACCAGCACATTTGAAGAAATGGATGCATTGACGGCAGGAACGGGACATACGTATATCGGATAAAAGACAAAAGCAGGGACGGGTTTTAACCCGTCCCTGCTTTGTTAACGATTTCGTTTTATCGGCTGAAATACGACATTTCTATATTTTTTTAAAGCAAAGTAAACAATCATTCCCAGTATACCACAGGAAACAACTTCTCCGATTCCCACAGTCAGCATCATAAATGGAATTGGAAGTGCAACTCCGTATGCGTACCGAAGTACAAATGGTACAATCAGAGTATTGGCTGCGATCGGTGGGAGCGGTGCGAGATAAGGGCTTTTATTACGAAGCTGATACGTGAAAAAAGCGCCGATCAAGGTTGCCAGACTTCCGCATAGGATATCCGGTAAAACTGCTCCGCCGAGAATATTTCCAATCAGACAGCCGACAAACAGCCCCGGAATTGCGGCGGGAGTAAATAACGGAAGAATGGTCAGTGCCTCTGCAATACGAACCTGTACTTCTCCGAAAGAAAATGGTGCGAAGACATAAGTAAGCACCACATAGATAGCAGCGATCATAGCTGCCTGTGTCATGAAAGTTACCTTTTGATTTTTCATATTCAGTTCTCCTTTAGTTTTGTTTTACGTGTGGAAGGTCACGAACACACGATCATTTTACGCGAAACAATGAGCCATGCGGATGTGCTTGCACATCCATCTGGCGAATGTCGCGAGAGCCAAATACCGCAGGCATTTGGCTTACGCCGGAAATCGGCGAAACCCTTGTAAGACCTTGTTTTTCGGGTTTTTGTAACGGATAATAGTTTAGCATAGAGAAGTACAAAAATCAAGGTTTGTCCGGAATTTGTCCGGAATGGAACAAGGATAAGAAATAGCAATCACAATCACCACGGGATGGCATCCCACATATACTAAGGTAGATACTTATTTACAGGAGCGTATAGATATGCATAACAAAATCCCTTATTATATGGCTTATCCGGAGTTCTTCATGTATGGAACAGAGCGGACGGACCGGATGGATTATGATTATATGAAGAGTACTTATCCGGACACAGCAAAGCGTGTGCTTCCGCTTGTAGAAGAAGAGTGTGACCGTCTGGAATATAGTTCCAGTATGATCTACGACGAATATCCAGACCGTTTGCAGCTTCGTTTCATGACGAAGAGAATCTATGAAAGAGCGCAGGAGGAAGAAGAAAATCCGGGAGTATGGCTTCTGGATCTTATTCAGGTGATGTTATGTCAGGAACTGCTTTTGAGAAGGCGTGAACGCAGAGAAAAAAGAAAGTTTTATTGATTCTCGCTATAAAAAGTAGACGAATGCGAGAAGATGTGTTAGAATACCTCCACGTAACCTTGAAAAGATACAGCAGATAAAGGAAGCCAAGCGATGGATAATATTATTTTTATTGGTATGCCGGCAGTCGGAAAAAGTACAGTTGGAGTTGTGACGGCAAAACGTTTAGGATATCAGTTTATTGATACAGATCTTCTGATTCAGGAGCAGGAAGGAAAGCTGTTAAAAGAAATCATTGAAGAACAGGGGAACGATGGATTCCTGAAAGTTGAAGACCGGGTAAATGCCGGCGTGGAGGCACACAATGCAGTGATTTCTCCGGGTGGCAGTGTGGTTTATTGCGAAAATGCTATGAAGCACTACAAAGAGATCGGAAAAATAGTATATTTGCAAGCTTCTTTTGAAACAATAAACAGCAGATTGCTCAATGCAAAAAATCGAGGTGTTGTGCTGAAAGACGGACAGACACTGAGAGATTTGTATGATGAGAGAGTACCGCTTTTTGAGAAATATGCCGACATTACCATTTGCGAAGACGGCATTGATTTCAAGGAAACAGTTTCTCGTGTTTTGGAGGCGCTTGAGGCACTGTAAATATTACGAAATAGTTACACAAGTGTAAAAAATATTTTACAAACAGGGAAAATGTGTTATAATGTCAAAGGGTATGGACATAGATTAGAATTTGCTAGATAGAGAATAGAAGAAAAATCAGAGGTGTAATATATGGAGCAATATATTATTAAGGGTGGCCATCCATTAGTGGGAGAGGTTGAAATTGGTGGCGCAAAAAATGCGGCGCTTGCAATTCTCGCTGCAGCTATTATGGCAGATGAAACTGTGAAAATTGACAATCTGCCGGACGTAAATGATATCAATGTCCTGTTAGATGCAATTACAGGAATTGGAGCAGATGTTCAGCGTGTGGACCGTCATACGGTTCGAATCAATGGCAGAGGGGTCAGAGATTTCAGTATTGAATATGATTATATCAAGAAGATCAGAGCTTCCTACTATTTGTTGGGAGCACTGCTTGGAAAATATAAGCATGCAGAAGTTGCACTTCCGGGAGGATGTAATATCGGCAGCAGACCGATCGATCAGCATTTGAAAGGATTCCGTGCGCTTGGTGCAGAAGTTGAAATTGAGCATGGTAAGATTATTGCAGAGGCAGAGCGTCTGGTAGGGAAGCATATTTATTTTGACGTGGTGAGCGTCGGAGCAACGATCAATGTGATGATGGCTGCGGCAATGGCAGAGGGACAGACCATTATGGAGAACGTTGCCAAGGAACCACACGTTGTAGATGTGGCAAACTTCCTGAACAGTATGGGTGCAAATATCCGTGGTGCAGGAACAGATGTTATTAAGATCCGTGGTGTGAGACAGCTTCATGGGACAGAGTATTCCGTGATTCCGGATCAGATTGAAGCAGGAACATTTATGTTCGCAGCGGCAGCTACCAAAGGAGATGTGACTGTGCTGAACGTAATTCCGAAGCATCTGGAGGCAACAATTGCTAAATTAGTAGAAATCGGATGTGAAGTGGAAGAATTTGATGATGCAGTGCGCGTTGTGTCAAAGGGCAGCCTTACAAGCACACATGTAAAGACGCTGCCATATCCGGGATTCCCGACAGATATGCAGCCACAGATCGGTGTGACCTTAGCTCTTTGCAAAGGGACAAGTACGATCACAGAGAGTATTTTCGAAAATCGTTTTAAATATCTGGATGAGTTGGCGAGAATGGGAGCCAATATAAAAGTAGAAGGAAACTCTGCAACCATCGAGGGAGTAGAGAAATTCTCCGGAGCGAGAGTCAGTGCGCCGGATCTTCGTGCGGGAGCTGCGCTTTGTATTGCGGGTCTTGCGACAGACGGAATTACGATTGTGGATGACATTGTTTACATTCAGCGTGGATATGAGCGCTTCGAAGAAAAACTCCGCAGTATCGGTGGATTGATCGAAAAAGTGGAGACTGAGAGAGAAATCCAGAAATTTAAATTAAAAGTCGGCTAGAAAAAAATTAGCTGGAATTCATCCTTGACAATTACTATAAAAGGATGTAAAGTTTATAAGTACCAAAAATAAATAATGCAAACTTTCTCTTATTCAGAGCAGTGGAGATACAAAGGATCTATGAAGCTGCGGCAACCCCCGTCATGGGAAGGTGCCAACCTGAGCGAGCAATCGAACAATAAGAGGATTGATTTATGAAGATATAAACAGTCCACTTGTTGTGGGCTGTTTTTTTGCGAGTGACCGCGACTGAGCGCCTATGGCGCGAGGCGGCTCTGCGTATTTCATAGAATGAAAGATAGCCCCGACAGAGAAAGTACGAAAGAAAGGAAGAAGAACATGGAGAAATTTTTATTTACCTCAGAATCAGTAACTGAAGGACATCCGGACAAAATGTGCGACCAGATCTCAGATGCAATTCTGGACGCTCTGATGGAGCAGGACCCGATGAGCCGTGTAGCCTGTGAGACAGCAACGACAACAGGAATGGTTCTTGTGATGGGTGAAATTACTACAAACGCATATGTAGATATTCAGAAAATCGTGAGAGATACTGTTAGAGAGATTGGTTATACAAGAGGAAAATTCGGCTTTGATGCAGATACTTGCGGCGTAATCACAGCCATTGATGAACAGTCCAGCGACATTGCTATGGGAGTAGATAAAGCTCTGGAAGCAAAAGAAAATCAAATGACAGAAGAAGAGATCGCAGCAATCGGAGCAGGAGACCAGGGAATGATGTTCGGATATGCTTCTGATGAGACACCGGAGCTTATGCCATATCCGATTTCACTGGCACACAAGCTTTCAAGAAGACTGACAGAAGTAAGAAAGAACGGAACACTTCCGTATTTAAGACCGGACGGAAAAACACAGGTGACGGTAGAGTATGATGAAAATGGAGTTCCGAAGAGATTAGATGCAGTAGTATTGTCTACACAGCACGATCCGGATGTTACACAGGAGCAGATCCATGAAGACATTAAGAAGCACGTGTTCGATGCGATTATCCCGGAGGGAATGGTAGATGCAGATACAAAATTCTACATTAACCCGACAGGACGTTTCGTAATCGGTGGCCCGCACGGAGATAGCGGACTTACAGGACGTAAGATCATCGTAGATACGTACGGTGGAATGGCACGTCACGGCGGCGGTGCATTTTCCGGTAAAGATTGTACAAAAGTAGACCGTTCAGCAGCATATGCAGCGCGTTACGTTGCGAAAAACATTGTGGCAGCAGGACTTGCTAAGAAGTGTGAGATTCAGCTTTCTTATGCGATCGGTGTGGCACACCCGACATCTATCATGGTAGACACATTCGGAACAGGAAAACTCTCTGAGGAGAAGCTGGTAGAGATCATTCGTGAAAACTTTGATCTTCGCCCGGCAGGAATCATCGAAATGCTTGACCTTAGAAGACCAATCTACAAGCAGACAGCAGCATACGGACATTTTGGAAGAACGGATCTTGACCTGTCATGGGAGAAAACAGACAAGGCAGAAATTCTCAAATCCTATTTATAAAATTTTAATAAAAGTTTATGGGCGCTTTGGTGAGAGGCGTCCTTTTTCATGCTATACTGAAGGCGGAGGACAGAGCATATGAAGTTGAGAACAAGGTTGTCTATTGCCTTTTTAACAATTACATTAATACCGGTCATACTCTCCATTGCGATGGTGCTGATCATGTGGAGAATCCAGGCGGGAGCAATTGAAGAAACGTATGGCATTTCCGGTGCAACGGTGGAATCTTTGTCGAATTCTACGCAGGTGCTGTCGAATCTAACGGAAAAGCCATATCGCGAACTAGAAGAGATGGCAGATCTGCATTCCGGAGAAATGGAAGACGCAACATATTTAGATGGTTTTAATCAGCGCCTGAAAGAAAAGAAGTCCTATCTTCTTGTGCGGAAGGATCAGACGATCGTATATACCGGCGCAGATGCAGGAAAGGTGGAGAAGGTTATCTGTCAGCTTCCTGATTACGGGGATTCTGCGACGACGTCAAAAAATGGTATTTATCTTGGCGGAGAGGTACAGGCGCTTGTCAAGCAGGTGGATTTCGTCTATCCGGCAGGGGAACAGGGAAGTGCATTTATTGTCACCAACATCAGCAATGTGATTCCGGAAGTAGAAGAGTTTGTGATGGATATGATGTTTGGCGTGGCCATTGTGCTTGTATTGACAGCATTTCTTCTGATTGTCTGGATCTACCGTGGAATTATGGGTCCCCTTAATAAGATGCGTGTAGCGGCAAGAAGGATACAGACCGGAGATCTGGATTTTGAGATCCCGACAGAGGCAGATGATGAGTTGGGACAGCTCAGCCGAGACTTGGAGGATATGCGCCAGAGACTAAAAGATACCGCGGAAGAGAAGGTTGCTTTTGATAAAGAAAATAAAGAACTGATCAGTAACATTTCCCATGATCTGAAGACACCGGTGACGACGATCAAAGGCTATGCGGAAGGAATCATGGATGGTGTGGCGGATACGCCGGAGAAAATGGAAAAATATATTCGGACCATTTACAATAAAGCAAATGAGATGGATACGTTGATCAATGAATTGACATTGTATTCTAAGATTGATACGAATCGTATCCCATATAACTTCAAGATTTTGTCAGTGAATGATTATTTCTCGGATTGTGCAGAAGATCTTTCGTTTGATCTGGAGGCAAAAAATGTCGAGTTCGGATATTTTAATTATGTGGAAGAAGAAGTGCAGGTTATTGCGGACGCGGAGCAGATCACACGTGTGATCCACAATATCGTTAACAATTCTGTGAAATATATGGACAAGGAAAAAGGGAAGATTAATCTCAGAATTAAAGATGTAGGAGATTTCGTGCAGGTAGAGATTGAAGATAACGGAAAAGGAATCGCAGCCAAAGATCTGCCGAATATATTCGAGAGATTTTATCGAACAGATGCTTCCAGAAATTCTTCGAAGGGCGGAAGCGGAATCGGCTTGTCGATTGTAAAGAAAATTATCGAAGAACATGGCGGCAAGATATGGGCTACCAGCAGAGAGAATACAGGCACAACCATGTATTTTGTGCTTAGAAAATATCAGGAGGTACCGGTAAATGAGTAAGATATTGATTGTGGAAGATGAAGAAGCGATTGCAGATCTGGAAAAAGATTATCTGGAGCTGTCCGGATTTGAAGTAGAAGTGGCCAATGAAGGGACACTTGGATTGGAAAAAGCACTTGGCGGAGATTACGATCTCTTTATCTTAGATCTGATGCTTCCGGGAGCAGACGGATTTGAAATTTGCCGAAAGATCCGAAATGAAAAAAATACGCCAATCATCATGGTGTCAGCAAAGAAGGACGATATCGATAAAATACGAGGCTTAGGACTTGGAGCGGATGATTATATGACGAAGCCATTCAGTCCAAGCGAATTGGTTGCGCGAGTGAAAGCGCATCTGGCAAGATACGACCGTTTGATCGGAAGTGCGGCAGAGAAAAACAAAATCATAGAAATTCGCGGACTCAAGATAGACACAACTGCCCGCCGCGTATGGGTAAATGGAGAAGAAAAAACATTTACGACAAAAGAATTCGATTTATTAACATTTCTGGCAGCGCATCCGAACCATGTGTATACGAAGGATGATCTCTTCAGGGAGATCTGGGACATGGAGTCTGTGGGTGATATTGCAACAGTAACAGTGCATATTAAAAAGATTCGCGAGAAGATTGAACTGGATACATCCAATCCACAGTATATCGAAACAATCTGGGGCGTAGGATATCGGTTTAAGGTATAATTTAGGACGTAGCATTTTTGCAAAATGCTACGTCCTAAATTACATTTTGGGGTGTCCAAAATTGATTTAACTGTTTTTGATGAAGGTGGTATGGCATTTCGGACAGCGGATTTCAATGCGTCCTTTTCCGCGGGGAACGCGGATTTTCTGCTTGCATCCCGGGCAGCGGTAAATGTGATGTGTTTTTCTTTGTGTGAGCATATTCTTTTGCTTGCCGAACCATGTTCTGAGTTTGTAGGTTTTGTTTAGGAATGTCTGGTTCTCGCTGGATCTTTTGTACAGGTTTCGAGAGAACATTCGAAAATATGTCAAAATGATAAAAAACCACGATAAGAGTGACAGTGTGTAGCTGTCAAAGACGATGGACAGCACCATTGTGGCAAGCCCCGCACCGAGGGAATATTTGCCTAAAGTGTCTACTCCGTACCGCCCATACATAAAACGCATAAATTTTTCTTTCAAAGTCATCAACCTCCTGAAAATATATTATTATCATACGATAATGGCAAGTAAAGTCAATAAAACAGAAATTAAAAAAATATAAAATAACTGTAGCCTTTTTGCTTTTGTGGGAATGATGCTTGTACTGTGAAGAAAAATCGGCTAAAATAAAGCGTAGATTGATGATGGCTGCAGTGATAGAGCTGTGGAAAATGATGAAGACTTGGAGTGAGGAAAATGTCGGCTAAGAGAAAGATAGATGGGAAATCAAAGGAAATGAATGGTAAGAGAGCAAATCATCACAGAGGGCGCAGAAAGTCAAGGAAGGCGAGACGTAAAAATATGATTTTGAACGTGATCCTTGTAGCTGCGATTGTTGTATTCTGCGTGTCTGCGTTTAAATTACTTCAGATAGGAAAAGGCTATAAAGACGGACAGAGTGAATATGAGAAGGTAAGAGATGTGGCGATCAAGAATGCGGATGATAAGGAAAAATTCCGGGTTGATTTCGATGAGCTTATGAAGATCAATAAGGATACTGTGGGGTGGATCAGATTTTACAAGGAGCCTTCGCAGATCAATTATCCGGTGGTACAGGGAGCGGACAATGACCTGTATCTCCACAAGACATTTTCAGCGAATGAAAATACGTTGGGAGCAATATTTGTTGATGCGGCGGCAAGCTCTGATTTCACAGACAAGAATACGATTATTTACGGACACCGTATGACGGACGGTTCTATGTTCCGCAAACTGGAAGAATATAGAGACGAAGATTTCTGGAAAGAAAATCCATATTTCTATATTTATACGCCGGACGGAAGAGAGATTACTTATAAAATCTACTCGGTTGGTCAGGTGCTTGATACGTCCGATACGTATCTGACCTCCTTTGCCAGTGACGAAGAATATCAGACATTTCTTGATATGACGATGAAAGAGGCAGATTACGATACCGGGGTGAAGGTGACAACGGACGATACGGTTGTTACGCTTTCTACATGTACCGCAGCCAGTGATGAACACCGTTTTGTTGTGCGCGGAGTGAAAGAGAAGGAAGTAGAGCTTCAGTAATTTAACAGAGATGAGGTGAGAGTATGTCTTATATCTACGAAGTGGGCGATATCATAACCTTGAAAAAGCAACACCCGTGTGGCAGCAAGGAGTGGGAGATCCTCCGGGTGGGAGCGGATTTTCGGTTGAAATGTATGGGATGCGGGCATCAGATTATGATCGCACGCAAAATTATAGAGAAGAATACAAAGGATTTAAAGAAGAAAGAGTAAAATGAAGAGAACTTATTTCGTAACAGGTGGAGCCGGTTTTATCGGCTCCAATTATATTCATTATATGTTTGATAAATACGGAAGCGATATTCGGATTATCAATGTTGACAAATTGACTTATGCCGGGAGATTGGAAAATCTGGCGGAGATAGCTGACAGAGAAAATTATACATTTGTAAATGCAGATATTTGCGACAGGGAAGCGGTAGAACGGATTTTCGCTGAAAATGAGATTGACCGTGTGGTGCATTTTGCGGCGGAGAGTCATGTGGATCGAAGCATTGAGGAGCCGGAAATATTTGTCAAAACAAATGTGCTCGGAACTGCCGTTTTGCTAAATGCTGCCCGGAAGGCGTGGGAAAGAGAGGATGGAACATATCCGAGAGATAAAAAATTTCTTCATGTGTCTACGGATGAAGTGTATGGTTCGTTGGGAGAAACCGGATATTTCTATGAGACAACGCCATACGCTCCGCACAGTCCTTACTCTGCGAGTAAAGCCTCTGCAGATATGCTGGTTCGTTCCTATATGGATACGTATGGTTTCCCGGCAAATATTACAAATTGCAGTAATAATTACGGACCGCGTCAGTTTCCGGAGAAGTTGATTCCTCTGATGATAAAGAATGCGCTGCAAGGAGAAAAACTTCCGGTCTACGGAGATGGATTGAATGTGAGAGACTGGCTCTATGTAGAAGATCATGTGAAAGCGATTGATCTGGTGCAGGAGAAGGGGCGAATCTTTGAGACATATAATATCGGCGGCTGCAATGAGAAGACGAATCTGGAAATTGTAAATACAATCCTTGAAGTTCTACAAGAGACATTAGAGGAAAATGATCCGAGAAAAGCCTTTATAAATGATGGGTTAATCGAATATGTAGAAGACCGGAAGGGGCATGACAGACGGTATGCCATTAATGCAGATAAAATAAGAAGAGAGACAGGATGGACGCCGGAGACTTCTTTTGAAGACGGGATTCGTGAAACGGTGAGATGGTATGTGGATAAATTAGATTGCAGCAGCAGAGGGTTCGGAGTATGACTCGGAAAATATAAAATATAAAATTGAAAAAGGAAACTGAAAAAAGACTTGAAATAAAGAGAAAAATATGGTATCATTTCAAATTGTGATACACTATAATCCGCGTAGAATGTGCGGATATCCTTGCTCCCACATAAGTTGAGCGGGGGCCAAAAGACCAGAAGGAGGTGCAAAGACGACATGAATAAATATGAATTAGCTGTTGTTGTCAGTGCAAAAATCGAAGACGACGAAAGAGCACAGGTTATCGAAAAAGTGAAAGCTTTAATCGAGCGTTTTGGTGGCCAGATCTCTGACGTTGATGAATGGGGTAAGAGAAGATTAGCTTACGAAATTCAGAAGATGAAAGAAGCATATTATTATTTCATCCACTTCGAGTCTGATGCTGAGACTCCAGGCGAAATCGAACAGAGAGTTCGCATCATGGACAATGTCATCAGATATTTATGCGTAAGACAGGAAGCATAAGCAGGAAGTAGAGGTTATTATATGAATAAAGTAATTTTGATGGGACGCTTAACAAGAGATCCTGAAGTGAGATATTCACAGGGTGAAAGTTCTACAGCGATTGCAAGATATACACTTGCAGTAGATCGCAGATTCAGACGTAACGGAGATGGAGAACAGAATGCAGACTTCATCGGCTGTGTGGCGTTTGGAAGAAGCGCAGAGTTTGCTGAGAAATATTTCCGCCAGGGATTGAAAGTAATTGTTACAGGACGTATCCAGACCGGCAGTTATACAAATAAAGACGGTCAGAAGGTATACACAACAGACGTTGTGGTAGAAGATCAGGAATTTGCTGAGAGCAAAGCGACAAGCGATGCGAACATGGGTAACTTCCGCGCGTCAGCTCCCACACCGGCTCCGGCACCAGTATCTGATGCAGGCGACGGCTTCATGAACATTCCAGACGGAATTGATGAAGAATTACCGTTCAACTAGGCATTAAACAAGGAGGTAAAGCAACATGGCTTTCGATAAAGGGAATCGTCCAGAAGGCGGCTTCAAGAGAAGAGGCGGCGGACGTAGAAGAAAAAAAGTATGTGTATTCTGCGGTAAAGAGAATAACGAAATCGACTACAAAGATGTAGCTAAGTTAAGAAAATATATCTCTGAGAGAGGAAAAATTCTTCCAAGAAGAATCACAGGAAACTGTGCAAAACATCAGAGAGCTCTTACAGTAGCAATCAAGAGAGCACGTCATATCGCTCTTATGCCATACGTTCAGGAGTAATAATTAAGGACGTAGCCTTTTTTAAAAGGGCTACGTCCTAATTTGCATTTTGGGGTGTACCAAAATGACAAAAGGGGTGCACCCAAACGTCTTACATTCCAAGTGTCAGCTATGAAATCAGAAAACTCCCATAGAATCTACAAATAAATAGTCAAAGCATATTAAAACAAACAATAACTAGAATTATCTAATTCCTTGAGTGGAGGAATTTTAGTTGTTATACTTACCTTTAAAGAAGGAACATTGTATCTGAGAGAAAAAATGAGGCAGGAAATGAAGAAGAGAATGAATGTTTTGGCTAAAGTTTTAAGCGCCATTATAGTGGCTTCTTTGATGACAGTTGGAATACCAAGGGGTGTCGAGGCGGCTTGGACGGCGGAGACGAAACACGATATCCCGGGGTATCAGTATAAAGATATTTGTGCGAAAGAAACTGTGCAGATTAGAGATCTTAGTGTGGATGAGGTAACGAACAGTACAGTTAGTCCGGTGCAGACAAAACCTGTAGAAAAGCCAGTGAAGTTTAAGGTGTTTAATAGTACATTGCAGAAAGTGGAAAAGGAAGTAGTTTCTGAGAATGGAAAACTTTCAAATCTGGATATGGTGTAGGAAAGTATACTTATGATTATTCGAGTTGTGCACAGGTTGACGAAATCTATCTTGTGTCGAAGGGAAACGCCCATAGTAAGGATACGGTGCTCACGAATAAAAACTATGACGAGATCTATGATGGGCTTTATGAAGGGATAGCTGGAAATACGACCATTAAAGGAATGAATTTCAAGGATTTTCTCATTCTTGAAAGGAAACTGGACAAGAACAACGTATCAGGACTTGACGGAAAGGATTATGATGTCCTTGAACTTTCACTTATCAATCCACATAGATGGGAGATTGCAAGACTGGTAACAGGAAACTATGAGATTACAGAAGAGATTGCGAATGGTAAAAGAGTGGCTAACGTTTATTATGTGGACGGAGGGCTTAGGAAGATCGATTTTAAACAATCTGGAAATAATGTTACTTTTTCAATGAATACATTATCTATGTATCCGATTGTATTTGAGTATGGTGAGTCACTTCCGACGATTGATCATGTGGATATATCGCTTACAGAGGTGACAAAAGACAGTGCAAAAGCGAAGGTTACAGTAACGGGAACCAAATTACCGGAAAATTTAGCTTGCAACACTTTTTATAAAAAAGCTGGAAGCACAGAGCCGGAGCAGCCGGAAGTGGATAACAAGATACTGAAGATTAAGGTTGTAGATGAAGCCGGAAATCCGGTGGCAGGAGTGCCGATGTATCTGAGATCTACAGAAAATGAAGGCTTGGGAGATTTGGACTTAGGAGCAACGGGAACGGATGGAATATTAAGTTATACATTTACAGATGCCGACATGCTTTTGGGTGAAGATGAAGACACCTACGTGTTATGTCCGACAAAAGCAAGTGGCTATACATGTGAAAAACCAAGTGAGATTTCGTTTGAAATTGATGATTGGGTACCTAACATTATTGCGGTAGATGGCGGAGACTACACCGGAGAGATTACACTTGTAGCGAAGAAAGCCGGAGCAGCCGAAAGAAGCAGACCCTAAGGTGCTGAATGTGAAAGTGGTAGATGAAGCCGGAAATCCGGTATCAGGAGTACCGATGTATCTGAGATCTACAGAAAACGAAGGCTATGGAGACGTTCTCTTAGGAGAGACGGAGGCTGACGGAATATTAAATTATATATTTACAGACGCGGATATGCAGATTCTAGGTGAAGATGAAGACACCTACGTGTTGTGTCCGACAAAAGCAAGTGGCTATACATGTGAAAAACCAAGTGAGATTTCGTTTGAAATTGATGATGAATGGGTACCTAACATTATTACGGTAGATGGCGGAGACTACTCCGGTGAAATCAAAGTTACAGTAAAGGGTGCGATAAAAGCGAAAATGGTAAAAGCGACAGCAAAAGTATCTGGAGAAGAGCAGACCTTGACTGATTGGAACGCAACTGGAGAAGCAAAAGAAGTAACTGCAAAAGGGGATGAAAATGAAAGAACATTTGAAGTTACATTCCCGGTAAAAGACTTCCCGGAAGCTTTGAAATGGACGGTTGGCGTGGCATTTGAACTGGCAGATGTAGAGGATAAGCAGGATGTAAAAGGTAATGAAGTTGATATTGCGGCATATGAAACAGAACGTCAAGAAGCTTTAGACCAGTTGAAGCAGGAAATCAAAGATGCGGAGGAATATATTAACACTCTGAAAGAAAAAGAGTATACAAAAGAAAGCTGGAAAGCATACAAGGATGCAATCAAAGAAGCAAAAGATATGGTGGAAAAGAGTGCATCAAAGGATGAATATCTGGCTATGATTCAGAAGCTTGCAGATGCAAAAACAGGATTAGAAAAAGTAAATCAGCCAGGTGAAATTCCGGGTGGCGGAACAGGTACAGGCGGAAATGGTTCCGGAAGTGGAAATGGTTCTGGAAATGGAGCCAGCACAGGAGGAACAGGTTCCGGAAGTGCAAATGCAGGAGGAACAGGCTCGGCTGTGCATGGAAATTCACAGAAAGCAGCTCAGAGGGGAGATGCTGCCCCGTTAATGCCAATTGCAGTAAGTGTTGTTGTTGCGCTTGCGGTGATTTTGGCTGTAGCAGCAGTAAAGAGAAGAGCGAAATAACATAAATGTAAAAATTATTAAAGGCGGGGATTGTTGATCTCCGCCTTTAAAATGTGTGAAAAAGTAATTTCCTAGCTAAGTCAAAGTATGACTGTTTTTTCACAAAATTGCAATTTTAAATATGTTATGATATGCTGATTTGCGAAAACTTTAAAACGAAAGAAGATGTTAAAAACAAAGGAAGAGGTAAAAGTTTATGAGAGAAGAATCTATGCCAAAACTGTTGACTACGCTTCGGCATTACTCGATGCAGCAGTTTTCAAAGGATGTGGTGGCAGGAGTGATCGTGGCAATTATTGCGCTGCCACTGTCGATTGCGCTTGCGTCGGGAGTAGGACCGGAGGAAGGAATTTATACTGCGATTGTCGGCGGTTTTGTAATTGCTATGCTTGGAGGAAGTCCGGTGCAGATCTCCGGACCGACGGCAGCATTTGCAACTATCGTGGCAGGAATTGTTGCGACGAAAGGAATGGAGGGGCTTGTAGTTGCAACGGTTCTTGCGGGAGTGATTCTGATCGCAATGGGACTATTGAAATTTGGAGCGTTGATCCGTTTTATTCCACATACGATTGTAACAGGATTTACAGCAGGAATTGCGGTTACGATCGTAATAGGACAACTAAAAGATTTCTTCGGACTGACATTTCAGCACAGTCCGATTGAAACAGTTGAGAAGCTGCGGGAGTGTATTTCTACATTCGGTACGTTGAATGTGACAGCATTGCTCATTGGTGTGTTAGCGCTTGCCATTCAGATTATCTGGCCGAAATTCAATGCGAAAATCCCAGCATCTCTGATTGCGGTAATTGTTACAGCGGCAGTTGTAAAAATAGCAGATCTTGATGTGAATACAATTGGAAGCCTCTACGATATATCAAATAAACTTCCGGTACCGCATATGCCGGCATTTGATATCGGACTTGTGAAAAATGTGCTGCCGGATGCATTTACCATTGCGATTCTGGCAGCGATAGAATCGTTGTTGTCCTGCGTGGTTGCAGATGGAATGATTGGGGATAAACATAATCCGAATGTGGAACTTGTAGCGCAGGGAGCCGGAAATATTGCATCCGGAATATTCGGCGGAATTCCGGCGACAGGAGCGATCGCAAGAACAGCGGCAAATATTAAAAATGGTGGACGAAGCCCGATTGCAGGTATGGTGCATGCGGTTGTGCTTGTGCTGATCCTTGTAGTTCTGATGCCATATGCGGCGCTGATTCCAATGCCGACGATTGCGGCGATTTTATTTATCGTGGCATATAATATGTGTGGGTGGAGAGAGTTTGTAGATCTTGTAAAGACTTCTCCGAAGAGTGATATTGCAGTTTTAATTATCACATTTGTCTTGACGGTTGTATTTGACCTTGTGGTTGCGATTGAGTTCGGACTGGTGCTTGCGGCAGTTTTGTTTCTTAAAAGGATGGCAGATGTTGCGGAAGTGAGAAGCTGGACTTATGTAGAGGAAGAGCAGGAGGGACTTCGGGTAGTGCCTAAAGGAACGTTGGTATATGAGATAGAAGGTCCCATGTTCTTTGCAGTGGCAGATCAATTTTTGAATGTATCTATGGACAAAGATACGAAAGTTGTCGTTATGCGTATGAGATCTGTGCCGGCAATGGATGTTTCAGCGCTTCGTAAGCTTCAGGAGGTATATAAAATGTGCGAGAAGCATCATGTGACGCTGCTGTTCTCTCATGTGACGGAGCAGCCGTGGAAAATGATGGAGAAAGCAGGATTCATAAAGGAAGTTGGGGAAGAAAATTTCTGTGAGAATATTGACATGGCGATGAAAAAAGCAGAAAAAATATGTAGATAACAGGAAGATCGGGACAGCGTTTAAAGCTCGTCCCGATCTTATTTTACAGCAATTTAAAAGGACTGCATATTGGCGGGGTGCAGTCCTGAGGAAAAAGTTATGAAAAAGAATTTTGTTGTTCGATTTCTTCGAACAATTATAGTATATGCAGAAAATGTGATGAAAGTGTGATGAAAATAAGAAGTAATTGTTAACACTTTTATAGAGTTGTGAACATATCGATGACCTGTCCGGTCATGACCGGTGGTGTATCGCATAAAAGATAAACAATTCCTTTGGCAACGTCAGCTGCGCTTCCCATCTTCACATCATCCTGTCCCACGTTGTGGTTATATACGCGCTGTCCGGGTGTGTCTACGATTCCCGGCGCCACGGCATTGACTTTGATTCCATATTCCTGTGTCTGGATAGCGGTAGTCTTAGTGAGTGTTACAATACCGCCTTTTGCAACGGCATAAGCGCCCATCTGAGAGGCGATACGCCCCATGCGGGAAGATACGCTTACGATGTCGCCGCCGCCTTGACGGATCATGACAGGAACTACTTTGTTGATACATAAGAATGGGATTTTTAAATTAGTCTTAATGATCTGATCCCATTGTTCCTCGCTCCACTCCCATATTTTAATTGCCTGTTGTTTTACTGTATCGTAGATCTCAGATGGATAACCACCTGCATTATTTACAAGGATGTCAATGCGTCCATAAGTTTCCAATACAGAGTCAACCATAGACTGCACCTGGGCGGAATCTGTCAAATCTCTGGAAAGAGAGGAGGCAGTTCCGCCTTGTTCTTTAATTAATTTTACTGTTTCATCGAGATCCGCCTGCGTTCTGGCAACCGCTACAACGGTAGCGCCTTCGGCAGCAATCGCAAGGGCAGCTTCTCGTCCGATTCCCTTTCCGGCACCGGTTATAATTGCAATTTTTCCTTTTAATTTCATAGGTGATTCCTCCGCTGCTGACTAAATGATTCGGTCGTTTTCTGTAAAAAATGCTGTTGTTGCAGGGTAAATATAACTGTCTCCCACGTTGTGGAGCAAGATGATATTCAAGTGATCATTCAGGTTTTTCTTATCCAGCACGATTGCTTTGGTGAGCTCCGAAAGAGAAAGCGTGCATTGATACGGAAGTCCATAAGCGATAAGCAGGCTTTTGATTCTTGATGCTGTGCCGGGGGTGCTGAGTCCATGCTCTTCGGCGATGCGTGTAAGCTGATACATACCGATGGAAACAGCCTCGCCGTGACTTTCTCTTTTGTAATTGTAGTGTTGTTCGATGGCGTGCGCCAGTGTGTGTCCAAAGTTCAGAAGCATCCGGTTCCCGGTATCGAATTGATCTTCCTCTACAATCATTCGTTTAATATCGACACACCGGTAAATAATATCCGGCAATATCGGTTTTAATGCCGAAAAAGAACCGGCATTCTCCAGCTGCTCAAAAAGAGCGGCGTCTTTGATACATCCGTATTTGATCACCTCACCCATACCATCATGGATGTAGCGTTCCGGCAAGGTGTCCAGAACAAGAGGGTCTATCAGTACGAGAGAAGGCTGATAAAATGCTCCCGCCAGATTCTTTCCCTCAGGAAGATCAACGGCAACTTTGCCGCCGACAGAAGAATCTACCTGCGCAAGCAAAGAGGTGGGAATCTGCACATATTTGATTCCCCTTAAAAATGTAGCGGCCGCAAAGCCGGCAAGATCGCCGATCACACCGCCGCCCAGCGCAATGAGAAGATCGCTTCTGGTAAAACGAGCATCCAGAAGCGCCTTGTAAATGCGTGGGAGATTGTTGAAGTTCTTCGTTTCCTCACCATGTGGAAGAATGAAGTGATAGCAGTCAAAATCCTTGTTCAAAGAGGACAGGATGCGCTCTCCGTACAGTGGATATACGCTGTCATCCGACACGATCATTATTTTCTTCCCTTGAAAGACTTCTTTTATATAAGAAGCTGTGTGTTCGGAGATATGATTTTCAATATAAATGGGATAACTATGTTCCCCGAGATTTACTGTTAATTTCATAATGTTTTTCCAAGTACCTTTGCGATTTGAGTAACATCATTGATCAGTTCATTAAATTTATCCGGTTTTAAGGACTGGGCGCCGTCACAGAGAGCGCATTCCGGGTTGTTGTGGACTTCCACCATCAGTCCGTCTGCACCAGCGGCAATAGACGCTTTTGCCATGGAATCTACTAACCACCATTTTCCGCCGGCGTGGCTGGGATCTACAATGATCGGAAGGTGCGTCAGTTTCCGAAGAACCGGGATACTCTGAAGATCCAGAGTATTTCTTGTATAAGTCTCGAAGGTTCGGATTCCGCGTTCGCATAAAATGATATTTTCGTTACCTGAAGCCATAATGTATTCCGCAGACATGATCCATTCTCCGTAGGTGGCGTTGAGTCCGCGCTTCAAAAGAATTGGACGCTCGACCTGTCCCAATTGTTTGAGGAGATCGAAATTCTGCATGTTGCGGGCGCCGATTTGGATTAAATCCACCTTTTCATTGAAAATGTCAAGATAATCCGTAGACATAAGTTCTGTTACGATCGGCAGTCCGGTTTCTTCTTTTACCGCACATAAAATATCTAATCCTTCCAGTCCTAAACCTTGAAAAGAGTAAGGGCTTGTTCTTGGCTTAAACGCACCGCCTCTTAAGAGATTGGCGCCGGATGCCTTGCAGTCCTTTGCGATGGAAAGCACCTGCTCATAGGATTCAACGGAGCAAGGGCCTGCGATCATAGCGAGACTTCCTCCGCCTATTTTTACACCGGAAACATCAATAATAGAGCTCTCTGGGTGGAAGGCTCTGTTAGCAAGCTTGTAAGGCTCCTGCACGTGCATGACTTTTTCTACAGCAGAATCCACTTCAAATATTTTCGAATCTATTTTACTGGTGTCTCCGATACAACCGATGATTGTCATGTCGGTACCGTGGACAACGTGTGTGTCAAGACCACGTACGGTGACCATCTGTTCGACGTGGGCAATATCTTCAGTAGTTGAATTTGGCTTTAATACAATAATCATAAAAAATTTCCTCCATAGTCACACTGTAAAAATTTAGTTGTTTAAAGTGTGAAACTAAAATTATAGTACATTCGCAGAGTTGATTTGTCAACCGATTTTTGCAAATAATGGGTAAAAATGGGGGCGGCGAATGATTTCAAAGCGAAAGAAAATATGGTACTATGTGAATACGGAAATACTTGATTGTTGGAAGGCGGAGCAGGAGAATACTCCGAGGCTTAGAAGATGGATAAGAGAAGAAAAGTGACGAAAGAAAAGAAGATACTGCTGTCGGGAGTGATGTTTTTGGCGGTGGGAGGTGCACTGCTTCTGGCAGCGCGAACCGCAGAAGGATTTGCAGACTGGTACAGCAGCCATATTTATACTGTTTTTGTAAATGTAATCGGCAGACTGATGGGACAGTTTCCGTTTTCAGTATCTGAGATTTTGCTGTATGTGCTTCTTGGTTGTGTGCTGTGGTGGATTGGGAAGCGTATTACTCTTCGGTGTATGGGAAGAAAAGAGAAGTGGAAGATTAAGGAGGGATTCATATCGTTATTTCTGCTTGCATCCGTTCTGTTTTTCCTGTATGCGCTCAATTGCGGAGTGAATTATTACAGAGAAACTTTTTCAGAAAGTGAAGGTATTGTGACGCGGGAATATTCGGTGGAAGAATTAAAGGAAGTGTGTCGGTGGCTCACAGATAAGGTGAATGAGACTGCGGATCAGGGTTATCGGGATGCGAATGAACGTATGACACTTGAATCTGTGAATGTGGAGCAGGAGGCGGTTGCTGCGATGGAAGATCTGAGCGAAGAATATAAGGCGCTTCAGGGGTTCTATCCGAGACCGAAGGCGTTGTTGAATCACTGGATTTTATCCGTACAGAATTTGACGGGGGTATATTCGCCATTTACGGTAGAAGCAAATTATAATGCCGGAATGGTGGATTATAACATTCCATTTACTGCCTGCCATGAATTATCGCATTTGAGAGGATTTATGGAAGAAAAAGAAGCAAATTATATAGGATTCCTTGCCTGCATCGGCTCAGATACAGAAGCGTTTCGCTATAGTGGATATCTTATGGGATGGATCTACTGTACCAATGTGTTATATCAGGAGGATTATGAAGCGTGGGAGGAACTGAGGGCAGAATTGAAAGACGGCGTGTTGTCGGATCTGCGCGCAAACAGTGCCTTCTGGGCGAAATATGATACTGCGGTGGCAGAAGTGTCTGACAGGATCAATGATACTTATTTAAAAGCAAATGGGCAGCAGGAGGGCGTTGAGAGTTATGACCGAATGGTAGATCTGATCGTGACAGAATATAAAGAGGGGAAATTTAAATATCACTGATAGACAAAAGTTATAAATGGTGCCTATTTATATTAATAATCAATTGGACGACATGTAGTGGGTGAGCTAAACTGAATCTGTATGTAATTATTCACTAAGGGAGGAAAAAGGTATGAAAAGTACAGTGATGAAAAAGGTTCTCAGCGTGGCGATGGCGCTGACACTTACATGTGGTTTGGCTGCATGCGGAAGTGGTTCTTCCGAAAAAGCCAAGGATGAAAAAAAAGAAGAGAAAAAAGTGGTTGAGATCGGTGCGTACGGTGCGCACGTTCCATTTAACTACATGGAAGACGATGAGTTAGTGGGATATGAAGTAGATATTTGGAAAGAGATTGCAGAAAGAAATAATCTGGAACTGAATTATACAATTTCTTCAGATGTAGCGGGATTATTTACAATGCTTGACACAGGAAAGATTGATACTATTTTATGTCAGGTAAGCGCAACGGAAGAGCGTGCAGAGAAATATGACTTTACGGAGCCATATATGTACAGTCCGGGAGCATGGTTTGTAAAAGAAGATGCAGAAGATGTTAATACAATCGAAGACCTTTTCGGAAAGAGCGTTGGCGTTATCGCAGGCGGAGTTGACATTGATATGTATAATGAAGCTGATCCAGAAGGAAAGATTGAGCAGGTTGTTTATTCCAATACAACAGCTGCATATAAAGATATTGAAGTAGGACGTTTAGATGCAACAGGTATTTCTCGTCCACAGGGATTGTACCTTATCAAACAGGGGGATGTAACTGGATTAAAAGTAACCGGATATAATGGAATTACAGAGACAGATATTTTCCCGATGTTAAAAGGCGAAAATAAAGAATTACTTGAAATGGCTAATGAGACGATCAAAGATATGAAAGAAGATGGAAGTCTTGCAGAGTTGGCTGTTAAATGGTTTGGTGATGATGTAACTGTTAATCCGGATGAGCAGTAAGAGTGTTAGATAAGCAGAGAGGCTGGTATTAACAGCCCCTCTGCTTTTTGGTTGTAAAAAAATAATAGGAGCAGAAAATATGTCAAAATTTGCAAATTTAGACGTGGAATTTATGGTGGAAGCAATGCCGTTGCTTTTGAAGGCTACAAAGATGACGCTTTTCTTGGCAATCGTTTCTCTTGTGCTTGCGTTTATACTTGGCTTGATCTTAGCGTCCATTCGGTATTTTCATGTGAAGGTATTGTCGCAGATTGCTAGATTTTATGTATCGTTTTTTCGAGGAACACCTTTGATCGTTCAATTATTTCTTATTTATTTTGGGGTTTTTACAATGTCTCCCGTTTTGACCAAGCTTCCGGGAACAGTAGCGGCAATTGTGACGCTAAGCTTAAATAGTGCAGCATATATGAGTGAGACCATCCGAGCGGCATTTGATTCTGTGGATCGAGGGCAGATTGAGGCGGCGCAGTCTTTGTGTATGACCAGGCTGCAGTATATGAGGAGAATTGTTTTGCCACAATCTATGAGAGTTGCATTGCCATCGTTGTTTAACTCTTTGATTGACTTGATTAAGGGAACCTCTATTGCTTTTACAATTGGAGTGTCTGAAATGATGGCAATGGGAATTTATGAAGGAAGCAGACAGTTTAACTATTTTGAAATATATTTTGACATTGCAATCATTTATTATGTGATGTCTGTTGTTCTGGGATTTTTGCAGAAAAAAATGGAAAAGAAAATGAGCAAATATTAAGAGGAGTGCAAATAAGTGATACATATAGAACATCTTTATAAACAATTTGATTCAACGGAAGTGTTAAAAGATATTAATCTGGATGTAGAACGCGGAGATGTAGTTGCTGTGATCGGTCCTTCTGGAACCGGGAAATCTACGTTGCTTAGATGCATTAATTACCTTGTTACACCGACAAAAGGGAAAATTACGGTAGATGACATTACGGTAGATGCAGAAAAACATACCAAGCAGCAGATTATGAACTTGAGGAGACATTTATCTATGGTGTTTCAAAGTTATAATCTTTTTCGCAATATGACGGCATTGGAAAATGTGATGGAGGCGCTTGTGACTGTTCACAAAAAAGAGAAGGTACAGGCAAGAGAGATTGCAGTCAAGCTGCTGAAAAAGGTAGGAATGGAAGACCGAAAAGATTATTATCCATCGGAGCTTTCGGGTGGGCAGCAGCAGAGAGTAGGAATTGCCAGGGCGCTTGCGGTGGAACCAAGTGTTGTATTATTTGACGAGCCGACATCCGCACTTGATCCGGAACTGGTAGGAGAAGTGTTGTCTGTGATGAAAAATCTCGCAAATGATGGGACAACGATGATTGTAGTTACCCATGAGATTGAATTCGCGCGTAATGTTGCCAATAAAGTCGTGTTCATGGATCAGGGAACCATTGCGGAGATGGGGACGCCGGAAGAAATTTTAGCGAATCCGACAAATCCACGTTTGATACAGTTTTTAAATATTGTGAAGTCGGAGGAGATCGAATAGATGAGAGAGTTAACATCAAAAGAACGAATGAAACGATTGTTTGCGGGACAGCCGATTGATCGTGTTCCGGTTATCCCCCATATGGAAGCATTTGCAGGCGTTATGTGTGGAATGTCAACATATGAGTGGTATAATTTCCCGGAGAATGCGTACCGCTCTCAAGAATGGTGTCAAGAACTGTTTGGTTATGATGGCGGGAAAGAATACGATGTGTCTTCGGGGCTGGCAGGTGATTTCAAGGGAGGAGAGGTTGTAATACCAAAAGAACCAAGGCTGTGTCTTCCATATGCCGCAAAGCTGGCAGCACCTACAGAAGAGGATGTAGAAAAGTTGGAATTGCCAAAAAGTATAGAGGAAACCTTCGATGCGAAAAGAATTTTAGAGTTCAATCGTATTTGCTATAAAAATGGAGAAGGAGTTTCCGTATTCGGGGGTTCTCCTACAAGTGTTGCCCAATATTTGGTAGGAATTGAAAACTTATTGAGGTGGATGACAAAGAAACCGGAGCTTGTTCATAGGATCATGCGTTTTTCTACGGATTATATTTATTTTATTGCAAAAACATATTTAAAGGAATTTGGTCCGGAACCGTTGGGATCTGGGCTGGCATGCCCCATTGAGTCAAATGCGCTGATGTCTCCCAAAATGTTTGAAAAATTCTGTTTGCCTTATATTGTGGAAATCTTTGAGACGTATAAAAAATGGGGGATTCCGATTACGGGATTGCATCTTTGTGGAAAACATGATAAAAATTTGGAGATTTTAAAAAAATCGATTCCATTTCATGGAAGAACCTTAATTACGGTTGGGGCAGAGACTGATTTAGAAAAATTGGGTGAGATTATGGGGCCTGATTTTATTTTAGGGGGAAATGTAAAAAGTATTACTCTTCAAATGGGCACGCCGGAAGAAGTATATGAGGAAAGTGCAGCGATTATCAGAAAAATGAAATATTTTTCCGGAGGCTTTGTATTGACGCCAGAGTGTACTTTGAGTTATCTGACACCCCCGGCAAATTTTTATGCAATGATTAAAGCAGCAAAGGAAGTAGGAAGATATGATTGATAATAAAGAATTTCCCAAAATATATGAAGAATTTGAGGATAGCAGAAAGCAGGGATTTATAAGGGTAAAAGAATATAAAGAAACCGGTGGAAAATTAATAGGATATCTGTGCTCCTATACGCCACATGAATTAATTGAAGCGGCAGGAATTGCAGGAGTAGGGCTGTGCGGAACGAGTGAAGAGGCATTTCCGGAGGCGGAAAAGGTACTTCCTAAAAATATTTGTCCGTTGATTAAGGGGACATATGGTTTTGCAGCGGCGGGAAAGTGCCCTTACACATATTTTTCTGATATGATTATCGGAGAGACAACTTGTGATGGAAAAAAGAAAATGTATGAGTTGTTAAATGATCTGAAAGAAACCTACGTGCTTCAAATCCCGCAAGGACAAGGGAGGCCTTATGCGGCAGATATGTGGTATGAAGAGGTGAAGCTTTTTAAAGAAAAGCTGGAGGAAAAGTTTGATGTTGAGATCACGGATGACAAAATGCGGGAAGCGGTGCGAGTGCGAAATGAATTGCGCAGGGTAAACTGCGATATGTTTGAACTCCAGTTGGCTTGTCCGCCGATGATGTCGGGATGTGAAATGCTGTTAGCATTTCAAGAGAACGATTTTACATTTGACGTGAAGCAGAAAATTGAAAATATACGTGGGAAAGTAGAAGAAGCTAAAAAAGCATATGCTGAAGGAGAGCGAAGAATAGACAAGTCAGCAAAAAGGATTTTAATGACCGGATGTCCCATGGGAGGAGTCATTAAAAAAGTTGCAAGAGTCGTTGAAGATTGTGGCGGCGTGATTGTATGTATTGATGATTGCGGCGGTGAAAGAACGAATCAGATTAGAGTGGATGAACATGCGGAAAATATATTGCGTGCAATATCAGATGCCTATTTAGAAATACATTGTTCCGTTATGACGCCGAATGATGGTCGTATGGAAAATACGAAAAAAATGATTGAAAAGTATCAGGTGGATGGTGTGATCGAAGTAGTGCTCCAAGGATGCCATACATTTAATATTGAGGCGGAAGAGATGAGAAGGGCAGTTGCCGAAATGAAGATTCCATACATGAAGCTGGATACGGACTATTCAACGGCAGATGCAGGACAGATCAATACAAGAATTAATGCGTTTATTGAAATGTTAGGATAAAACAAAGAAAATGTAAAAAAGTACTTGCCAAGAAAGGCGCGGTGTGATATGATATAACACGGTCACGTTCTGTGAATCATATGGCTCCATGGTCAAGCGGTTAAGACATCGCCCTTTCACGGCGGTAACACGGGTTCGATTCCCGTTGGAGTCACTCGAACATTTTATGTTCGTTATAGAATAAGGCGCCATAGCCAAGTGGTAAGGCAGAGGTCTGCAACACCTTCATCACCAGTTCAAATCTGGTTGGCGCCTCTTGAACACAACTTCGAAGAGAAGTTGTGTTTTTTTGTTGCAGAAGAATATTCCGCAATGATATGATAAATATATGGAAACCGATCATAGTTATTGAGGGAATATTTATGAAAAAAAGAAGGATCAGCAGTGAACTTGTCTATTTATCCGGAGCAGTGATTTTGGCGTTTGCAACGGCACTTTTGACGGCGTCTGATTTGGGGCTGTCTATGGTGATCGCGCCTGCTTACATTGTCAGCTTGAAATTTGACTTCCTTACATTTGGGCAGGCGGAGTATATCGTACAGGGAATCCTGTTTGTAGCGTTCTGTGCAGTAGTGCGTAAAGTAAAGCTCACATATTTCTGTGCTTTTTTGTCGGGATTTATCTATGGGCTGATCTTGGATTTCTGGCGAATGATTATTCCGCACTTTAACCCGGAGATGTATGAACCGGGCTCTTTTTCGATGCCGGTCAGAATTCTCTATTTTACCATAGGATTTTTGCTCAATTCCCTTGGCGTGATGCTTTATTTTAAGTCGTACATTTATCCACAGGTATATGAATTTTTTGTAAAAGGTGTGAGTAAGCATTTCCACGTGGAACTGTCAAAGTTCAAAATAGGCTTTGACATGTGCTGTTTCATAGTTGCTGTGGCAGTATCTTTTTTACTTCTTCATAGAATTGAAGGAATTGGACCGGGAACGGTCGTGCTTGCCTGCTGCAATGGTCTGTTGATCGGCTGGTATGGGAAATGCTTTGATCAATATTTCGAAACCTATCCGGTATTGGAGAAATTTGCCGGGAAATTTGAATTATAAAGAGAGGAAAAGAACGAAAAAAGAAACCAGAGGAACTGGTTTCTTTTTTGATTGATCTGAAGTTCAATGCAAATCACAAAATTTCGGGGTTGTGTTATTTTGTGTTCCAAGGACAATATACCATCTAAAAATGCAAATGAAAATAGTTTCTGAATACATAAATTTAACAAATAATTGTGCTTGAGACACAATTGTGATAGAATCAGGGAGAGGTGATTTTGTGGCAGTTGAATTGATTGATTTATATTCGGACATTCGGACAAGATACAGTGTGAAGCTTCACACAAGCAGTTGCTTTGGTAAGAAGATTGGTTGGGTGCATATTGTAGAAAGTGAATTGTTTGCACAGTTTTTACATGGAAATGAACTTATATTTACAAGTGGTGTTCAGTACACGACAGAAGAATGGCTGAAAGAATTCGTAGATATGATCTATGATAAACATGCGGGCGGTCTGATCTTAGGACTTCCTGAGGGGCGAAACTTTTCAAAAGAAATCATTGAGTATTGCAATAAACTTCAATTTCCGCTTTTTTCGGCATCCTGGGATACCCCGTATATTGATGTGATGAGGCGGTTTTCGGAGATCTTGCTTCAAAATGAGAAGAAAGAGACGAATCTTGTCTCGGCATTAAAAAATGCAATCTATTATCCCAATAATTTAGAGTTATATGTAAAGGATTTTGAGAGTAATGGATTCTTTCAGGGGATGTCTTTTTGCACTTTTGTAATGAGCTGTCACACGTATCATACAGAAGGCGGCAATAAAGCGTTGGCGGAGATGAAGGAAGATCTTCGGTATTTCCTTAAAAAGACTGTGCTATATGAAGAAAATGATATTTTGATTGTTCTGGCGGTAGGAGATCAGATTTCGTTGCTAAATAAAGGAATTCGTGTTCGGTGTAAGAGGGATGACAATGTTTACGTAGGAGCCGGCGTGACGGTGACTTCAATTGAAGAGATCCATAAATCATATAAGTCGGCAAAGACAGCATATCAACTGACGAAGACTACGATTCCGCGCAATTTTTTAACATATGAAGAACTTGGAATCTATCAGCTTTTAACAGATTATAGTGAAAAAACAATTTATCCGAATTTTGTGGAGGAAACACTGGGAAAGCTTATTGATTACGATAAAAAGAATCAGACGGATTATATGCATATATTAGAGACTTATTTTGAAAACGAATGCAGCATTATTTGTACGTCCAAGGCGCTCTATTGTCATAAAAATACGTTGTCTTATAAAATCGGAAAAATAAGGGAAGTACTGGGGTATGATATACTGCTTAATGAGAACCGGATGAAGATCATGATAAGTTTGCGAATTTTGCGTCTGGATAGAGAGTATTATACATAAAAAGAACCGAATTTTTTGATAAAAATGTGCTATAATTAGCTGGACATCAATATAGTAGTAAGGAGGAATCATCAATGAATGAAAATCGTGTAAAAAGAAACAAATTGCTTGGCGAGAGAGTCATTCGGGGACTGGAATCCCGTAATATGGAAGGGTTCTATGCCGAGTCCAAAGAAGAAGCTTTGAAGCTTGCGCTGGATCTCATTCCGGAAGAGAGTACCGTGGCGTGGGGCGGTTCTATGTCAATCGCAGAGATTGGGCTTAAGAAAGCAATTTGCGAGGGAAACTACAGAGAATATAATCGAGATGATGCAAAAGATCGCGAAGAGAAGCGTAAAATAGAGCTTGCGTCGTATGACTGCGATTTTTTCCTTACCAGTGCAAATGCGATTACAGAAGACGGTGTAATGGTCAATATAGATGGATTTGCAAACCGGGTATCTGCGATTGCGGCGGGGCCGAGAAACGTAATTATGATCGTGGGCATGAATAAAGTTGTAAAAGATGTAGATGATGCTATGTCAAGAGCAAGAAATGAAGCTGCACCGATCAATGCACAGAGATTTTCGTTGGATACTCCATGCTCTAAGGCGGGAAGTTGTTTTGACTGCAAGAACCCGGACACAATCTGCTGTCAGATCTTGATTACAAGATTCTCTAAGCTTCCAAAACGGATAAAAGTGATTCTTGTTAATGATGAATTAGGATTTTAGGTTGACGAACTTGCGGGTATTTGTTATACTTAACAAGTATCCGCAAGGTAACATATAGTATTAGGCGCCATAGCCAAGTGGTAAGGCAGAGGTCTGCAACACCTTCATCACCAGTTCAAATCTGGTTGGCGCCTCTTGAAGAACACAACTCTATTGTAGGGTTGTGTTTTTTATAATGTATAAAATGCTGTTTCTATAACAGAAGAATCCGAAGCGAATGGTTTGAACCGGACGTTGTATATAGAAAAATATAATAAATGGTGTCGGGATATGACAAAAATCAATTGGAATTTCGATTTTAGAGAGACTATACTTAAAGTATGTATAAATTAGGAGGTATGAAGTATGTCTATTACAGCAGAAACAGCGAAAGCACATGCAAAGGACCCGGCAGTATTATGCTGCAGAGCAGAAGCGGGAATTACAATTGAACCGGCAAATCTCGAGGATCCGGCAATTTTTGATGAGTTGGTTGATTCTGGATTATTGAATCTGGATGGCTGTCTGACGATTGAGCAGGTATTGGGGGCAAAATTAAGTAAGACAAGTGATTCTCTTTGTCCGTTGACAGCGGATAATGTAGATGGTATCAAAGAGGTTGCAGAGGAAGCGCCGCAGGGAGAAGCAGAAGAGGCGACTCCTCAGGTTGCAGTAGAAGGGGCTGTCACAACAATCTCACACGGGAAAGTAGTAATTTCAATTAAAGAAGGAAAAGACATTTATCTCGAACTTCCAATATAAACTCGAGAAAAAACGCGGATGCATGAAAGTGCTCCGCGTTTTTTCTTGTTGACGTACTTATTTACTGCGAGTATGATGTAAGAACAACAGTTGATGTGGTTATAATAAGAGTGAAAATATAAGGTCTTGATTGAGATGGTAGGACAAAAAAAGAAAAATATCAGATGGAATACGATGGGTATTCTTGCGGGTGGTTTCCTGGGTGTGATCCTTCTTGGAGGGGTGCTTCTGTGGATGCCTTTTTCTAACCGGCAGCCAATAGAATTTATGGATGCATTGTTTACCTCTGTGTCGGCAGTGTGCGTGACCGGGCTTGTGACGATCACCCCGGCATTTCAGTTTACACTGGCGGGGCAGATGATTTTACTTGTGCTGATCCAGATCGGCGGTCTGGGAGTGATTGCCTGTGTGACAGCATTTTTCTTACTTTTGAGAAGAAAAATCACGCTGAAGGAACGGATTGTGATCCAAGAAACATATAATATGGATAAATTAAGCGGAATGGTACTCCTTGTACGGGGCGTCCTCTTCGGCACATTTGCGGTGGAGGGAGTAGGTGCGGCGCTCTATGCTATCCAGTTTATACCGGAATACGGAGTGGCAAAAGGAATCTGGTATTCCATCTTCCATGCGGTATCCGCTTTTTGCAATGCAGGAATAGATATTCTCGGAGATTCAAGCCTGACAGCATATGTGACCAATCCGATCGTCAATCTTACGACGATGATTTTAATTATCTTAAGCGGACTGGGATTTACCGTGTGGTTTGATATCATTGCCAATGGAAAGAAGCTGATTCGCCGTGAAATGCCGAGAAGATGGTGGTTTACGAGGTTAAAGCTTCAATCTAAGCTTGCGATTATTATGACGATTCTGCTTATTATAAGCGGGGCAGTATTCGTTTTTCTGGCAGAATATGACAATCCGGAGACACTTGGCAATTTGTCTCTCGGAAATAAAGTGATGGCTTCGTTCTTTCAGTCGGTGACAAACAGAACCGCCGGATTTGCAACAATTTCACAAAATGCGCTTCATACAGAGTCCAAGCTGTTTCATTGTATTTTGATGTTTATCGGAGGCTCTCCCGGCGGGACAGCGGGAGGTGTGAAGACAACAACAATCGCCATGCTGTTTCTTGCCTGTCTGACATTCGTTAGAGGTGGAAATGATACCGAGTGCATGGGCAAAAAGATATCGGTAGAAAATTTCCGTACAGGCTTTTGCGTTGTGATGGCTGCATTTTCGGTATTTACGGTTGGAACGATTGCAATTTTGATCATTGAGCCGGATACGGTTCCCTTAGTCAACGTTCTCTATGAGACGGCATCCGCAATCGGAACGGTGGGCTTGACAGCGGATCTTACGCCGCATCTTGCGCGGGCGAGTCAGGTGGTACTTATGCTTATGATGTATGCCGGACGTCTGGGTCCGATGACACTTGTGCTTTTATTCGCCGGGAAAATGCATCCGCGGGATAAGATCAGGAAACTGCCGGAAGAGCGGATCATGGTCGGATAAATCGTCGGTAAATGATTGGATAAGCAGATGGAAAATGTAGGGAGAAGAGGAAAAATGAGAAAGCAGTATGCAGTATTTGGGCTTGGAAGTTTTGGTGAGAGTGTCGCAGTCACGCTTCAGGAGTTAGGCTGTGAAGTGGTAGTTGTAGATAATCATATGGAGCGGATTGAAAATATTTCCCCTTATGTATCTTATGCGGTGCAGGCAGATATTGAAGATCCTGAGGTGATAAGATCTCTCGGCGCAAGAAATCTGGATGGAGTAGTAGTTGCAGTTGCGGATGATATGGAGGCTAGTATTATGGCGACGCTGGTATCTAAGGAAATTGGCGTACCGTATGTACTTGCAAAGGCAAAAAATGATCTTCATGCCAAGGTGCTGAAAAAAATCGGAGCAGACAGCATCATCTTTCCGGAGAAAGAAATCGGACAAAGCGTAGCCAGAAATCTTGTATCCGGTGAATTCGTGGACTGGATCTCTCTGTCTCCGGATTACAGTATTACAGAGATTGCAGTTCCGGAGAAATGGATCGGGAAGTCGCTTTCGGAAATCGATGTGCGGCGTACAAAAGATGTGAATGTGGTGGGTGTTCGAATCGGAGAAAAGATTCAGGTAACGATTGACCCGGAGGAACCGCTCCAAAAGGAAATGATGCTGATTATGATCGGCTCCAATGAAGCGTTGGAAAAATTCGGAGAAAAGCAGGTGAGAGAATGATAACAAGTACGTCAAACGCAAGAGTGAAACGCCTTGTAAATCTTAGAAAAAAACGAAAGGCAAGAGATGAGGAAGGAGTGTTTCTCGTAGAAGGCATTCGTATGTTTCGGGAAGTTCCGGTGGATAAATTGCGAGAAGTCTATGTATCGGAATCCTTTTATAAGAAAGAAAAAGAGACGATAGAAAAAGTTCTGGCAGAGGGAGATATCCGGGCGAAACTTGTGTCGGATACTGTATTTTCACATATATCGGATACGAAGACGCCACAGGGGATACTGTGCGTGGTACAACAGATGGATCATATGCTGGAGCAAATGATTCAGGGAGAACAGCGCCACCTTCTGGTGCTTGATAACCTTCAGGACCCGGGGAATCTCGGAACAATTGTAAGGACTGCGGAAGGCGCCGGGGTAAATGGAATCATTATGAGCGCAGACTGTGTGGACATTTACAATCCCAAGACAATCCGGTCTACGATGGGTTCGGTCTACCGTATGCCGTTTTGTTACGCAGAAGAACTTCCGAAAGCGATAGAGAAGATCAAGCAGGCGGGGATTCATACATATGCGGCACATCTTCTTGGAGAACGCGATTACGATCAGGAAGACTATCGCGGTTCCTGCGCATTTTTTATTGGAAATGAGGGAAATGGTCTTCGGGAGGAGATTGCAAAGGCGGCGCAGACTTATGTGAAAATTCCGATGAGCGGACAGGTGGAGTCATTGAATGCGGCGATTGCAGCATCGGTGCTCATGTTTGAAGTGAGAAGACAGAGAAAATAATAAGTTATCTGAATATTAAGATAATATTCATTGTATTTACGAATAAAGTATAGTAATATAATTCATAAGTAATACTATGCAGAGAGAAGGAGGAGAGAACATGCAGGAAATGGTATGGCTGGCATTATTTATCCTATTGTTGATCATTGAAATTGCCACGATGGGACTGACGACAATCTGGTTCGCAGGCGGTGCATTGGCTGCATTTATAGCAGGGCTTCTGGGATGCGGTTTGGCGGTGCAGATTGGTTTGTTTCTTGTCATCTCTGTTCTTTTATTTGTATTTACAAGACCGATCGCAGTGAAATATTTTAATCAGGATCGACAGAAGACAAATGCAGACCGTCTGACAGGGCAGGAAGCTCTGGTAACCGAAGCGATTGATACGCTTCAGGCACAGGGGACGGTCGTTGTAAATGGACAGGAGTGGTCGGCAAAGACCAATGAGACTGATGGGAAAATTGCGAAAGGGAGCGTAGTGGTGATCGATGAGATCCAAGGTGTAAAACTGGTTGTGAGAGAAAAGGAGGACTAGAAGTTATGTTTGGAGTGGGATTTGCAATATTGCTAATAATACTAGCGGTGATTGTTGTGTTAATATTGATCTCTTGTGTGAGGATTGTGCGACAGGCACAGGCACTCGTTATCGAGAGACTTGGAGCTTATCAGGCAACATGGAGCACCGGGCTTCATTTTAAATTGCCAATCGTAGACCGGGTGGCGAGAAAAGTGGATTTGAAAGAGCAGGTAGTGGATTTTGCACCGCAGCCGGTAATCACAAAAGATAATGTAACCATGCGGATTGATACGGTAGTCTTTTATCAGATCACAGATCCGAAGATGTTCTGTTACGGTGTGGCGAATCCGATCATGGCGATTGAAAATCTGACAGCGACAACGCTTCGTAATATTATCGGAGATCTGGAACTGGATCAGACACTGACATCCAGAGAAACGATCAACACGAAGATGCGCGCGTCACTTGACGTTGCAACCGATCCGTGGGGCATCAAGGTAAACCGTGTGGAGCTTAAGAATATTATTCCTCCGGCAGCTATTCAAGACGCGATGGAGAAACAGATGAAGGCTGAGCGTGAGAGACGTGAGGCGATTCTTCGTGCGGAAGGTGAGAAGAAATCTACGATTCTTGTTGCGGAAGGACAGAAAGAGTCTGCAATCCTTGACGCAGAAGCGGAGAAGCAGGCTGCAATCCTGCGGGCAGAGGCGAAGAAGGAAGCGATGATCCGCGAGGCAGAAGGTGAAGCAGAAGCAATTATGAAAGTACAGCAGGCGAATGCAGACGGTATCCGCTACCTGAAGGAAGCCGGAGCAGACGAAGCGGTGCTTACGATTAAGAGTCTGGAAGCATTTGAAAAAGCAGCAGATGGTAAGGCAACGAAAATTATTATCCCATCCGAGATCCAGAGTATTGCCGGACTGGTGAAATCTCTGGCAGAGGTCGGAACGGATAAAGTAGAGTAATAAAATGACGTTAGGAGGGGGATGCAGGTGAAACCTGTTCTTGACCTTACAAAAGAATACGGACTTGTCCTTGACGGCGGTGGCGCAAGAGGCGCATATCAGATCGGTGCGTGGAAAGCACTTCGGGAAGCCGGCGTTAAGATAGAGGCTGTGGCAGGGACATCAGTGGGCGCTTTAAACGGCGCCCTTATTTGCATGGGTGACCTTGAAAAAGCAGAAAAGATCTGGAGAGAAATGACATTTTCCACAGTGATGGATGTAGATGATGAGGAAATGGAAGGCTGGTTTTCCGGGCAGACTTCCGTGCGCGATATTTTAAAGACACTGTGGGAGAAAGTAAAGGATGGCGGCGTAGATATCATGCCTCTTCGCAACTTGATCCATCAAGTGATCGACGAAGAGCAGATCAGAAATTGCGGCAAAGAATTCTGCCTGTCTACATTTTCACTGACAGATAAAAAAGAATTAACGCTCAGTGTGGCAGATATCGAAGATGGATTGTTGGAGGATTTCCTTCTTGCGAGCGCCTATCTCATTGGCTTTAAGAATGAGCCGCTCCACGGTAAGAAATATACGGACGGTGGAATTGCCAATAATGTACCGGTCAACTCCCTTCTGGAGCGTGGCTATGAGAATCTGATTGTTGTGAGGATTCACGGACCGGGATGGGAACAGCGGGTAAAATTCCCGGAGGACGGAACATTTTGTGAAGTATCTCCACGCGTGAAGCTTGGAAGTATCCTGGAATTTTCGGCGAAGCGAAGCAGACAGAACTTAACCATCGGTTATTATGATATGAAGCGTATGCTGTACGGTCTGGAAGGGCGGATCTATTATCTGGAGCAGACACATGAGGAGGAATACTACAGCAGACTGTTAGAACCGCTGAAAGAAATTGAAAAAGCAGAGATTGCATTTGTGCTTAAATTATCAATTGGAAATTCAGACAAAGAACTTTATCTGGGGATGTTGGAAGCAACAGCAAAATTGCTTCGGATTCCCAAATATCGCATCTATACAGTTGACCAATTGTTGGAAATGGTATATAAAAAGTATATAACTTTAGAGGATCAGATGAATTTGCCGCGCTTTGTGCACGTGCTGATGGAATTGAAAGAAGGAAATGAGATGAATTTAAAAGGAAGACATTTTTTGACGCTTAAGGATTATACACCGGAAGAGATCTTATATCTTGTGGATCTGGCGGCGGAATTGAAGGAGAAGAAGAAAAAAGGAATTGCCATTGATCATTATCGCGGTATGAATGTGGCGCTTATTTTTGAAAAAACAAGTACAAGAACAAGGTGCTCTTTCGAGACAGCGGCTCACGATATGGGAATGGGAACTACATATCTTGCTCCAAGCGCTTCTCAGATCGGAAAGAAGGAAAGCATCAAGGATACTGCGCGTGTGCTCGGAAGAATGTTTGACGGTATTGAGTACCGTGGCTATGGTCAGGAGATTGTGGAAGAGCTGGCGAAGTATGCAGGAGTTCCGGTGTGGAACGGTCTGACCAATGAATACCATCCGACACAGATGCTGGCAGATCTTCTTACAATTCGGGAGCATTTCGGACGAATCAAAGGAATCCGTCTGGTGTACATGGGTGATGCAAGATACAATATGGGAAATTCTCTTATGATTGTCTGTGCAAAAATGGGAATGCATTTTACAGCATGTACTTCAAAAAATTATTTCCCGGAGCCGGAGCTTGTAGCGCTCTGTGAAGAATATGCGAAGGAAAGCGGCGGAAGCATTACACTGACCGAAGATGTAGAAAGCGGAACAAAAGATGTAGATGTTATTTATACAGATGTATGGGTGTCTATGGGAGAACCGGAAGAAATCTGGGCGGAGCGTATCAAAGAACTGCTTCCTTATAAGGTGACAAAAGAAGTGATGGATAATGCCGGTGAGTCGGCAATTTTCCTTCATTGTCTGCCTGCTTACCATGATCTGGAGACAGGTGTGGGAAGAGAGATCAAAGAGAAGTTCGGTCTGGATGACATAGAGGTGACAGACGAAGTATTTGAATCTGAGAAATCAAAAGTCTTTGATGAGGCGGAAAACCGTATGCATACCATTAAGGCGGTTATGGTGGCAACACTTGGAGAACGGTAAGGTAGAAATAAATGAAGTCAGAGATTTTAAGATTGCTGAAGGAAAGTGAAGGTTATGTGTCGGGGCAGCAGTTGTGTGAACAGTTTCAAGTGTCCAGAACTGCGGTCTGGAAGGTTGTGGATCAGTTAAAAAAAGAGGGATATGAGATTGAGGCGGTGCCACGGAAGGGGTACCGCCTTGTGGAGAGCCCGGACGTGCTGTCCGAAGCAGAGTTGGAGAGCCTTCGGAGTACAAAGTGGGCAGGCAAATCCATTTTCGTTTTTAAGGAGACGGATTCCACCAATATTCAGGCCAAAGCAGGCGGAGAAAAAGGAGAGCCTCATGGTACCTTGTATGTGGCGGAAAGCCAGAGTGCGGGAAGAGGAAGACGGGGCAGAAGATGGGAGTCTCCGGCAGGAGAGAGCATTTACATGAGCCTTTTGCTGCGTCCGGAGTTTCCGCCGGTGAAAGCTCCTATGCTTACGCTTGTTATGGCGCTTGCCGTGGCAAGGGCGCTTCGGGAACAGACCGGTGTCGATGTACAGATCAAATGGCCCAATGATCTTGTCGTACAGGGGCGGAAGATATGCGGGATTCTGACAGAGATGAGTATCGAGATGACATGGATCAATTACGTGGTGATTGGAATTGGTATCAATGTCAATCAAAATGAATTTCCGGAAGAGCTGAAAGACTGTGCTTCTTCACTGAAAATGGAAACCGGCAGGAGGTTCCGGCGCTCACACCTGATCGCGGTAGTGATGGAGCATTTTGAAATGTATTATGAACAATTTTTGCAGGAGGGATCGCTTGCGGGACTTCGCAAGGAGTATAATGAGTTGTTAGTCAACAAGGACAGACAGGTGAAGATTCTGGAACCCGGCAATCATTATGAAGCGTATGCATTGGGAATCAATGATACGGGCGAACTGATCGTGGAGAAGGAAGACGGAAGCGTGCAGAATATTTTCGCGGGGGAAGTGTCTGTGCGTGGAATTTACGGATATACATAATAAATGGAGGAACTGAATGTACGAAGAAAAGATTGTCCTTTGCGGGGCGAATTCATATGAAGAAAAATATTATCTCAACCCGGATTTCTCCGGATTGCCGGATCATATCAAAGACGAACTTAAGATCATGTGTGTCTTGTATGTCAATGATGTGGGCGGAATATTGACACTTGTATACGAAGAAAATGGAGAACTGTGTTTTGAAGTAACGTCGGAGGAATTTGATCCGATGTTTGACGAGATTGGAAGTCAGCTCAAGATCAAAGAGATTCAGCGGGACAAACAGGATCTGCTGCAGTCACTTCAATTATACTATAAGGTGTTCTTCTTGGGAGAGGAACTGTAGGAGGAAGATATGTTATTAGTCATAGATGTTGGAAATACCAATATAACACTTGGAATCTTTGACGGGGAAAAAGTGTCCGGTACATTTCGTATGAAGTCAAAACAGCCACGCACTTCCGATGAATACGGAATTATGCTTCGTGAACTGGTGGAACGTCACGGAGTAGCCGGAAAAGATATCCAAGATGTGATTATCGCATCCGTAGTACCGGATGTGATGCATTCTCTTGGAAGTGCAATTATCAAATATTTCGGAGTGAAGCCAATGGTCGTGTCGGCGGGGATCAAAACAGGAATCCGCATCGTTACCGAGAATCCAAGACAAGTGGGCGCTGACCGTATCGTCGATGCGGTGGCTGCATATACGTTATTTGGCGGACCTGTGATCGTAGTAGACTTCGGGACTGCCACCACTTACGATATCATCGGGCCGGATGGAACCTTTGAAGCAGGCGTGATCGCTCCGGGAATCCGCACATCCGCACAGGCATTGTGGGGAGAGGCGGATATGCTTCCGGCGATAGAAATTAGAAAACCAGCCTCAATCCTTGCAAAAGAGACCATTTCCAGCATGCAGGGAGGGCTCCTGTACGGACAGATCGGGCAGACCGAGTACATTGTAAAACGGTTAAAAGAGGAATCCGGTTACAAGGATGCCAAAGTAGTAGCCACCGGAGGACTTGGAAAAATGATCGTATCCGATACAGAAGTGATCGATGTGTATGATCCACAGCTCACATTAAAAGGACTTCGGATCATATTTGAGAAAAATAAAAAACGTTAAAAATTTAACTGGGGACGTAGCATTTTGTAAAAATGCTACGTCCCCAAGAGGTGTATCATGAACATAGGAAACTTGAAACTTAACAATCCATACATTCTTGCGCCGATGGCGGGAGTGACGGATCTTCCGTTCCGCCTGCTCTGTAAGGAACAGGGGGCAGGGCTTCTCTGTATGGAGATGATCAGTGCCAAAGCTCTGCTATATAAAAATAAAAATACGAAGGCGCTTCTAAAGATTCATCCAGAGGAGTATCCGGTTTCGCTGCAGCTCTTCGGTTCGGAGCCGGATGTGATCAGCGAGATCGCGAAAGAGATTGAGCCGCTTCCTTTTCAGGTGCTGGATATTAATATGGGATGCCCGGTGCCGAAAATTGTGAAAAATGGCGAAGGTTCTGCCCTTATGAACGATCCGAAACGGGTGTATGAGATTGTATCTAAGACAGCCAAGGCAACGAAGAAGCCGGTAACGGTAAAGATTCGTAAGGGTTTTAATGATGAGTCGGTAAATGCGGTGGAAATTGCGAAGATCATTGAAGATGCAGGCGGTGCGGCAGTCGCTGTCCACGGGCGCACGAGAGAGCAGTATTATTCGGGAAAAGCAGACTGGGAGATTATCCGCAAAGTAAAAGAAGCGGTCTCGATTCCGGTGATTGGAAACGGAGATGTGACAAGCGGTGAACTTGCTGTGAAAATGCGGCAGGAGACGGGCTGTGACGGAGTGATGATCGGCAGAGGCGCTCAGGGGAATCCGTGGATCTTCGCAGAGCTTCTCGAATACGAGAAGACCGGAGTGCTTCCTAAGCGGCCGGATGCAAAGACCATTCGCGAGACAATGCTTCGTCATGCAAATCTTTTGATGGAGTATAAAGGAGATTATATCGGTATCCGTGAAATGCGTAAGCATGTGGCATGGTATACAAAAGGAATGAAGGGGTCTTCCAAGCTGCGGGATGAGATTAATCGAGTAGAATCTTATGCAGAATTAGAAGAACTATTGCATGAAAAAATCAATTAATGCGCAGGTAATAAAAAAGCCTTGTTTTACATATAATGAAGCAGTGTGTAAGACAAGGCTTTTTCCGCGCGGATTCAGCATCTAAAGTGGAAAAACAGGTTGACAGAGAGCGCCTTGTTATGTATAATAATGAAATTGTGAAAGTAGGTGTATTCGGCGTATTTTAGCGTCAGTATACACTGGCGCTACACGCTTCAGATAGAGAAAGAAAGTAGAAAAAAAGGAGCAGATAAGCAAATGGTAGCAAAGAAGAGATTACTTACTTATGCAGGATTGAAAGCACTGGAAGATGAACTTGAGAATCTGAAAGTTGTAAAAAGAAAAGAAGTAGCAGGCAAGATCAAAGAAGCCAGAGAGCAGGGAGACTTGTCAGAGAATGCAGAGTACGATGCAGCAAAAGATGAGCAGAGAGATATTGAAGCCAGAATCGAAGAACTGGAAGGAATCCTTAAAAACGCGGAAGTTGTTGTAGAGGATGAAGTTGATTTTGATAAGATCAATGTAGGATGTACAGTAAAAGTATTTGACATTACATTTGACGAAGAGATGGAATTCAAGATTGTCGGATCTACAGAGGCGAACAGTCTGGAAGGCAAAATTTCCAACGAGTCTCCGGTAGGACAGGCATTGATCGGTAAATCAGTTGGCGACGTAGTAGAGGTTGAGACGCAGGCCGGAGTAATGGAATATAAGGTGTTAGACATCAGCCGTTCTCAATAAGAAATGTATCTGAAAGGGAAAGGAGATAAAAATGGGCGAACAGCAGAAAAACGTACAGGAACAGGATGTTAATCAGTTGAGAAAGGTGCGCCGTGAGAAACTTGCGGATTTACAGAGCAACGGAAAAAATCCTTTCGAGATTACGAAATATGATGTAACCTGTCACGCACAGGACGTAAAAGATAATTATGAGGAAATGGAAGGAAAACACGTAAAGCTTGCAGGACGTGTTATGCAGAAACGTGTGATGGGAAAAGCTTCCTTCTGTAATATCCTTGATCAGAGTGGAAATATCCAGTCTTATGTTGCAAGAGACAGCATCGGAGAGGAAGAATATAAAGATTTCAAAAAACTGGATATCGGAGATATTGTCGGTCTGGAAGGTGAAGTATTTAAGACAAAGACCGGAGAGATTTCCATCCACGCATCTGCTGTAACACTTCTTTCCAAGAGTCTGCAGATTCTTCCTGAGAAATATCATGGGCTGACCAATACAGATATGCGTTACCGTCAGAGATATGTAGATCTCATCATGAATATGGATGCGAGAAGTACATTTATCAAACGTTCCAAGATTTTAAGTTCTATCAGAAGATATCTGGACGGACAGGGATTCTTGGAGGTTGAGACTCCTATGCTGGTAAATAATGCCGGAGGAGCAGCTGCAAGACCGTTTGAGACACATTTTAATGCGTTAGGCGAAGACTTTAAGCTTCGTATTTCTCTGGAATTGTATCTTAAGAGACTGATTGTCGGTGGTATTGAGAAAGTATACGAGATTGGACGTGTGTTCCGTAATGAAGGACTGGACACAAGACACAATCCTGAATTTACACTGATGGAGCTTTATCAGGCGTACACAGATTATAACGGAATGATGGATCTGACAGAGAACCTGTATCGTCATGTAGCACAGGAAGTTCTCGGAACAACAACCATCACATACAATGGTGTGGAAATGGATCTTGGCAAACCATTTGAAAGAATTACAATGGTAGATGCCGTTAAGAAATATGCAGGTGTTGACTGGAATGAGGTTAAGACATTGAAAGAAGCAAGAGAGCTTGCCAAGGAACACCATGTGGAGTATGAAGAGAGACATAAAAAGGGCGATATCTTAAGCCTGTTCTTCGAAGAGTTCGCAGAAGAGCATTTGATCCAGCCTACATTTGTAACAGATCATCCGATTGAGATTTCTCCGCTCACGAAGAAGAAACCGGAGAATCCGGAGTATGTAGAGCGTTTTGAGTTCTTCATGAATGGATGGGAAATGGCAAATGCATATTCTGAGTTAAATGACCCGATCGATCAGAGAGAGCGTTTCAAAGCACAGGAGGAGCTTCTTGCACAGGGAGACGAAGAGGCGAACACAACAGACGAAGATTTCTTGAATGCACTTGAGATCGGTATGCCTCCGACAGGTGGTATCGGTTTTGGTATCGACAGAATGTGTATGCTTCTCTGTGATGAGGCAGCAATCCGTGACGTATTGCTCTTCCCGACAATGAAGACAATCGGCGCTGACGCGGCTAAGAAAGCAGCTCCGGCAGAAAAGAACGGCGCGCAGGCAACCTTCACAGCTTCTGCAAAAGATGCTGAGCCGGCAAAGGTTGAAATCGATTTCTCTAATGTAGAAGTAGAACCATTATTCAAAGATATGGTTGATTTTGACACATTCAGCAAGTCAGATTTCC
>ERZ791871.490-NODE-490-length-48569-cov-4.663767_pt1 | contig 48569 bp, 41 predicted proteins | sample MGYA00510280_ERZ791871 | MGnify/ENA primary metagenome ERZ791871 (study PRJEB30046, sample SAMN00792111) | human gut metagenome | study: EMG produced TPA metagenomics assembly of the A metagenome-wide association study of gut microbiota in type 2...
TTAGAAAAAAAATTATAGATGATAAAAAACTGAGATTTTTATCGGAGAAACAAATGATTTGTGAAGATATGATTTTTAATATAGGATATTTGTTGGAAATTGAGAAAGTCATATATTTAAAGAAATGTTTTTATCATTATTGTGAAAATCAAGGTTCATTAACACACAGATATATTGAAAATCGTTTAGAAAAAGAAAAAACATTATATTATAAAATTCAAGAAGATATGAAAGATCATTTAGATGAAGAAGGTATGTTGCGTTTAAATAGATTATTCTTGGGTAGGGTAAGAATTTGCATTGTGCAGGAAATTTTTTATTGCAAAGATAAATTTTGGAAAAAATTTAATAGTGTTAAAAAAATTGTACAGGATGTTGATGTAAGGACAGTAATTTCTGTATATCCATATGAAAGAAATCCACTAAAATTAAAGATATTTCATTGGTGTTTAAAAAGAAAGATATATATAGGAGTATATTTTTTGACCGTTGTTGCCAATTATAGAAAGCATAGAATTTAATTTAAAACATAAATTGAGGTAAAGTAAATGAAACAACGAAACCAATACTTAATGAAAAATACAATTATTTTTGCTATAGGGAATTTTGGGACAAAGATGATTAGTTTTTTCTTGGTACCTTTATATACAAATTTACTATCGACGGGAGAATATGGGATTGTCGATTTAATTTTAACGATAGGTACTGTATTGATCCCGTTTTTAACATTTAATATTGCAGATGGTATTATGCGATTTGCATTAGATAAAGATGCAGATTATACACAGATTACAGGGATTGGCATTATTATGATGATATTTTCTACAGCAGCAATTTTTCTGCTGATGCCTTTCTTTCGAATGACGGAGTCTTTGAAAGATTATTCTGTATTGGTCTGTGTATTTACAGTAACTCTGGGATATAGCCAGATCGCTTTAGCTAATTTGCGGGGGCAGGAAAAGCTGTTACAATATTCCATAGGAAATATTATTCAATCTTTTGCAATTGCATTGCTTAATATTATATTTCTTTCAAGGTTTCAGGAAAAGGTAGAAGGTTATTTATGGGCTTATATTATTGCTAATTGCTTAACAACAGTATATGCGTTATTCAAAGGAAATATGAAGGATATTTTTCAGGGATTTCAGATTCAAAGGTCTTTGGTGAAAGAGATGTTTAGATATTCTCTTGGTTTAATGCCAAATGCGCTGATGTGGTGGATCATGAATTCTTCTGATCGTATTATGATAACAGCATTTTTAGGAGCTTCAGCAAATGGATTGTTTGCAGTCGCATACAAGATACCCACGTTATTAACTACAATTGCAAATACATTTACACAGGCGTGGTCTTATTCAGCCATTCGGGAGGCAGAAAGTGATGATAAAGACGATTATAGTAATAAGGTCTATGAGGGATTAGTAGCAGTAGTTTTATTATTAAGCTGTGGTATGATTTTGTTTATAAAGCCATTTTTTAGATTTTATGTAGAAGAGTCGTACTTTGTAGCGTGGCGCTATGCACCATTATTAATTATAAGTTTTGTTTTTATAACACTGAGTACCTTTGTAGGAACTACATATATTGTATATAAAGACAGCAAGGGATTTTTAAAAGGAGCTATTTTAGGAGCTGTATTAAATATTGTATTAAACTTAATATTAATCCCTCAAATAGGAATAAACGGAGCAGGGGCTGCAACTGCCATAGGATATATTTTTGTGTTTTTTTATCGAGTAAAAGATACACAAAAATATTTAAAGCTGGCAGTTATGAATAAGAGAGATGTTGCAGGATATGCTTTGCTTCTTCTAATGTCTGTAACCGTATATTGGAATGATTGGAAAGGATACGGAATATTATTTCTGGAATTTTTATGTGCAGTGATTGTATTTAGAAAATTTATTATGGAAATGGCTCAAAGCCTGTTGAAAAGACAGAAAATAACGCTATAGTACAGAGGAAATAAAACTTGTATCTTAGAAACAAATCAGTTATAATTTATCATGTCGGTTATTGGGAATTAATCGGGAATAAATAAAAAATTTGACATGAAATTTTGAAGAATGTAGTTAGAGAAAGGAAAAAGAGCAAATGGAAATGAATCAACCCAAAGATAATGAGATTCAGATTAATGTGAGGGAAATCTTTTTTGCATTGCTATCAAAGATGGGAGTAATCCTTTTATCAGGGGTTTTATTGGCAGTGTTGGCAGTAACAGGTACAAAGCTGTTTATGACACCTCAATACCAGTCAGTGACAAAAATGTATGTATTATCTAAACAAGATAATGCAACGCTTACCAGTATGGACATGCAGACCAGTACATTGCTGACAAAGGACTATGCGGAGTTAATTCTTAGTCGTACAGTGACAGAAGCAGTGATTGGAAAATTGGATTTAGATTTAAAACCTGAACAATTGGCAAGCAAGGTGGAAATTGGTAATACAACGGACACACGTATTGTTACAATAAAAGTAACAGACGCAGATCCTTATCAGGCAAGAGATATTGCGAATACTCTTAGGGACACAGCAGCAGAACACATTAAAAATGTTATGAACATAGAGGCAGTTAATGTGGTTGATGAGGCGAATATTCCGGACTCACCAGTAGGACCGAGTGCAATGAAAAATGGTATGATTGCCGGAATTTTGGGATGCGTAATTGCAGTAATGATTGTAATCATTCGTTATTTGACGAATGATACGATTCAAACAGCAGAGGATGTAGAACGCTATTTAGATTTAAGTACATTGGGAACACTGCCATTAGAGAAAAATGAAAAAAAAGGAAAAAAGAGACGTATTAGAAATAATAAAAGGAGATAGGCATCATGATAAATGTCGAAATAAAAGTACCTAAGTTAGGATATAATAGTGCAGAGTCATATAAGTCTTTACGTGCAAACTTGCAATTCTGCGGTGATGATAAAAAGGTGCTTGCAATTACAAGCTGTACACCGAATGAAGGAAAGAGTAGCGTTACTTTAAATTTGGCAGTATCTTTAGCAGAAAGTGGAAAAAAAGTTTTACTTTTAGATGCAGATTTAAGAAAGTCTATGCTATTAGGGAGAACAAAAATAAAAGGAACTGCGAAGGGTATGACACATTTTCTTTCCGGACAAGTGGAAATTAAAGATGTTCTTTGCTCTACAAATATTGAAAATATGCATATAGCCTATGCAGGACCGGTTCCGCCTAATCCGGCAGAATTATTAGGCAGTAAAAGATTTCATGATTTGCTTGTATCCTTAAGAAAAGTTTATGATTATATATTGATTGATACACCGCCATTAGGAAGTGTTATTGATAGCGCTATTGTAGCAGAAGAGTGTGATGGTGCAATTTTGGTAATTGAAGCTGGTGTTATAAGCCATCGTTTTGCACAGGAGGTTAAGGGACAGCTGGACAAAACGAACTGTCCGGTTCTGGGCGTAGTGCTTAATAAGGTAGATATGTCTAGACAAAAGTACTATGGTAAATATTATGGAAGACATTATGGTCGTTATTACGGAAAAGATGAATAAGAAATATGAGTGGGGAGAGATGAATGAAGAAAGTTATCATAGCGCTTATAAGTGTGATTGGTTTGCTCTGTGGTGGAATGCTCATTTTTTTAAAAGTTTCAGAAGATAATACTGCACCTGAAATTACATATAAGGATGAGACATTGGAATATGTTAAAGGGAGTAATTATAAAACAATTTTAAAAGGAGTAGAAGCGAAAGATAATAGAGATGGTGACGTGACAGAGGCTTTGATTGTAGAAGGAATTTATCCTAATGGAGATGGTGATACGGCTACTGCTGTCTATGTTGCACGTGATAAATCAAACAATATTGCAAAATCAAGGCGAGTTGTTTCATATTTAGAAGAGAAAAAGCAAGAAACTACTCCTTTATCAAAATCAGAACTTGTGGAAGAAACAGAAAATGATAAGGAGGCTTCAAAAGAAGAGGAGCTTCCAGCCAGTAATCCACGTATTGTATTAAAGAAAAAAGAGGTTAAAATCAAAGTAGGTGAAGATATAAATCGTATTTCTTTAGTAGAAAGCATTACCGATGATAAAGATGAACAGAACCTTTTATGGCGCTCGATTAGTATTCGAGGTGATGGATTTGATAAAAATACAGCAGGGGCATATGAACAAATCTATTATGTTGTAGATTCGGATGGGAATAAGTCCAACGAGGAGACGCTAAAAATTATTGTTGAATAGACAAAATAGGTACGTGATATTAGAGCGTGAAAATCAAGTCTTGAGCCTGTAAATTGACTAGAAGGTTAATTTGCAGGCTCTCTATCTATAATTTGGAGTAAGTTACGGTGGTGAAATGATGAGAAAAAACAAAGAAAAGGGACTTAAGATTGCAATGCTGGGACAAAAAGAGGTTCCTTCTCGCAGTGGAGGAATTGAAGTTGTTTTAACAACATTATGTCCTCTGTTAGTAAAAAAGGGTAACTTTGTTACTTGTTATAATCGTTCTCATGAAAAGAGCGAAGAAGAGTATAAAGAAATTCAAGGAAGAAAAGAATACAAGGGAGTTTCCTTGAAAAAAGTATGGACGTTAAACAGAAATGGACTGTCAGCAGTGACGGCTTCTTTCTCGGCTGCTATATTAGCAGCAATAGGAAAATACGATATTGTACATTTTCATGCAGAGGGACCAGCAGCGGCTCTTTGGATACCTAAAATGTTCGGGAAGCGCTGTGTTGTAACTGTGCATGGGCTAGATTGGAAGAGGGAAAAATGGTCTGGTACTTTCGGCTCAAAGTATATTAAATTTGGGGAAAAAGTTTTAGTAAAATATGCTGATCGAATCATTGTACTTAGTGAAGATGTGCAAAGATATTTTAAGGATACATATCATCGAGATACTGTGTTTATACCAAATGGTGTATCTAAAAACAAAGTAAGAGAAGCTGATTTAATTACAGAAAAATTTGGCTTGGAAAAGGGCGAATATTTTTGTTCCGTATCCAGACTTACAGAAGAAAAAGGAATTTTAGATTTAATACAGGCGTATAAAGCTTTAGATACAAATAAGAAATTGGTTATTGTCGGTGACGATAGTAAAGAAACTCCTTATATTCGAAAAATTAAAGATAGCGCTTTGGAAAGTGAAAATATTATTTTTACTGGATTTGCTTCAGGAAAATTGTTGGATGAATTATACAGTAATGCTTTTGCGTACATTATAGCATCTAGTTTAGAAGGAATGCCATTAAGCCTGCTGGAAGCTTTATCTTATGGAAGTGCGGTAATAGGATCGAATATTCCTGAAATTACAGAAGTGATAGAAGATAAGGAATTAATATTTACAGTAGGAAATGTAGAAGAATTATCACAAAAGATGAAAATGCTTTTGGATAATCCGGAATTAGTTGCACGGATGAGAAAATCATCCATTGAATTAGTTACCCAAAAATATAATTGGGATGAAGTAGCCGATAAGACATTAGAGTTGTATAAGGGGATTAAAAAATATGAATACAATTCGAAAGAAGGAAACGTGGATTGACGATATTAAAATATTTGCGTGTATTTTAGTGGTTTTAGGGCATTTTTTCCAAAGTATGATTAAGAGCGGAATATATTTGGAAAATGATGTTATTGATTGGTTTTTAAAGACAATATATTATTTTCATGTTCCAGTATTTTTTATATGCAGCGGTTATTTATATCAAGCTACGGTACATTTTATTTGTTTAAAAGATTGGGGCAGAAATATTGTAAAAAAATTGCTATCATTGGGAATTCCGTATCTCTTGTTTTCAACAGCAACTTGGATATTGAAGACAATATTTTCAGGTTCGGTAAATGACGAAGTTGCATCTTTATATGATGTTCTATTTTTGCATCCTATATCTCCATATTGGTATTTATATACGTTGCTTTTTTTATTTGTTTTTATTCCTGTGATAAAGAAAAGAAATTACTATTTTCTGGGAATTGCTTTGGCTGTAAAATTGCTCAACATTATATTAGGTGACTCGGATTTTTATTTGATTTCTGCAATATGTCAAAATGCAATTTGGTTTGTGATGGGTATGTATATGTCCTGTTTTCAAATAACAGAGAAGGTCAAGACACGCGTTTGGCAAGTAAGAGGGGAATGGGGAATAATTCTTTTTTCTATATTGAGTCTTCTTTTTTATTTTTTTGACGGAGGCAAGTTGGGAGCGTTTCTTTTGGGGATGCTAGCGTGCATTTCTCTTTTTCTTACATATATTAGTATAAAGCCGAAGAAAGAGTCTTTCTTTATAATGCTTTTAAAAGATAGTACATGGCCGATCTTTTTGATGCATACATTATTTGCTGCGCCTATACGGAGTATTTTGATGAAACTGGGTATCAGCAATTGGATAATTCATACAATTTTAGGATTGGGAATTTCTATTGTTGGACCTATGTTGGTTGTGTTAATAATGCGGAAGTGGACATGGATGGAAATTTTCTTTTATCCGGAGAAAAAGTTTAGAGTGTGGATTGCCAAGAGGAACGGAAAGGATAGATAGAATAATATGAAAATTTTAATGGTAAATAAATTTTTACATTTAAATGGAGGCTCGGAAACCTATATTTTAAAATTAGGAGAATATTTAAAACGTCATGGACATCAAGTAGAGTATTTTGGAATGAAGCACGAAGGGATGTGTATGGAAAACACCATGAACGTGTATACAAAAGAAATGGATTTTCATACAGGTTCTACGATATCTAAGATAACTTATCCATTTAAGATTATTTATTCTGTAGAGGCAAGAAAAAAAATACGGTTGATTTTAGATGAGTTTTCTCCTGATGTTGTTCATCTAAATAACTTTAATTATCAGTTGACACCATCTATTATATTGGAAATTGTACAATGGAGAAAAAAAAGAAGGAAAGAATGTAAAATTATTTATACGGCACATGATTACCAGCTTATTTGTCCAAATCATATGCTGTATAATATAGAAGAAAATTGTATTTGTGAAAAATGTATAGATGGACATTTTGGAAACTGTTTGAAAAATAAGTGTATACATGGTTCTGGTATGAGATCGGCAATTGGAGCGTTGGAAGCTTTTTTCTGGAATAGGATAAAAGTGTATCGGCATATTGATAAGATTATTTGCTGTTCCAATTTTATGAAAGAAAAAATTGATAAAAATCTGATTTTAGCAGATAAGACTTTAGCTTTACATAATTTTGTGGAAGAACATATAGATAGCAAGAATGAAAAGAAAAAGTATGTGCTATATTTTGGCAGATTAGCAGAAGAGAAGGGTGTTTTAACGCTGCAAAAAGTATGCAGAGCATTACCAGATATTCCGTTTGTATTTGCAGGTAACGGACCTTTAGAAAACATTATGGAAAAGCTACCTAATGTTTCATATGTAGGTTTTAAGAGTGGTGAGGAATTGATAAAATTAATTTCTGAAGCACAATTCAGCATTTATCCTTCAGAATGGTATGAGAACTGTCCATTTTCTGTTATGGAAAGTCAGATGTATGGGACACCGGTTGTAGGAGCAAGAATAGGCGGAATTCCTGAATTGATTATAGAAGGTAAAACAGGTCTCCTATTTACCAGTGGAGATGAAAAAGATTTGAAAGCTAAAATAGAATTTTTGTGGAAAGACAAGAAGAAGATAGAAGAATATTCTCAAAACTGTATAAAAATAAAATTTGATACAGTTGAAAAGTATTGTGAAAAATTAATTCAAATTTATTCGGGAGATTTATAAAAAATAAGAAAAAATAGGAGAGACTTTTGTGATAACAATTAGAAGAAGAAATATAGGAGAATGGTTGATATTATTTGTTGTTATATTTTCAACTTTCTTTCTTGGATTAAAGCAGATGGTAGGATTACCGGGGATTTTTGATTATGTTGTAGACTTAGTGCTGTTTGTATTATTTATTTTAGAAATTGTTAAAATTTCTAAAAGTAAATTAGACAGGGACATGGGAAAAATAAAATTGATTTTTTGGATAGTATTTTTTCTTATATATGCATCGGCATCATATTTATGGAATTTCCAATCTATCTTTTATTTTTTGAACGGATTTCGAAATACGTTCCGCTTTTATGTATTTTTTGTGGCATGTATTTTGTTTTTAACGGAAGAAGAGGTACACTTTTATTTTAAAGTATTTGATTGGTTACTTTTAGTAAATGTTTTATTGTGTACATATCAATTTTTTGTCTTAGGAAAAAAGATGGATTTTTTAGGGGGTATTTTTGGAACAGAATCAGGATGTAATGCTTACATGAATACATTTTTGATGATTGTCATGATACGATCGGTTTTATTGTATTTGCATCGGGAAGAAAGTATTTGGCTTTGTTTCGCAAAATTTTTAGGTACCGTTTATATTGCGAGTCTGGCAGAAATAAAAATTGTGTTTTTTGAACTTATTCTTATTATCATTTTAGCAACATTGTTTACAAAGTTTACATGGAGAAAATTATTTATTATTGTTGGAGGAGTTGTTTTTATTTGTATGGGAGTAACAGCCCTACTGGCAATTTTCCCAGAATGGGCACAACATTTTTCTGTGGAAGGTATATATAATATTGTAGCATCTAAAGATGGATATACGGGAACAGGTGATTTAAACCGTCTTACTGCAATTCAAACAATTAATGAGAAATTTTTCCGTACAATACCAGAAAAATTATTTGGATATGGTTTAGGAAATTGTGATTATGCATCTGTGGACTTTTTGACAACACCATTTTATAGAATGCATTACAGACTTCATTATACCTGGATGTCCACAGCTATTGTATATTTGGAATTAGGTTTCGTAGGGCTTATTTTCTATTTTGGGCTTTTTATTGATGTATTTTGGCAAGCATGTAAAAAAATATCACAGAATCATAATTTTATTTTTCAGTTTGCAAAAATTATGGCAATTTTTTGTGTGGTAATTGGAATTTATAATAATTCATTGCGTACAGATGCAGGATATATGGCATATTTGGCATTGGCATTTGTGTTTGCACAGGGAAAAACATACGAACCTAAAAAGGAGAAAAAGTATTTAAAATATGAGTATAAGAAAAATAATTGAAAAGATTGTTTTCGGACATAAAGCAGATTCAGAAACTTATATTAAGTATTTAAGAAAGATTGGAATGAGGATTGGAGAAGATACTTATCTGTATGCACCTAGAAGGATTTTAATTGATGAGACACGTCCATTTTTAATTGAAATAGGTAATCATGTAAAGATTGGACAAGGGGTAAAAATTTTAACACATGGATATGAATGGTCTGTATTAAAGAAAATGTACGGTGATGTAATGGGATCAGCCGGAAAGGTAACAATTAAGGATAATGTTTTTATTGGAGTTAATGTGACCATATTAAAAGGAGTTACAATAGGAGAAAATGTAATTATAGGGGCAAATGCAGTTATTAATAAAGATATTCCGGACAATAGTGTAGTAGCAGGGAATCCGGCAAGAGTTTTGATGTCTGTGGAGGAATTTTATAAAAAAAGGCTAGAGGAACAAGTTAAAGAGGCAAAAGAGGTAGTAAGAGAATATAGGAAGGTTTATAAGAAGGAAGTAACAGAGGATATATTAGAGGATTTTTGCTTTCTTTTTAATGCAGAGGAACCTTTGCCTGACAGCTGGAATGAAAAAATGAAATTGCAGGGTAATTATGAAGAGAGTAAACAGAAATGGAAAACCATACCGAAAAAGTATTCTTCTATGCAGGCATTTTTAGAAGAAATTGATAAAGAGGATTTAGAGGAGAAAAACAGATGAAAAAGTTAAACGGAACGGTTATTGTCACATATCGTTGTAATGCACGATGTTCTATGTGTAACCGCTATAAAGCACCTTCTAAAATAGAGGAAGAAATTACATTAGAAACTATAAAGAAACTGCCCCCGATGTATTTTACTAATATTACCGGTGGAGAACCATTTATTCGTACAGATTTAAAGGATATTGTGCGAGAGCTTTATAAAAAGAGTGATCGTATTGTAATATCAACAAATGGTTTTTTTACAGATAGAATAATAGATTTATGTCAGGAGTTTCCGCAAATAGGTATTCGTATTTCAATAGAAGGAATGGAAAAAACCAATAACGATATTCGGGGATTGAAGGATGGATTTCGCCGTGGCTATACAACGTTAAAGAAACTAAAAGAAATGGGTATGAAGGATATTGGGTTTGGTATGACAGTTCAGGATATAAATGCTCCTGACTTAGTACCATTATATGAATTGTCTAATGAAATGGATATGGAATTTGCAACAGCATCACTTCATAATAGCTTTTATTTTGTAGAATCGAAAAATATTATTCATGACCGCCCAATGGTAGCGAAGAATTTTGAAGATTTGATTAATGCATTACTAAAAACGAATAGTCCTAAGAAATGGTTTAGAGCTTATTTTAATCACGGGTTAATTAATTATATTTATGGACAAAAACGATTGTTGCCATGTGATATGAGCTTTGATACATTTTTTATGGACCCTTATGGTGATGTTATGCCTTGTAATGGAACAAAAGAAAAAGAAGTTATGGGAAATTTGAACGAACAGACATGGGAGGAGCTTTGGAATAGTCCTGAAGCAGAAGAAGTTAGAAAAAAAGTGCGCTGTTGTGATAGAAACTGTTGGATGATTGGCTCTGTATCACCTGCTATGAAAAAATATATTTGGAAACCGGCTTTATGGGTTATAAAACATAAATTTTTATATTTTTGGAAAAAGAAAAAATATAGTATGTATGAAAATAAAATTGTTCGCGATTATAGAGATGGAAAAGTTACAAAGGAAGAACTAGACAAATGTAGTACTTGTGATATGAATTGTCAAATAAATAATGGACTTAGTGAGGCATCCCAGAAAGAGTTGCTTTACAAAACAGGAGAACAGATTGTAACAGAAGACTTAGAAAATCAGATGAAGCAAGAGAAATAAAATGGATATTAAAATTAGTGTTATTGTTCCTGTTTTTAATACAGAACAGTATTTAAACAGATGTTTAGAAAGTATTGTAAATCAAACTTATAAAAATATAGAAGTTATTTTAGTGGATGATGGGTCTGAAAAGGTATGCTCGGACTTGTGTGATGTATGGGCAAAAAAGGATGAGAGGATACAGGTAGTACATAAACAGAACGAAGGTTTAGGATATGCTAGAAATACAGGAATACAAAGGGCTACCGGAGAATTTTTGTTTTTTATTGACAGTGATGATTATTTGGATGAGAGTACGATAGAATGTTGTAAAAATTGTGCGGAAGAAACAGCAGCAGAAATTGTATGTTATGGTTTTTCGGCGGTAAATAGAAATGGAAAAATTGTTTCTGTGCGTATACCGGAGATGCCAAAGCGGATTTATGAAGGAGAAGAAATCTGTAAGATATTATTACCGGAAATGCTAGGAGATAATCCTAAGACAGGAAAGTCGGCAAATATTGAGATGAGTGCATGGGCGGCGATGTTTTCTGCTAAGCTTATCAGACAGGCAGAATGGAAATTTGTTTCAGAAAGAGAAATCATTTCTGAGGATGTATATTCTATTCTAAGTCTTTACAAGCATGTGCAAAGAGTGTGTATCTTAAACAAGGCATTTTATTTTTATTGTGAAAATCAAAATTCCCTGACCCATATTTATAAAGAAGATCGTTATCAAAAGATTAAACAATTTTATACAGCCAGTCTTTCTCTTATCGAACAATTGGAATACGGCGAAGAAATGAAGGAAAGATTAAAATAGCTGTATTTATCATTTTTTATTGGTGCAGCAAAAACAATTGTAAGAGCAAGTATGTCATATGCAGAAAAAATAAAAAAATTAAAAAGTATTATAGAAGATGAACAGATGCAAGTGGTTTTATTCGAGGCTAATAAGTTTGTAATGAATAGAAATAAAGCTTTATTTTTTCAAATGGCTAGAAAGAAAAGAGTGAAAGTGTGTTATTTACTATTATGGTTGCAATGCAGGAGAAAATAAAATGTTAGTATCAATTATTGTACCAATATATAATGGAGAAGTTTATTTAAAGGACTGTTTAGAAAGTATTTTGAACCAGACATATAAAGAAACAGAAATTATCTTAGTAGATGATGGGTCAACAGATGCAAGTAGAAAAATTTGCGATTTGTATGCACAGAAATATAAGAATGTAATTTCTTTGTATCAGGAAAATAGCGGCGTAAGTAAGGCAAGGAACTTAGGACTGAATTGTGCAAAAGGTGAGTATATATATTTTTGTGATAGCGATGATATTTTACATCAAGATATCTTAGAAACTTTGGTTCGAGATATAGAGGATAAAAAGGTAGATGTTTCTTGTTGTGCGTATCAATGCTTTACAAAAGATATTGTTTGGCAGGAATCAAAAGAAAATCCGGCAGAAGTGATTACGGGTATGGATATGTTTTATAATGTATTAAAAAATCCGTTATGTTCAGGCTACGTATGGAATAAATTGTTTAAAAAAAATATAATTGAGCAGAGAGAGCCTTTGCGCTTTTCTGAGAAAATTACCATTGTTGAAGATGAACAATTTGTTTTAGAATATATATGTAGAAGCAAAAATATGAGTTTATCAGGAAAAAATATGTATGCATACAGGAATAATGAAAATGGTGCTATACGAAAAAATTTTACAGAAAAAAAGTTGACTTGTATCTGGGGTCGCGAGGATGTATGGAAAATCTGTAATGAAGAAAAATGTGATGATAAAATTCTAGGAATTGCATGGAATAAGCTTATGCAAGTTTATGTATATGCGTATAGGAATATCTTATATCATAATATTCCAGATAAACAGTATTGGAAGGATGTAGTGAAAAAAAAATTTTTTTTGTATGTAAAGTTGCCATACAAAATAGATGAAACATGGAACTGGAAACCGAAGATGATTTATTACTTTATGAAATATTGTTTGAAAGATAAAAATTAAAATGAAAAAGATTATAATTACAACTTTTCAAAGAGCACATAATTACGGTGCAATGTTACAGGCATTGGCACTGCAAAATATCTTGGAAAAAAGGGGATTTGACGTTCGATTTTTAGATTATAAGGATGTGAATATAGAAGCGCCATATCGTTTATTTCCATTAAGAGGGAAAAAAGGGATAGAGGCATTAAAGACGGTATTGCGTTCAGTTCGATATATAGGACCAAATCTAATACGGAGACATCGGTTTTTTACTTTTCAGAAGGAAAAGCTTCATTTAGAAAAGAAAAAGACTGATTTTTTTGCAGATTATTATATAACAGGTAGTGATCAGGTTTGGAATACGGATATTACAAATGGACTTTCTGATATTTACACATTAAATTTCGGGAAAAAAGATATAAAGAGAATTTCTTATGGTGCGAGTATTGGTAAGGGAGAATTATCAGTCGAGGAACAAATTGTCTTCCGGAGTAAATTGCAATATATAGACAGCATATCTGTCCGGGAAGAAACGGCAAAAAGGTTGTTGGAACAAATTTTTCCTAATAAGCATATTTCAGTAGTATTGGATCCTACATTACTATTAAAGAGAGAAGAATGGGAAAATTTGTTAGAGGGGGTAAAAGCGCAGAAAAATAAAAAATACATATTAGCATATATGGTGGAGGAAAATCAAGAATTTAGAAAAATTGCCAGAGATTTAGAAGAGAAGACAGGATATCCGATTTTTCATTTTGAAAAAAAGAATTTAGGAAAAAATGTGAAGAGCTGTTATACAGCCGGTGTTTTAGAATTTGTTAATTATATAAAAAATGCAGAATATGTTATTACAACTTCTTTCCATGCGACAGTTTTTTCTATTATGTTTCATAAAAAATTTTGGATTATTCCCCACGAAACTACGGGTTCCAGAGTGATAGATTTGGTAAATTCCCTAGAGCTTTCTAATCGAATTGTAAACACTCTTGATATGTTTTTAAAAGTGAATTATAGCGAAGATATTAATTATGAAAGAGTGGAGAGAATGTTGGATATGAAAAGACAACAGTCTTTGCAATGGTTAAAGAATGAGGTGAAAGCAGAGGATGAGTAGAGAGGGGACATTAATAAAAAATACGGCGATTATTACAGTTGGAAAGATATGTACACAATTAATTACATTTTTTCTCCTTCCGTTATATACTTCACTTTTATCAACTCAGGAATATGGGATTATAGATTTATTAAATACGTTGGTGTCTTTATTAGTGCCCATTGTAACATTGCAGATAGAACAGGGTATCTTTAGAGATTTAATAGAGGTTCGTGGAAATAAGGAAAAAGAAACAAAGATTATTTCGACAGGATTGATAGTTGTTTCTGTACAGATGTTAGGATATTTGCTTTTATATGTATGTATGTCCGGCTTTATTCATAATGACTATAAAGTATATTTAGTATTAAATATTTTGGTATATAGCTTTGCTTCTGTGTTTTTACAAGTAGCCAGAGGATTTGGGAATAATAGGGTATATGCAACAGCAAGTTTCCTTTCAGCATTAAGTACCATTCTTTCTAATGTAGTATTTCTATTAGTGTTTCATATGAGAGCAGAAGGAATGTTGCTAGGAACAATTATGGGGCAGAGTGTTTGTATTTTATATTTATTTTTTTCGTTAAATTTATATAAGTATATACGAATACAAAAATTCGATAAAAATAGCAGTAAACGCCTCCTTAAATATTCCATTCCATTAATTCCGAATTCTATTTCATGGTGGATTTTTAATGCGTCTGACAGAGTGATTGTTTCTGCTATTTTGGGAGTAGCGCAGAATGGTATTTTATCAGCCGCATCTAAGTTTTCGACAGTATATATTACATTTTATAATATTTTTAATATTAGTTGGATGGAAGCGGTTTCGCTGCATATTCATGACAAGGATATTAATGAGTTCTTTAATAGGACTTTTAATGTTGCTTTGCGATTTTTTGTTGCTATGGGTATGGGCATTATTGCTTGTATGCCTTTTGCGTATCCGTTATTACTTCATGAGAAGTTTCGAGATGGCTATGTTTTAGTGCCTATATTGATTGTAGCGTCTTTATTTAATGTTGTAGTGGGACTGATTAGTGTAATATATGTAGCGAAAAAAAATACAAAAGCTATTGCTAATACATCTTTTGTATCTGCGATTTTAAATATTACAATTCATTTAATTTTAATTCGCTATGTGGGATTATATGCAGCTGCAATTTCTACACTTGCTTCTTTTTTCATCATGAGTATTTATAGATTATATGATATTAATAAGCATTATTTTAAAATTCAGATGGATCCTAAGTTTTTGATATTTACAGTTTTTGTGGCTTCGTTTATTTTAGTGTGTTATTATGTCAGTAACTGGAAATTACAAGTGATAGCTCTTGTAGCAGCTATTTGTTATGCTGTTATAGTGAATAAGAATATATTTCGATTTATTGTAAGACTATTTAAGCAAAAAATGAAAAGATAAAGAGGTGTGCAAAATGTACTCAGGAATACGAAATGTACAGATTTTAATTGCGTTATTAAAAGCTTATGGGATTGAAGATGTAGTTTTATCACCGGGAGGAAGTGATATTCCTCTAATTCATTCGTTAGAAACAGATTCGGACTTTAAATGTTATTCGGTAGTAGACGAGAGAAGTGCGGCATATTATACAATGGGAATTGCTCAGATGAAGCAAAAACCGGTAGCTTGCATTTGTACATCGGGTACAGCGGCGTGTAATTATCTACCGGGTATTACAGAGGCTTTTTATCAAAACGTTCCGGTGTTAGCAATTACTGCAGATAAAAATCCGTATTTTCAAAATCAATTGGAGACACAGAAGATTAATCAAATGGGGATTTTTCAAGGTGTAGTAAAATATGAAGTTGAATTACCGATCGTTAAAAATGAAGAGGATGCGTGGCTATGTAATCGTTTAGTGAACGAAGCCTTGCTGGAATTAGAACATCACGGAAGAGGTCCTGTCCATATTAATATTCCGATATTAGACCAAACAGAAATATACGATTGTGAATGTCTCCCAATGGAAAGAAAAATAAATTTAGTTACGTCTGTAGAATTAGATGAAGTTTGGAGACAGTATGCAGAAGAACTAAAGAATAAAAAGATTTTAATTGTGGTGGGGCAAAACCTCGTTTTTTCTGAAGAGGATTATAAAAATCTAAATGAATTTTTTCAGAGATATAATTGTGTGTATGCAGTGGAGCACTTATCCAACATACAGTGTAATGGATGTGTTTTTACATATCCTATTACAGAAATTCTTGGACCGGAAGCGTTGCAAGAATTAAAGCCGGATTTAGTTATATCAATCGGTAATAATCTAGCGGCATATAAATTAAAACCTTTTTTGCGGAGAAATTATAAAACAATAAAGAATTGGTTAATACATGAAACAGGTCAAGTAAGAGATGCTTATCAATGTTTAACAGAAATATTTGAATGTTCTTTTTCTTATTTTTTTAAACGTATTTTAGAAACAGAAAATTATAATGAAAATATAGAGCATAGTTATTATGATTTATGGAGTACAGCTCAAAAATCAATTGTAGTGCCGGAATTTACATTTTCTAATTTTTATGTTGCACAAGAATTATCAAAAAGAATACCAGAAAAATCTATTTTGCATCTGGCAATATTAAACAGCACTCGAACAATGCAGTTTTTTAATCTTAATTCTAACGTACAGGTATACAGTAATGTTGGAGCTTTAGGAATTGATGGATGTTTTTCGACTTTTGCAGGACAAGCAGCTGTTTGCGATACGCTGGCATATTTGCTGATTGGAGATTTGAGCTTTTTTTATGATATGAATGCGGCTTCGTTGAGAAGCATTGGAAAAAATGTCAGAATTATATTGGTTAACAATGGTGGTGGGTCGGAGTTCCACTTTTTCATGGGAAGAAAAAATATTCCTACCATAGATCAATATATATGTGCAGAACATTCACATAGTGCGGAGGGATGGATTAAATCTTTAGGGTATGAGTATTATTCTGCAAGTACGAAGGAGGATGTTTGCAGTATATTGGATATATTTAGTAAGCCATCTGAAAAACCATTATTTTTGGAGATTTTTACTAAGATGGATGAGGATGCAGAGAAAACAAATGAGTTTTACGATATGTATCGTCAGACGAAGGATAAGTGGGATAATTCAGTGAAGCAAATAGTAAAGTCCATTGTTCCTGAAAAGAAGATAAAAAAAATGAAGCAGATTGTAAATATATTAAAGGAAAAAGAATGAAACAGAGAAATTTAAAAATTGATCAATTAAAATGTTTATCTGCCTTTTTGGTTATATATGTACATTGTTCTCCTACAGGAACTATAGGAGAAAACATTTCAGCAATTGCGAGAATTGCGGTTCCAATCTTTTTTATTATCACAGGTTATTTTTATGAGTTTTCAAATCAGAGAGAAAAAAAACAGAGTCAAATCAAGAATATTTTTGTTTTATGTATAATTGCTAATTTCTTATATTTAATTTGGAATATTATTTTGCAAATGCTATTGGGAAACAGTATAAAAAATTATCTGTTAGAAATTTTAGAACCGAAAGCAGTAGTAAAGTTTTTAATCTTTAATGAATCACCCGTAGGCGTGCATTTGTGGTACTTGGGCGCTTTGTTATATGGACTTGGCATATTGTATTTATTTCAAAATATACTATGTAAAAAAATTTTTTATATGGCTATCCCCTTGTTATTAATGGTGGATTTAATATTTGGGAAGTATTCTTTGGTGATTTTCGGACGACAGTTTCCGGTGTTTCTAGTTCGAAATTTTCTGTTTGTAGCACTTCCATATTTGGGAATTGGAATATTTTTAAGAGAGAAGAAGACTTTTTTCAATAAGTATATAACACCTAACATTTGTCTGGTTGGAGTTGTTATAAGTACAGTATGTATTTTATTGGAAAAAAATATACTGGATGTATATAAATGTAATGCACTAAGAGAACAGTATTTAGGTACTACTTTTTTAGCTGTTTTTGTGTTTTTATATTTTCGCCAAAGTACAAAGCAAAATAGTTCAGTGATAGGATTAAAGTGTTCTAAGATTGGACGCGAGTATGCTGCCGGAATATATATATTGCATCCAATTATTATTACGATTATTGAGCAGATTATTAAGAGTATGGGATTTCATAGAGTATCTGCATTGATTACAAGTGCTTTTGTATTAATAATAACGGTAGGGATTGTTAGTTTTATGAAAAACTATGTTTTAGTAAAGATTAGGGGCAATATAAATGATTAAAACGAAAGAAGAGTTGAAATATTTCTTAGAAGAGGACAGAAAGGAATTAGGTGTTAAAAGAAAATATCCGCGTATTTTTGGGGACGAAATATGGAAATATGAAATTATATTAAGGCATAGAGAATATCACCAAAATCAAAATACGGGAGTTTATCATAAAATAATGAAAAATATATTTTCATTATTGCATCATAAAATGAGTGTTAAACTTGGAATACAGATATCGCCTAATGTATGTGATGCAGGACTACATATTAATCATTATGGACTTCTTATTGTAAGCGAGAAAGCCAAGATAGGAAAGAATTTTAATGTTCATCAGGGCGTTAATATTGGTGTGAATATCGATCCGGATAAGGCGCCTGTAATAGGAAATAATGTCTTTGTAGGACCAGGAGTGAAAATATACGGGGATGTGGTAATTGCTGATAACATTGCAATAGCAGCAGGATCTGTTGTTACCAAATCTTTTTTAGAGCCTAATATTACAATAGGTGGAGTACCTGCTCGTATATTGAATAAAAATAAGGGTAATCCTTTTACCCAAGAAGTGTGACGAGAGGTGAATATTATGAAAAAACAAAAGAAAAAATATAAATTAGTGGGTAAAATAGTTGTAGGTATATTGATAATTGTTTTGCTGTTTGTAGCAGCTGGCTCAGGTTTCTTATGGTTGAGTTTAAATAAAATTCATAAAGTAGAAGGGTACGAACGAAAAAAAAATGAAAATACTTTTCAAGATAAAGATGTATTAAATATTTTGTTGATTGGAGAAGATAGAAGACCGGAAGAGGGAAGGACAAGGTCAGACTCAATAATTATTATGACTGTTGATAAAGAAAATAAGGCTATTAAGTTGACTTCTTTAATGAGAGATTTATATGTTCAAATTCCGGGGTACAGTGGGAGTAAAATTAGTACAGCATATGTACGAGGTGGAATACAGCTTCTTGAGGAGACTATTAAACAAAATTTTGATATACATATCGATGGAAGCATTAGGGTGGATTTTTCAGATTTTCGGAGTGTTATTGATAGCATTGGAGGTATTGAATTAAACATTAGGGAAGATGAGATTGATGTTCTTAATACCTATATAAAAGAATGTAATAAGATATTTGGTGAAAATGAAAATTCCAATCTTGTAAAAAAATCAGGAGTACAAAAATTAAATGGCTTACAGGTGTTGGCGCATTCCAGAAGTCGTTATATAGAAACTGGAGATTTCGGAAGAACGGAAAGGCAGAGAGAAATTTTAATAGCAGTTTCAGAGCAAATAAAAAAGCTTGAGATATGGCATACATTGAAAACAGCATACTCGGTATTACCATTATTAACAACAGATATGGGAAATATAGATTTGCTAAAGCTGGGTATTTCTATCTGTGAAACAGGAGTTAACAATATAGAAACTCATAATATTCCTGTAGAGGCTTCTTTTGAATTTGATAATATTGAAGGCATGGATGTAATGGTGCCAGATTTGGATATATGTAAACAAGCTTTAAAAAGAATTATATATGGTGAATAAATAGTATGTCAAAGTAATGGTATGTTGTCTTTGGGATTTAATTGATTCATTGAAAATATTAGAAATTATTTTTGAATAATGAGAATAAGTTGACAGTTTCCGGAGATACTTTAAGAAATAAAGTAACGGAGGCATAAAAAGAGGATGATTTCATATATTATCACATTTTTAGTAGGAAATTTTTTAGGTGTAGTGCTTATGTGTTTACTTCAAATTAATAGGCAGTTTCATGGAGGTTCTCCAAGTATGAATAGAATGTTAGTAAAGCGTGTGAATGAGCTATGTAGAGAAAATGGAGTTACATATGAGGAATTATCATGTAAATCAGAGATACCCTTTGATACGATATTAGATATGTTAGATGGTGTAGAGGGAAATCCCAGTATGTTTGCTATTGCTAAAATTTGCAAAGGACTGGATGTTTCATTAAGATATTTCTTTGATACAGAAGAATTTAGAAATGTTATGTTGTGATAAAGGCTGTTGCGTTTTGCAGCAGTCTTTTAATTTTGTGAAAAATATTCCTTGCGTCTTTCTTTAAAAAGTGCTATGATACCGTTATGTTCATAAAAAGTAAAAGGAGAAAGAACATGAACATTCAAGAATATGATTTGATGAACTGCATAATGGAGCAGGAATATGTGAACCAGAGAATTCTATCAGAAATAACGGGATATTCTTTGGGCAAGGTAAACAGTTCTTTGAAGAAGCTGACAGAATTAGGTTATTTAGATGAGAAAATGCAGTGTACCCCAAAGGTATATGAAGAATTAGAAGATAAGAAGCCGGAAAATGCAATCATCCTTGCGGCAGGGTTTGGAATGAGAATGGTTCCCATTAATGTGGAAGTTCCAAAAGGGATTTTAGAGGTGAAAGGCGAGCCGTTGATTGAAAGGCTGATTAAGCAGTTACATGAAGTCGGTGTTTTTAACATTGACATTGTTGTAGGATTTATGAAGGAGCAATATGAGTATTTAATTGATAAGTACAATGTAAATCTGGTGTATAACAAGGACTATATGACAAAGAACAATCTTTATTCTTTAAAGCGGGTTATGGATAAGCTTGGAAATACTTATATTTTGCCTTGTGATTTATGGTGCTTTGAAAATCCATTTTCTGATAAGGAATGGTATTCCTGGTATATGCTCAGCGACAAAGAGGTTGAGGAAAGTAATGTAAGGATTAATCGCAAGAAGGAGATTGTTGAGACTAAGAAGAACGAGCCGGGAAATCAGATGTTTGGCATTTCTTATATTTTGAAGAAGGATGCGGAGATTTTAAAAGAAAATATTCTGCGCCTTTCAAAAGAAAGAGAATATTCTTATGCTTTTTGGGAAGAAGCGGCAATGAAAGACGGCAAGATGATTTTAAAGCCTCGTGAGGTTTCTCAAAACTTGGTGTATGAAATCAACACCTTAGAGGAATTAAGGGATTTGGATGAAGACTCTAATCAGCTAAATTCAGATATTATTTCTTTGATTTCGAAAGTGCTTTCCTGTGATACAAAGGAAATTGTAGAGATAAAAGCTTTGAAAAAAGGAATGACAAATCGTTCTTTTGAATTTAGTTGCCGAGGAGAGCGTTATATTATGCGTGTTCCGGGAGAGGGAACAGATAAGATGATTAACCGTAAGAATGAATATAATGTCTATCAGGCATTGGAAGGTCAGAATATCTGTGATCCGGTTTGTTATATGTCTCCTGAGACAGGATATAAAATTACTAAATTTTTAGATAATGCCAGGGTATGTGATCCTTATGCAGAAGAGGATGTGCAGAAATGTATGAAAAAGCTTCGTGGATTTCATGAATGTAAGCTTCAGGTAAACCATGAATTTGATTTGTTTGGGCAGATAGAATATTATGAATCGTTGCGAAACGGTGCAAAATCCATGTATCGTGATTATGAGGAGACGAAAAGGAAGGTATATGAGCTGAAAGAATATATCGATAAAGCTCCTAAGAACATTGCACTTACTCATATTGATGCAGTTCCGGACAATTTCCTTTTCACAGGTGATGAAATTCGTTTGATTGACTGGGAATATGCGGGAATGCAGGATGTACATGTGGATATTGCAATGTTTGCGATTTATGCTATGTATGACAGAGAACATGTAGAAAAATTAATTGATGCTTATTTTGAACATGGGTGTGACAGAGAAATTCGTATAAAAATTTATGCTTACATTGCGGTATGCGGATTTTTATGGAGCAACTGGTGTGAATATAAGAGTATCTGTGGTGTGGAATTTGGAGAATATTCTCTGAGACAATACCGATATGCAAAGGATTACTATAAGATTGTGAAGGAAGAGCTTAGCAGGGAAGGAAAAGAAGAAAATGTATAAAGTAAAGCGTGCAATTATTATGGCGGCAGGAATTGGAAAGAGAATGCAGCCGGTGACATTGGAAACACCAAAACCTCTTGTAAAGGTAAACGGAGTACGAATGATTGATACCGTTATACAGGGACTTTTAGAAAATGGAATATCTGAGATTTATGTAGTAGTAGGATATTTAAAAGAGAAGTTTGCAGTTTTAGAGAAAGATTATCCTCAGGTGAAATTAATTGAAAACCCATATTATTCTGTTTATAACAACATTTCTTCTCTGTATGTGGCAAGGGATTATCTGGAAGATGTGATTATTCTGGATGGGGATCAGATGATTTATAATCCGTCTATTCTGGCACCGGAGTTTGAGCGTTCCGGTTATAATGCAGTCTGGACAGATGAAGAGACAGATGAATGGCTGATGACTGTGGAGGATGGAATTGTAAAATCCTGCAGCAGAACCGGTGGAAAATCGGGCTGGCAGCTTTTTAGCATTTCCCGCTGGAATGCAGAGGATGGAAAGAAGCTGAAGAAGCATCTGGAAGAGGAATTTGAAGAAAAGGAAAACCGCCAGATTTACTGGGATGATGTGGCAATGTTCTGTCATCCACAGGAGTATCAGTTGGGAATTCGAAAAATGGAGGCAGGAGATATTATTGAAGTGGATAATTTATCCGAGCTTGCTCAGATAGATAGCAGTTATGAGAAGTATTTAGGAGGGAATTCAGATGCAGAAAGACAGTAAAAAACAGATTGATTGGACCATTACGCTGGTTCCTCTTGGAATTGTAGTTGCCCTTAGTGTGTTATTTTTCTTTATGCCGGAGCAGTCTAATGCAATATTGAGCCAAATTCGTTTTTTCTTTGGTGATACATTTGGAACTTATTATCTGGTAATCGGACTTGGTGTATTTTTGCTTTCCATTTATATAGCAATGTCAAAGTATGGAGATATTGTGTTAGGTGGCAAAGATGAGAAACCAAAGTATTCCTTTTTTGCATGGGGCAGTATGATGTTTACCTGTGGACTTGCAGCAGATATTTTGTTTTATTCTTTCTCAGAATGGGTTATGTATGCATCAGATCCCCACATTGCAGAGCTAGGAAGTATACAGGAATGGGCAGGGGTGTTCCCTATGTTCCACTGGAGCTTTATTCCATGGGGATTTTACCTTGTTTTGGCAGCTGCATTTGGGTTTATGCTTCACGTAAGAAAAAGAGAACGTCAGAAATATTCCGAAGCATGCCGTCCTTTATTGGGTAAACATACAGACGGATTAGCAGGAAAAATAATTGACTTATTAGCAGTGTTTGCTCTGCTGGCAGGAACAGCAACAACCTTTAGCGTTGCAACTCCTTTGATGGCAGAAGTGGTAAGCGAGCTGTTCCACGTTGAAATCAGTCGTACAGTAATTACGATTATTATTCTGCTTTTAACTTGCCTTGTTTACACCTATTCTCTTTTACACGGATTTAAGGGGATTAGTTTTCTGGCAAAAGCGTGTATTTATCTGTTCTTTGGGTTATTGGTGTTTGTTCTTTTATTCGGAGGAGAGACAAAATACATTATTGAATCAGGATTTGCCTCTTTTGGAAAGATGATTGGAGAATTTGTGGAGCTTTCCACCTTTACAGATCCTTTGAGAACATCTTCTTTCCCTCAGAATTGGACGATTTATTATTGGGCTTATTGGATGGTTTGGTGTGTTGCAGCTCCGTTCTTTATTGGAAGTATTTCCAGGGGAAGAACTATTCGCCAGACAATTTTAGGCGGATATGGATTTGGAGTTGGTTCTACACTGGTAAGTTTTGTGGTTTTAGGAAATTATTCTATGGGACTGCAGACATCCGGTGCAGCAGATTTTATTGCACAGTATCAGGCTGACGGAGATGTATATGGAATGATTATTTCTGTAATTAAGACACTGCCATGTGCACCGCTGATTTTAGTGTTATTATTGATTACGATGATTGCATTTTATGCAACTTCTTTTGACTCTATTGCACTGACAGCTTCTTGCTATAGTTATAGAAAACTGGGAGAAAATGAGAGTCCAAATAAGCTGATACAGTTAATGTGGTGTATCTTGTTGATTGTACTTCCTATTGGATTGGTATTTTCGGAAAGTTCTATGAGTAATCTTCAGTCTGTCAGTATTGTAGCAGCGTTTCCTATAGCGATTGTCATTGTGATGATTGCAGTCAGTTTTATAAAAGATGCGGGGAAATATTTGAGAGAGAAAAAATAAAAAGGAAGAGTAAGAAGACGAAAGCATCCATTTCTTTCGTCTTCTTTATTTTTTCATATTTATTGTAAATATTATAAGAAAAAAAGGATAATGAAGGAGTTTTTTTGTAAGGTATGGAAAAAATGAGAAAATATGAAAGAAAACATTAAAAAATGGAAAGAAATCTGCTATAATTAGACGAAAATACAAAAAAATAAAACGATTGTACAAATAGGAGGTATAAAATATGTGTGGAATTGTGGGATATGTGGGAAAAGAAAATGCGGCATCTATTTTGATAGAGGGGCTTTCCAAGCTGGAGTATCGAGGATATGATTCTGCGGGTATTGCAGTGCTGGATAATAGCCGCGACAAAAAAGAAATTGAAATCATCAAGGCGAAAGGTCGTTTACAGGCGCTTCGTGAGATGACAGATAATGGAAAAGCGGTAAAAGGGTATTGTGGAATTGGTCATACCCGCTGGGCTACGCATGGTGAACCATCAGTGATTAATGCGCACCCTCATGTATCAAAGAATAAAAAAATCGCGGTGGTACATAATGGGATTATTGAAAATTATAAGGAAATAAAGGAATATTTACAGAAAAAAGGTTATGAATTTGTGTCACAAACAGACACAGAAGTAATCGCCCATCTTTTGGACTATTATTACAAAGGGAACTGTTTGGAAGCGATTACAAAGGTATTAGGAAGAGTGAGAGGTTCCTATGCGTTGGGAATTCTTTTTCAGGAAAATCCGGGAGTTATGTATGCTGTGAGAAAGGATAGTCCTTTAATCGTTGGGAAATCTCCTCAGGGAAATCTCATTGCATCTGATGTCCCTGCGATTTTGAAGTATACAAAGACCGTATGCTACATTGATGACAGAGAAATTGCCGAAATTAAGGCAGATGGTATACGTTTTTATGATATTGATCAGGAAGAATTGCAAAAAGAGTTCAAAACCGTGGAGTGGGATGCAAAAGCAGCGGAAAAAGAGGGCTTTGAGCATTTTATGCTGAAGGAAATTTATGAGCAGCCGAAAGCGGTGGCAGATACCATCAGTCCCAGAATTAAGAATGGAAAAATTGTAATTGATGAATTGGAAATGACAGATGAGGATATTAAGAAAGTCAGTCGTATTCAGATGGTAGCTTGTGGTTCTGCATATCATGTATGTGTATGTGCAAAATATGTATTGGAAAAGCTGGCAAAAATACCGGTAGACGTGGATTTGGCATCGGAGTTTCGATATAGGAACCCTCTTATGACAGAGGATACATTGGTAATTGTGGTGAGTCAGTCAGGTGAAACGGCAGATTCGCTGGCAGCTTTAAGGGAGTCTAAGAAAAAGGGTTATAAAGTGCTGGGAATTGTAAATGTAGTAGGAAGTTCTATTGCACGAGAAGCGGATAGTGTTTTTTATACATGGGCAGGACCGGAAATCTCCGTGGCTACTACAAAAGCGTACAGTACTCAGCTGGCAGCAGTTTATCTCATTGGATTACTTTTTGGAAAAGTAAGGGGTACGATTAAAGATAAAGAGTATAGAGAATATATTCACGAGCTGGGAAGACTTCCTGAGAAAATTCAGAAGATTTTAGATGAAAAAGAGAGGATACAGTGGCTTGCTAATAAGTATTCGCATACAAAAGATGTGTTCTTTATCGGAAGAGGTCTGGACTATGCCATTTCTTTAGAAGGTTCTTTGAAGTTAAAAGAAATATCTTATATTCATTCTGAAGCTTATGCGGCAGGGGAATTAAAACATGGCACGATTTCTCTTATTGAAGAAGGAGTTCTGGTAGTTGGTGCAGCAACACAACCGGATTTATTTGAGAAAGAGGTCAGCAATTTAGTAGAAGTGCGAAGTCGTGGAGCATGTGTCTTAGGGCTGACTTCTTATGGGAATTATTCCATAGAAGATATTGCAGATTTTACTGTGTATGTGCCTAAGACACAGGATGTTTTTACTACCAGTCTGGCTGTTGTTCCACTGCAGTTGCTGGCATATTATATTTCAGTTGCTAAGGGCTTGGATGTTGATAAGCCAAGAAATCTTGCAAAGAGTGTTACAGTAGAATAGAGATGGAAAGTGTACTATCAAATAAGGCACTAGTGTTATATATGGTAGTAATTGGAAAATAATAAGTAGTACACTGATAGTACCAAAAATGGAGGTACTATTTATGATTCGTTCACGAAAGATATTAGCAGATCGTATTAACAATCTGTGTAAGGAACAAGGAATAACTTATTATGCACTATCCTATAAATCGGCAGTTCCCCTGACTACATTGCTGCACATTGTAAACGGCTCAACCAAAAATCCGGGAATATTTACTATTCATAAAATTTGCGAGGGATTTGAGATTTCATTAAAGGATTTCTTTGATACGGAGGAATTTTGCGAAATGAGAGGAGATTTTGAAGAGGAAATGCAGATTTAATCAGTGGAGGATAGAAATGGCGGAGATAAGGGATAATCACTTTTCCAAGCTCTGTGAGGGAAAAGGGGAGTTGTTAAGTAAAGCGCTAAGAGACCGGATATTGGAACAGGATTTTATGAGAAAATCGAAGTTTCCGATTATATATGCTTCTGAGACTATTATGCGCTATCGTGCGGAAAAGACTGATATAAGCAGCAGAGAAAGTCTAAGAGAATTTGTTCAGGGACTTTTTTGCTCTTCTGTAAGTGGAGAAAGTATAGCAGGTGTAGCTGCATTTATAGGAAATCATGCAAGAGAACTTAGAGATTTGAAAGAGGGACAGGAGCGGGTTCTGGAAGGATATGCAATAGCGGTGGACTCTTTTAGTTTAGTACGTATAGATTATAGAATATGGGCACAAAAATGCGATGCCCGTTATATTTCGGCAGCAGCAGGAATTAGAGGTGTTTTAGATGTGAAAAGGACTCGCTGGAATGATTTTTTAAGTGCCTACATGGAGATTTTGAATTTGGGATTTCCGGAGGATATTTCACAGGAAGAAAAACAGGAGCAAATTACAAAATGCGTGGAAAAGGCACGTATGTTATTTAGACTTTTTCATGGAAACCTTGTAAAAAGTGAATAGAATAATATACAACTATACAAAATAATTGTATGGTTAAAGCGAAAAGAGCACTTTTTTGCCAGAAAAGTTCAAAAAGGTGTTCTTTTTTTACTATGTATGATAAAATAGGAGACAATGAAAACGATATTTGTGAAAGGAGAAGTAGAAGCTTATAGGCTTCATACAAAGACAAATGAAAAGTTTATTGATTTTAGGTGCGGGCGGTTTTGGTCAGATGATACAGGAAACAGCCAGACTGATTGGATATGCAAAAGTAGTATTTTTGGATGATGCAGCTAAAGGAGAAGATGTCATTGGAAAATGCTGTGATTATCAGGCATTTCTAGGAGAATATGATACAGCGGTAGCAGCTCTCGGAGATAACGGAATGCGCCTTTATTGGACAGAAAAGCTCATGGAAGCAGGATATAAAGTGCCGGCAATTATTCATCCGTCAGCAGTAGTAAGCCCAAGTGCGGAAATTGGCAACGGAAGTTTTATTATGCAGCGTGCAGTTGTTAATACACATACAGTCATTGAGCATGGTGTTCTTGTAAACAGCGGTGCGGTTGTAGACCATGACTCTCATGTTGCAAAGGGAGCACATATCGGACTGGGAAGTGTTGTGAAAGCAAATTGTAATATTGATGTAAAACGTAAAGTGGAGGCCGGCGAAGTGGTATTTTCTACCAGAAGAAAAATTGACGGCGTTACAAACAGAAATCTGGAAGATGCCTTATATGCTTTCGGATTTGGTAATCAATGCAGCTATGTGAAACCTTTTGGACAGGGACATATCAATGAAACTTATGCTGTTTATATGCCTACGGATGCAGGAGATGAGTTTGCATATATTCTTCAGCGAGTAAATAACAACGTATTTAAAGATCCGGCAGGGGTTATGGAAAATATTTTCGGTGTAACAGAATACCTTCGTAACGTTATTCGAGAGGAAGGCGGAGATCCGGACAGAGAAACTTTATCTTGTATTAAGACAAAAGCCGGATGCACTTATTTTGAAGACAGTGAAGGACAGCCTTGGAGATGTTATCATTACATTCCGAATTCTGTATGCTATCAGTTGGTGGAAGAACCGGAGCAGTTTTATCAGTCAGGAAACAGTTTCGGACATTTCTTAAAGCAGCTTGGTAATTATCCGGCATCCAGCTTAAAAGAGACCATTCCTGATTTCCATAATACAGTAAAACGTTTTGCAAATTTCCAGCGTGCTGTAAAGCGTGATATTAAAAACAGAGCCATTACCTGTCGCCCTGAGGTTAAGTTTGCTTTGGAAAGAGAAGCAGATTGCGGCGTTCTGGTAAAACAGCAGGAAGAAGGAAAACTTCCTTTCCGAGTAACACATAATGATACGAAATTAAACAATATTTTATTTGATGCGGATACCGGAAAAGGACTGTGCATTATTGATTTAGATACTATTATGCCGGGCTTGGCTGCCAATGATTTTGGTGACTCTATCCGTTTTGGCGCAGCTACCGCAGAAGAGGATGAAAGAAATCTGGATTTAATGCACTTCGATATTTCCTTATATGAAATGTATGTGAAAGGTTATCTGGAAGGTACAGATGGTGTGCTTACACCTGAGGAAATAGAAAGTCTTCCATGGGGAGCACGCTTAATGACTTTGGAATGTGGTATGCGTTTCCTGACAGATTATCTGGAAGGAGATACTTACTTTAAGACAGCTTATCCGGAGCACAATCTGGTTCGTGCCCGTACACAGTTTCGTCTGGTTGATGAAATGGAACAACAGTTTGAAAAGATGCAGGAAATTGTGCGTCAGTATTGCTAAGAAAATGATTTTTAGATAGAATAATTACAAGGGCTGCCACATTAGGCGTACATGGAGTTGTTGCTTAATGAGCAGCCCTTATTATGCAGGAATTTAATAGAAGTGGAGGAAAATTCGTTGTCGGAAAATACAGATAAAATCATTTTGTTTGAACAGACACCAATTCCAAAGGCAGTTGCAAAGCTGGCAATACCCACAATTCTCAGCTCGCTTGTTATGGTGCTTTATAATCTGGCGGATACCTATTTTGTAGGAATGTGCAATGACCCAATTCAGAATGCGGCAGTTACCTTGGCAGCCCCGGTGCTTTTGGCATTTAATGCGGTGAACAATCTTTTCGGAGTGGGCAGCTCCAGTATGATGAGCCGTGCTCTGGGAAGAAAAGATTACGATACGGTATATAAAAGCTCTGCACTGGGCTTTTATTGTGCAATTATATCCGGTGCGCTATTTGCGTTGGCATGTTTTGTTTTTAATGCACCGTTGCTTCGTATGCTGGGAGCAAATACTGAGACTATGGCTGCCACAGGAGAATATTTGAAATGGACCTCTATTTACGGAGCAGTGCCTGCTATTTTAAATGTTGTTATGGCGTATATGGTAAGAGCAGAGGGTTCTGCGCTGCATGCCAGTATCGGAACAATGAGCGGCTGCTTTTTAAATATTATTTTGGACCCTGTTTTTATACTTCCGTGGGGCTTGAATATGGGAGCGGAAGGAGCAGGACTTGCCACCTTTTTATCTAACTGTGTTGCCTGTATTTACTTCTTTGTATTACTCTATAAAAAAAGAAAAAGTACTTTTGTGTGTGTAAATCCCAAACGCCTTTCTCTGGACAAAAATATTATCTGTGGAATTTGTGCAGTGGGAATTCCAGCATCAATTCAGAACCTTTTAAACGTTACGGGAATGACGATTTTGAATAATTTTACATCTTCTTTTGGTGCAGATGCAGTTGCGGCAATGGGGATTACCCAGAAAATCAATATGGTGCCTATGAACATTGCCATGGGAATTTCTCAGGGAATTATGCCTTTAATCAGTTATTCTTATTCCGGCGGCAATCATAAGAGAATGAAAGGAACACTGATGTTTGCCGCAAGAGCAAGTCTGGGATTTATTACTGTTGTGGCAGTTTTTTATTATTTAAGTTCCACACAGCTGACAGAAATGTTTATGTCAAATGAAGCCATTATTTCTTACGGAACAAAATTTTTAAGAGGATTTTGTCTGGGATTGCCGTTTTTATGTATGGATTTTATGGCAGTAGGTGTGTTCCAAGCCGTAGGAATGGGGAGAGAAGCTCTTATTTTTGCGATTATGAGAAAAATTATTCTGGAAATACCGGCGCTGTATCTTTTAAATTATTTACTTCCTTTGTATGGACTGGCTTATGCACAGTTTGTGGCAGAGGTTGTATTGGCAGCAGCAGCGGTTATTGTGTTGGCAAGGCTGTTTCAGAAAATTGAGCAACAAAAAGTGATTGCCAGATAAAATAGACTAAGCTATACTGATAATGTTACCGCCTCCTATACCGGTACAGAAGGGAGGTGCGCACTATGGATTTAGTATTATCTTTTATTGTCGCTGTTGCGGCTGGTGTAGTTTGCCACTACATCATCAAATGGTTAGATGGCGACAAATAGCCGGTAACTAGCCTGTGGATATAAGCCTTTCCACACCAAAATTAGGAATAGAAAACCCCTCGGAATGCAGTCCGAGGGGTTTTCATTGCTGTTCACTATGGAATAGCATTATCTTTTTGCCTACTGGCATTATAGCATATGCAATTTAAGAATACAATATGCAGATTTGAGCTTTATGTGCTATATTTTCAAATTTTTCATAAATCTTGATTTTCATCAGTTCCTGTGCTATACTACAACACGTTGTAAAGCCCATAAAAACAAGGTCTTATAAGGGTTTCGCCGATTTCCGGCGTAAAATGAATCGTGTGTTCGTGACCTTCCACACGTAAAACAAAACTAAAGGAGAAAACAGAATATGAAAAACAAAAATGTGTCGTACTTAACACAGGCTGCAATGATTGCGGCAATCTATGTGGTGCTTACCATTGTCTTTGCACCTATCAGCTTCGGAGAAATACAGGTTCGTATTGCAGAAATGCTGACAATTTTACCTATTTTTACACCGGCGGCAATTCCGGGATTGTTTGTAGGATGTCTGATTGGAAATATTACAGGCGGAGCAATTTTACCTGACATTATTTGCGGCAGCATCGCAACACTTGTAGGAGCAGCAGGGACATACGCATTGAGAAATCACCATAGAGCATTGGCAGTTTTACCGCCTATTTTGGTAAATGCCTTGGTCGTTCCGTTTGTACTTCGCTATGCTTACGGTGTGGTACTTCCAATTCCATTTTTGGCTTTAACCGTAGGAATTGGGGAAATTATTTCCTGTGGAATACTGGGAAATGTTTTGGCGGCAGTTTTGAAAAAATACAGCGGAAAAATTTTCGTATCACAAAGAGTATAAAATAAAAAGCTTCAGGGAGTTCTGTAAATCAGAATTCCCATTTTTTTGTCTCCTTCCAATCATTTACTTTGACATACAATAGTCTGTATGCTAGAATTAAATCAATTATGGAGTCTTATACCCTCAGCAAGAATTACAGATAAGAACACATATTTGAAACTATATACAAATCAATAAATGTACAGAGGTGAATAAATTGGATAAAAACGAGTACAGAGCAAAATTGGAAGAAATCGGTCAGTTAGTTGACAGACAGGACTACAAAGGCGCTCTAAAAATTGTAGATACCATTGATTGGCGTAGAGTACGCAGTGCCAGAACCTTATGTATGGTAGGCGAGATATACGAAGCTAATAAAAGGTATGAAGATAGTCGAAAACTTCTGCTCCTTGCACATCAGAGAGCTCCTATTGGAAGAACTGTCATATACAGATTAGTTGAGCTTTCTATTAAAATGGGTGAATTTGACGAGGCACTGAATTATTATAAGAAATTTGTGGAGATTTCTCCTAATGACAACAGCCGTTACATTTTAAAATATAAAATTTACAGAGCGAGACGTTCACCGATTGAAGAACAGATTGCAATTCTTCAGGATTATAAGAGCAAAGAGTATACGGAAAGATGGGCTTATGAGCTGGCACGGCTGTATGCAAAGGCAGGTATGAAGGATGCTTGCATTGAAGAGTGTGACGATTTGATTTTATGGTTCAGCGAAGGAAAATATGTTACAAAGGCCATGGAATTAAAAATGCGCTTTACACCGCTGACAGCAGCGCAGCAGGAAAGCTATAACAAGGCAAAAGGTGTTCCTGTTCGTGCTGTTGAAATACCGAAGACAGTACCGGTGCAGATGAATGAGCCTTTCAATCAGCAGCAGGATAAGGAAATTGAAGAGATATTAAACAGTATTAAGCTGGGAGAGCTTACACAGGAAGCTCCGTCTGAAACAGTGAAGCCTCAGGAAGCGCCTATGCAGCCAAAACAGCCGGAAGACCTTCCGGACCGCGTGGCACAGGGGCTAAGGGATGTGTTCCAGCCAAAGGCAGCAGTGTCAGAGGACATGGAAACAGCGGCAACAAAAGAACCGTCTACGGCTACGGAAGAACAGGGATATGTGATTAAAGATTTAGAGCCGGAAGATATGACAAAGGGCACTGAATTTAAGCCGTTTCATATTGGAAGCGCAATGACAATGGAGGTAAAGGCAGAAGCCCCGAAATCAGAGATGCTTTCTTCTGATGGTGCAGCGACAGAAGCCTTTAAGACAGATACAAAAAGTCTGGAAATTGATTTAGAAGCGCTTTTGGCAGAGACCGCAAACGAGTTGGCGCAGGCAGTTGCCGAAGGAACACAAGAAACTGTTCAAGAAGTAAACGAGGAAGTTGTGGAAGAGGCGCTTGCGGAGATTTCAGAAGAACCGGGTGAAGAAGAAGTTACAGAAGCTGTTGAAGAAACCGAAGAGGTTGTAGAGGAAAGTTCTAAAGAAGCAGAAGAAGATATTCTTCCTGCGCCGGCAGCGGCAAAGGCTGCTATGATTGCAGAAAATTTAAGCGCTGTTTTTGAAGAAAAAGCAAATGAAATCGAAGCTTTGGCAGCAGAAAATACAGAGGAAGAGTCCGAAGAAGCTTTAGCAGAAGCCAAAGAAATTACAGAAGAAGCTTTAGAGGAAACTGCTGAGACAGCAGAAGAAGCGGTAGAAGAGGCTGCGGAGGAAGAAGTATCTGAGGAGGCAACCAGAGAAATTCCTGTGGAAGAAGTCAAAGAGGCAATGGGTGAAATTGATTTTTCACAGGCTTTGGAACAGGAAATAGAGAAAGAAACTTCCGTTGAGTCACAGCAGGAGGAATGCCATATAAAACGTGTGGCAGCCTCGGCAGTAGATGAAACGCAGAAATCTTCTGCATTTCAGACAGCAGTCGAAGGCTTAATGCGTCATCACCTTACAGAAGAAGAACACAGAAGATTGTTTACATATTTTGCACCTGTTCCGGGTATGACACAGCAGATAAATGAAGCCTTAGATACTGCACAGGAGTCTGCATGTGCCAAGACATCTCAGGCAGGAAATATTATCGTTACAGGACGTGAAGGTTCCGGAAAGACAAGACTTTCAGAAGGGCTGATTAAAGCTCTTTGCAAAGAACGTCAGATGGAAGGCGCTAAGGTTGCGTTTATCACAGCAGAGGAATTGAATAAAAAAGACCCAATAGCCATTGTGGGAAAATTATCAGGAGGATTTCTGGTAGTTGAAAATGCAGGAGAATTAGACGAGGAAATAGTCGAAGATATGTCAAAGGCTATGGAATTTAAGACAAATCGTTTGACTGTAATTTTAGAGGATTTGAAACCGGGTATCCGCAGTCTGGAAGAAAAATATCCGGAATTTATCAAAAAATTTGACTCCCGCATTGTAATTCCTGTGTTTACCAATGATGAGCTGGTATCTTTTGCGAAAACTTATGCAAAAGAGCTGGGATATAAAATTGACGATATGGCAGTTCTTGCATTATATACTTTAATCGGAGATAATCAGAACGAAGAAAATCCGGTCACAATCGGCACAGTCAGAGGCATGATGGATGAAGCCATTAAAAAAGCTTCTAAGAAAGGACGCCGATTAGGAAAGAAAGTGGCAAAACGCCATTTAGATGATGAAAGCGGCAGAATTATGCTGTATGAGAAAGATTTTGATATTTAGTCAGGAGGAAAAAAGATGACAGCCCCTTATCTGGGAAACCCTAAAAGAACCATAGAAGTTCTTCAAAAATACGATTTTGTTTTTCAGAAAAAATTCGGGCAGAATTTCCTGATTGATACCCATGTGTTGGATAAGATTATAAGCGCTGCCGAGATTACAAAAGAGGATTTTGTACTGGAGATTGGTCCCGGAATTGGGACCATGACCCAGTATCTGGCATGTGCGGCCAGAGAAGTGGTTGCAGTTGAAATTGATAAAGCGCTGATACCAATTCTTGAGGATACGTTGCAGGACTACTCTAATGTAACTGTTCTCAACGAGGATATTTTAAAGGTCGATATCAAAAAACTGGCAGATGAGCACAATAATGGAAAACCCATTAAAGTTGTGGCAAATCTGCCATATTATATTACAACACCGATTATCATGGGATTATTTGAAGGAGATGTGCCAATTGAGTCCATTACCGTAATGGTGCAAAAGGAAGTAGCGGACCGAATGCAGGTAGGACCTGGAACAAAGGAATACGGAGCGTTGTCATTGGCAGTGCAGTATTATGCAGAACCTTATATTGTAGCCAATGTGCCGCCTAACTGCTTTATGCCAAGACCGAAGGTGGGAAGCGCCGTTATACGTCTTACAAAACATGCAGAACCTCCGGTAGAGGTGTCTGATACAAAGCTGATGTTTCGCATTATTCGGGCATCCTTTAATCAGAGAAGAAAAACTCTTGCCAACGGTTTGAATAATTCTCCGGAGCTTTCCTTTGGAAAAGAAGAAATTCAAAGAGCAATTAAGGCTTGTGGATTTCCTGAGGGAATTAGAGGAGAAGCATTGACCTTAGAAGAGTTTGCTGCATTGACCAATGAATTTAAAAGTAAATAAGAAACAGAAAAACATCGCAGAGAAGTGAGTCTGCGATGTTTTTTTATAAATATTAAAGGAAGGAGAGTCGGCATTAACGCCGACTTATGAAAAAGAAAATATAAAAATAATTTGCTCTGTATTATTTTTATGATATTAGTATATATTGGAAATATGTTCAAAGCATGATGAACTTGTGAAGAAATCGTGAACGAAATTGAAAACTTTTATGAATGTTCCACATTAAAGCCCTAAAAAGGAAGATGACAGGGAATTTGCAAGTGGTAAATATCTAAAAAGTTTTCAACGGATATCCGTGCGCCTCCTAAAAGACAGGAGAGATTTCCTAATTTTGAGGGGATAATGTTACAGTCTCTGTTTTGATGTCCGGCCAAGTATTCTGAAATTCTTTGGTTGATATCAGGAATATGATTGGAAAAAGCGCTGTTTAATACAATGATATCGGTATTAAAGGTGTTAATAATATTGTTAATGCCAATGGAGATGTATTTCACGAATAAATCCATCATTTCATGGGCAAGAGGCAGGTTTGCGTCATAATCCTTTAAAAATTCAGATATAGTAACGTTTTCTTTCTTCTGTCGGGCAGCATAATTTTCCAGAATGGCTCTTTGAGAGGCATAAAGCTCAAAACAGCCCTGATTTCCGCAGGGGCATGGTTTTCCGTCAGGGAATAAGATGGTGTGCCCGAATTCACCGGCATAGCCATCCCGTCCTTTATATAAGCGTCCGTTTACCAGAATTCCCATACCAATTCCGTCATGCACATTGATATGTATCATATTTTTATATTTGTGATGAAAGGCGGCTTCTCCCAAAACAGAGAGATTTGCTTCATTTTCTACAAAGACAGGAATTTGAAAGGTTTCCTGCAAATGTGTACCCAGACCGCTTTTGGGGAGAGGATAATAAGGCGTAAATAAAATTTCGTTTTTTTGGACAACTCCATAAATACCAATGGAAACTCCGATAATTTTATTTTTAAACGCAGTATTTTCTCTGATATAGAAATTTAAAATCTGTTCTAAATGCTGCAAAAGATTATCCTGTGGACAGAAGGGGATTTTTTTGATTTCCTGTACTTCTCCCTTTAAGTTTGTCAAAAGGGCAATAATCTGCTGCGGTTGTATTTCTAAAGACAGGGCAAAACCATAAGCTTTGTTAAACTCCAGCAGGATGGGCTTTCTTCCCATGGAGGTTTGGGCACTGCCGATTTCCCTGATGAAATGCTGTTCCAATAATTCCTGTACAATATTGGAAATGGTTGCTTTTGTAAGGGATAATTGCTTTGCCAGTTCTGCTCTGGAAACAGGAGGGTTATTTATAATAAATTCTAATACCAGACGGCGGTTATTATTGCGTATCATTTCCTGATTGGCGATGGACATAATAAAAGCTCCTTCGTATGTTAAACTTTTTGTTCTTATCATACACTTTTCCGGGAAAGGGGGCAAGGGATATACAGTTCTTCTTTCGAGAACCTTTAGAGAAACTTTAGAAGTATGTGGGAGAAAATGTGGTATAATGAAGTTGTCGCATTAAGTATATATCCGGAAATATTGATACATTTTATGCTCAGCCTGCGCTCACTTTGAGCTTATAATCTCAAAGCGTGCTCGACAAATTCGCTAAAGGTGCATCAATATTTCTGAATAATATTTAAAGTGACAACTTCGGTTTGGAAAGGAAATACCCTTTTGGGTGTTTCCTCGCCGGCACATGTGGTATATAAAATATGTAGAATTTAAGGAGATTGAAGATATGAAGAAAAAAGGAATTGCGTTGCTGCTTACAGGTGTGATTATGGCATCTTGTTCTATGCCTGTTTATGCGGACAGAGAGGATGCAAAGCTAGATGTTCCCTATATTTCGCTGGGAGCAGATTTGAATGCGCAGGAAAAGGCTTCTGTTTTGGAGCTTTTAGGTGTTTCGGAAAAGGATTTAGAAGATTATACTGTTGCTACGGTTACAAATAAGGATGAGCATAATTATCTGGACTCTTATCTGGATAAAAGTGTTATCGGTTCAAGGGCTCTTTCTTCTGTTCTGGTAGAGGGAAAAGAGGATGGAAACGGAATTCACGTAACAACAAAAAATATTACATACTGTACGCCGGGAATGTACGAAAATGCCCTTGCCACAGCGGGAATTAAGGATGCGGATATTGTGGTGGCAGGGCCGTTTAAAATTTCAGGAACAGCGGCTTTGGTAGGTGCGATTAAATCTTATGAAAATATGACAGGTGAAGAAGTAAAAGAAGAAAATGTAGAAACAGCTACCAATGAGCTGGTTATTACCGGACAGATTGCGGAAGATGTAGGAAGTCAGGAAAAAGCAGAGCAGCTCATCGGAGCAATTAAAGGAGAGGTAGTCAGCAGCGGCGTTTCATCACCGGAAGAAATCGGAGAAATTGTAGACCAGGCTGTAAAAGAGATGGAGGTAAAGCTTTCTGAGGAAGACCGTCAGGCTATTGTAAAGCTCATGGAAAAAATCGAAAATCTGGATTTGGATATCAACAGCTTAAAAGAACAGGCAAAAAATCTTTACGATAAGATTGAAGATTTAGGATTAAAGCTGGATATTAATGAAGAAGAGGTAAAGGGATTTTTTGATAAAATTATAGAGTTCTTTAAGAATTTATTTTCCGGTAATCAAGAATAAGAAATTTGGAGCTGCCGCATTAGGCGTATATCATGTTTAAGCGGCAGATCCTGCTTATAAAAGGCTATGATAGATTTCTTTAATACAATTCTTTATGATTTCTTTTCAGAAAATTCCTGTATTTTTTCATTCAGAGAGAGCATACGTCGATCCAGATTTGAAACGATATTTGCACATTCCTGCAGCTCACGGCGAATATAATCTGGTGCATTTCCCTCAAATTTATAATAGATTTTATGTTCCAGACTTGCCCAGAAATCCTGTGCAATGGTGCGGATTTGTATTTCCACAATGGTATCCACAATTCCCTGTGTCAGATGAATAGGAACTGTCACCAGAATGTGATAGCTTTGATATCCGCTTACTTTTGGATGCGTAATGTAATCCTTCACAGAAACTACCTTTAAATCGCTTTGTTTTGTAATCATATCTGCAATCAAATAGATATCAGAAGTAAAAGAACATATAATGCGGATACCTGCGATGTCATTTACGTACTTCACCATGTTTTCCACACTGGTTTCATAACCGTTCTTTTTTAGCTTATTTACAATACTTGCCGGAGTTTTAATGCGGGATTTAATGTGTTCAATAGGAGTATAATGATAAATGTGCTGAAATTCATCGTTGAGAATATCAATTTTTGTATTAATTTCTTTTAAAGCGGCGTTGTAGAGGAACATGAGCGTTTCCCAGCCGTCTGCATCTTCTTGCTTGATTAGTTCTATAAGTTTTTCCATTTTTATGTCCTCATTAAAGAAAATAAAAGTCTGTCACTTTTTCTTAGTATAGCAGAAAAGCGACAGACAGTCAAAAAAGATTTTTATGTTGTATGAAGAAGCATGTCCTGAGATTTAATCAGATTTAATTTTCGCATGCCGTTGGCAATAAACAACGTAAGGACGCCCGGCAGGATGAAATGAAACAGAAGGATTTTTAAAAACACCATCTGCGGGGCTTCTCCTGCTGTCATGGTTTCCCAAGTAGTCGTCTGTCCCATAAGTCCCATAGTGCCCAGACCGGAACCGTTAGGTGAATTTTGCATTTTTCCTAAGAGAACGCCCAGAGGTCCTAAAATGGCGCTGGAAAGTATAGGAGGCAGCAGAAGGAATGGGTTTTTCAGAATATTAGGAAGCAGCAGCAATGGCGTGCCTGTTCCGATAGAAAGAAGTCCTGAAAAACCGTTTTCTCGATAACTTGCAACAGCCATTCCTACCATACTGCAACAGCAGCCGATGGTTGCCGCTCCGGCAGCCGGTCCTGATAATCCCGCTATAACGCCCAGTGCAGCAGTACCGATAGGGAAAACAACGGCGATGCTCATAAGTACTGCAACTATTATCCCCATAAGGAGAGGCTGTTGCTGTGCTCCCCAATTTACACAGTTGCCAAACTCCTGTATAAAGTAACTCAGGGGTGTCTCCAGCAAAAGATTTATAAGTTCTCCGCATAAAAATCCCGTAAGAGGACACAGAAATAAATCAAAACGAGTTTTTTTGACAAAGAGACGAGAAAGTTCAATAGCTGTAAAGGCAGCCAGAAAAGAGCACAAAAACGCTGACGGACCGGCGGCATCGCCTCCTAACATACCTGCAATACCGGCACATAGTACAACAAGAGGCGCTTCCTGAAGCTGGCAGGCAACACCCACCCCAATGCCTATTCCGGTAAGTCCGGTGGCAATCCCGCTTAAATGAATAAGCGTACTGTTAAAGTCACTGGGGAAAAGGTTCGCAATCTGTCGCAAAAACATTCCCATAATCAATGTGGCAAAGATACCACATGCCATTCCGTGAGCCCCTTCTATGAAAAATCGTTGTAAAAATCGTTTCATAATTTCAGATTTTTAAATAAAGAGCCTAAGGAAGTAGAGATTTCTTCGCTTTCCGGTAATTCGTAATCCGGTTCTTCCTCTTTTTCTTCTGCGATTTCATTGAGCGCTTTCATGCTCAGACTGATTTTTCCGTCTTCGTTTTTGATTACTTTTGCTTTTACTGTATCGCCAATGCTTAAAACGGCTTTCGGTGATTTAATTCGTTTTTCGGAAATCTGAGAAACGTGTACAAGACCGGATATTCCGTCACCTAAATCAATGAAAGCGCCGTAAGTCTGTAAGGACTCTACGGTACCTTCCACAATACTTCCCACCTTAATATCGTCAATTTTACTGCGTTTTTCAGCGTCAGCCTTTTCTTTTAAAATTTCTTTTGCAGAGAGAACAAGACGGTTTTCCTGTTCGTCTACTTCAAAAACCCTTACAGTAATGGTCTTTTTTAAGAAATCTTCTGGATTTTCTACATAATTTAAAGCGAGTTTAGAAACAGGAATAAAAGCACGGATGCCTTCTACATAAGCGATGGCACCGCCCTTTACAATACCTTCTACAGATACTTCAAATTCTGTCTTGTCTTCTTTCATCTGTTCTAATTTGTCCCAGATAAGCATATCATCATCGCGGAAGTCAGAGAAAGATGCATCAATTTCTTTCATGTAGTCTTCCATAGTTTCCTGTTTTTTCATTTCTTCTGACATTGCAATACCTCCATGTTTTAAATTTTGGATTAAGTATATCATAATTGCCATTGATTTAGAAGTATGTTACTATAAAAACAGATAGAACTGCAGTAAAAGCAGAAAGGAAAGAAGAATGGGAAAGCAAGGGAAAATATACATAATCGGACATAAAAATCCAGATACAGACTCTATTTGTTCGGCAATAGCCTATGCAGATATTAAGAATAGAATGAGTAATGGCAATCGTTATGCGGCAAAGAGAGCAGGACAGATAAATGAAGAAACAGAATATGTGTTAAAACGCTTTGGTGTAGAAGCACCGGGATACTTGTCGGATGTTGGAACACAGGTAAAGGATATGGATATTCGTGAAACTCCGGGAGTTCCAAACAGCATTTCCATTAAAGATGCATGGGCGATTATGAAGGAGAGCAGTGCAGTAACATTGCCTATTACCAAAGAAGACGGACAACTGGAAGGATTGATTACCACAGGAGATATTGCAAAATCCTACATGGATGCCCATGACAATTATTTCCTTTCCAATGCCAGAACCCAGTACAGAAGTATTGCCAATACCGTAGAAGGCGTCATTGTAACAGGGAATTCCCATGGGTATTTTGTAAAGGGAAAGGTGGTAATCGGGGCGGCAAATCCGGATAAATTAGGAGATTTTCTGGAGGAAGACGATTTGGTTATCTTAGGAGACCGCCATGAAGACCACTTATGCGCTATTCAGGAAAATGTAAGCTGTATGATTGTGTGCAACCATGCCAGAGTATCTGCAGATATTATTGAGGCGGCAGAAAGAAACCAGTGCGTCATCATTCAGTCCGCTCTTGATACATTTACCGTAGCAAGATTGATTAATCAGAGTATTCCTGTGAAACACATTATGAAAAAGGAAAATCTGATTACGTTTCAGACAGATGACTTTACCGATAATGTAAAGGACATCATGGTAAAAAACCGACACAGAGCATTTCCGGTGGTAAATAAGCATGGCAAATATATTGGTACGGTTTCCCGCCGTAATTTGCTGGGAATGAAAAAGAAACAGCTGATTTTAGTTGACCATAATGAGAAGACACAGGCAGTGGACAATATTGATGCGGCAGAAATATTGGAAATTATCGACCATCACAGATTGGGCTCACTGGAAACTTTACAGCCGGTGATGTTCCGCAATCAGCCGGTAGGGTGTACAGCGACAATTATGTATCAGATTTATGTGGAAAAGGCGTTGGAAATCAGTCCGTCTATTGCGGGGCTTTTATGTTCTGCGATTATTTCAGATACTTTGATGTTTCGTTCGCCTACCTGTACCTCCGCAGATAAAATGGCGGCAGGCGCTTTGGCTTTGATTGCGGGAATTAATATAGAAGAACATGCAAAAGAAATGTTTACTGCGGGAAGTAATTTGAGAGGAAAGACTACGGAAGTTATTTTCTATCAGGATTTCAAGCGTTTTACAGCGGATACCGTGAATTTTGGCGTAGGACAGATTAGCTCCATGAACGAAGAGGAGCTGAAGGATTTAAAGAAAAGGCTTATTCCGTTTATGGAACATGAGTGCGGAAAGAACGGAATTTCTATGGTATTTTTCATGCTGACTAATATTTTGGATGAGTCCTCTGAAATTATCTGCTACGGAGAGGGCAGTGGAAAACTGGTACGAGATGCGTTTGAAGTGCAGGAGTCTGACAGTGGTTATATACTGCCCGGTGTGGTATCCAGAAAGAAACAGCTGATACCTGCATTTATCGGAACTTTGCAGCAGAACGGAAATTAGTGCATTGTATATTGGTTTTGAAAGGACAAGAAAATGAGTAAAATTGAGTGGAAACCGGGAAATATGCTTTATCCTCTGCCGGTGGTAATGGTGAGTGTGGCGGATGAAGAAGGGAAGGACAATATTATTACCGTGGCATGGGCAGGAACAGTATGTACCAATCCGCCTATGGTGTCTATTTCTGTACGACCGGAACGATATTCCTATTATATGATAAAAGAAACAGGAGAATTTGTGATTAATCTTACTACGGAGAAACTGGCTTATGCAACCGATTACTGTGGGGTCAAATCCGGTCGTGACGTAGATAAATTTAAAGAGGCACATTTAACAAGAGAAGCAGCCTCTCATGTGGGAGCGCCGATGATAAAGGAGTCTCCTGTTTCTATTGAATGTCGGGTAAGAGAAGTGCAGGAGTATGGAAGCCACAGCGTGTTTACGGCAGATGTGCTGGCGGTACATGTGGATGACCAATACATGGATGAAAAAGGCAAGTTTGATTTGGCAATGTCAAATCCAATTGTTTATTCCCACGGAGAGTATTATGGATTAGGGAAGAAATTGGGAACCTTTGGGTATAGTATTAAGAAGAAAAGAAAGAAAAAACAGAAGAAGCAGGGGAAATGAGTATGGAAAATATTACACTGATTGGAATGCCCGGTGTAGGAAAAAGTACGGTAGGCGTTATTCTGGCGAAGGTGCTGGGATATGAATTTGTAGATTCAGACCTGTTAATTCAAAAGTCTGAAAATCTGCTTTTGCGGGAAATTATTGCAAGGGACGGACAGGATGGTTTTTTGAAAATTGAAAACAGAGTAAATGCTTCTATTGAGACAGAAAAATCAGTAATCGCCACGGGAGGAAGCGTGGTATACTGTGCAGAAGCCATGGAACATTTGAGGAAAATCGGTAAAGTGGTATACCTGAAGCTGGAATATGAAGAACTAAAGAAACGTTTGGGAAATCTTAGAGGCAGAGGCGTGGTTTTAAGAGACGGACAGACTTTAAAAGACTTGTACGATGAGCGGACACCTCTTTATGAAAAATATGCAGATATTGTAGTTGATGAGAAAAATCTGGATGTAGAGGGAACTTTACAGAAAATTCTCGAAAATATTGCTGAATAATTGACGGCAAGGGTTTGGAAAACTGTGGAGAAACGGGAAAATGCGGATTTTTATTTACAAATTCATATATCTGTTATAATATAATGGATAAGCCATAAAATAGTATTGAGAAAGTATTGTAAACAGACGTGAATTCGAGAAATGGCTTTATAACAAATAGATAAAACCTGTGACAGACAGGAAGACATAGATTTAGACAGGTAGTGATACCTGGGAAAACAAGAGGTGTGTATATGGAGCAGTATATTATTAAGGGTGGAAACCCATTGGTCGGTGAAGTGGAAATTGGCGGTGCCAAGAACGCAGCGCTGGCTATACTGGCAGCAGCAATCATGACAGATGAGACGGTACACATTGAAAATTTACCAGATGTTCGTGATATTAATGTGTTATTAGAGGCGATTAAAGAAATTGGTGCTACTGTTGACCGCATTGGACCTACGGAAGTAAAGATTGCGGGAGCAACCATTGGAAATATTACTGTTGAGTATGAATATATTAAGAAAATCAGAGCGTCCTATTATTTGTTGGGTGCTCTTTTAGGCAAATATAAAAATGCAGAAGTGCCCCTTCCGGGAGGCTGTAATATAGGAAGTCGTCCGATTGACCAGCATTTAAAAGGTTTTCGGGCTCTCGGTGCGTCAGTAGATATTATTCACGGTGCAGTTGTAGCAAAGGCGGAGCATCTTACAGGAAAACATATTTTTATGGATATGGTGTCAGTGGGTGCGACAATTAATGTTATGATGGCAGCGGCAATGGCGCAGGGAAATACGACTATTGAGAATGCGGCCAGAGAGCCTCATGTTGTAGACGTTGCAAACTTCCTTAACAGCATGGGCGCAAATATTAAAGGAGCCGGTACAGATGTAATCCGTATTCAGGGAGTGGACAAGCTTCATGGTACAACTTACTCCATTATTCCGGACCAGATTGAAGCAGGAACCTTCATGTGTGCAGCAGCAGCAACCATGGGGGATATTATGGTGAAAAACGTTATTCCAAAACACTTGGAAGCAACGACAGCAAAATTGGAAGAAATCGGATGTCAGGTAGAAGAATTCGATGATGCGGTGCGTGTTGTGGCAAATAAACGTTTAAAACGCACAAATGTAAAAACAATGCCATATCCGGGCTATCCTACGGACATGCAGCCTCAGTTTGCCGTGGCGTTGACTCTGGCAGAGGGTACAAGTATTGTAACGGAAAGTATTTTTGAAAATCGTTTTAAATATGCAGATGAGCTTACCAGAATGGGGGCTAATATTAAGGTAGAGGGAAATACTGCAATTATTGACGGAGTGCAGAAGCTTGCGGGAGCAAGAGTAAGCGCGCCGGATTTAAGGGCGGGTGCAGCCCTTGTTATTGCCGGTCTGGCAGCAGAAGGCATTACGATTGTGGACGATATTGTTTATATTCAGAGAGGATATGAGCGTTTTGAAGAAAAGCTCAGAAGCCTTGGCGCTGAAATTGAAAAGGTTTCCAGTGAAAAAGAAATTAAAAAATTCCAGCTTCGAGTAGGCTGATGGAGTTTTTAGAAAAAATGCTTGACGGATAACGGGAAAAGCGTTATCGTAGTAGTGTTAAATAGAAAATTGTAAATGTTATATTTTCTCTTATTCAGAGTGATGGAGATACATAGGATCTGTGAAGTCACGGCAACCCCGCATGGCGGAAGGTGCCAACCTGAGCGAATAATCGAACAATAAGAGGATTCATTTTATGAAAAGTATATGAGTCCGCTTTGTCGGGCTCTTTTTCAATGTACGGCGGTAAAATGCGAGAGAAAATATAAACTCAAGAAAAGGAGAAAACACATGGAAAAAAGATTATTTACTTCTGAATCTGTAACTGAAGGCCATCCGGACAAGATGTGCGATGCGATTTCTGATGCGATTTTAGATGCACTTATGGAAAAAGATCCGATGAGTCGTGTTGCCTGTGAAACAGCAACAACAACAGGTGTTGTTATGGTTATGGGTGAAATCACAACAAGCGCTTATGTAGATATTCCGAAGATTGTAAGAGATACTGTTCGTGAAATTGGTTATACAAGAGCGAAATATGGTTTTGATGCAGATACCTGCGGCGTTATTACGACAATAGACGAACAGTCAGCAGATATTGCTCTGGGTGTTGATAAAGCTTTAGAAGCAAAAGAAAATAAAATGTCTGAAGAAGAAATCGATGCAATCGGCGCCGGAGATCAGGGTATGATGTTTGGATTTGCAACAGATGAGACAGAAGAATTTATGCCTTATCCGATTGCTCTTGCACATAAATTGGCATTACAGCTTACAAAAGTACGTAAGGACGGTGTACTTACTTATTTAAGACCGGATGGAAAAACACAGGTAACAGTAGAGTATGATGAGAATGATAAACCAATGCGTTTGGATGCAGTGGTATTATCTACACAGCATGATCCGGAAGTGACACAGGAACAAATTCATGCAGATATTAAAAAATATGTATTCGACCCAATTCTTCCGGCAGATATGGTGGATGATGAAACAAAATTCTTTATCAATCCAACAGGACGTTTTGTAATCGGCGGACCTCACGGGGACAGCGGATTAACAGGACGTAAAATTATTGTAGATACTTACGGCGGATATGCACGTCACGGCGGCGGCGCTTTCTCTGGTAAGGACTGTACAAAAGTAGACCGTTCTGCGGCTTATGCGGCTCGTTATGTGGCAAAAAATATTGTGGCAGCAGGTCTTGCAAAAAAATGTGAAATTCAGTTGTCTTACGCAATCGGTGTAGCACATCCGACCTCCATTATGGTTGATACATTTGGAACCGGAAAGCTTTCTGATACACGTTTAGTGGAAATTATTCGTGAGAACTTTGATTTAAGACCGGCAGGAATCATTAAAATGTTGGATTTACGCCGTCCAATCTATAAACAGACAGCAGCTTACGGACATTTTGGAAGAAATGATTTGAACCTGCCTTGGGAAAATTTAGACAGAGTGGAAGATTTAAAGAAATATTTATAAAATGTTTATAAAAGTAAGATTTTTTGTGTCGGACTGTTTCATGAACGGTCCGACTTTTTCTATTTTATACCGAAAGTATTACATTTATGTGTATATGAAGAAATGTGGTTGAAATTACCAGAAAATTGTAATAGGATATCAATATAGAAATAAAAAAAGCAGCGGGAGGAAAAGGGATGAAGAAAAAAACGTTACAGGCTGCTGTAATTGCTTTAGGTATTTTAAGCGCCAGCTTTACAGTATCTGCTATGGGGGAAACAGATGTAGAAGATACTGTATTATCGGAAATTACAGAAGAGAGTATGCAAAATCAGGATGTTGAGACAGAAGAAGATACAGAGCAGGAAAACCCGGATAATCCACAACCGGAGAAGCCGCAAAACGGATGGGTTGAAAATGAAAACGGTTGGCAGTACAAAGATGAGAATGGAAATCTGCTGAAAGACGGCTGGTGGGAAATAGAAGGTGAAAGATATTATTTTGATAAAGATGGATATCGTGCTTCTTATTGGTTGTATGCAGACGGACAATACTATTGGCTAGGTACAGATGGAAAAATGCAGACAGGCTGGCAGGAAGTATGGGGACAGAAGTATTATCTCGGAACAGACGGAGCAATGCAGACATATTGGTCAGTAATAGACGGAAAATATTATTGGCTTGGAAGTGATGGGGCAATGCGGACAGGCTGGCAGGAAGTATGGGGTAAATATTATTATCTTGGAAACGATGGAGTGATGCAGACATATTGGTCAATGGTAGATGGACAATATTATTGGCTCGGTGCAGACGGAGCGATGCGGACAGGCTGGCAGGAAGTATGGGGTAGATGGTATTATCTCGGTAAAGCGGCTGATGACGGAGCGATGAGAACATATTGGCAAGAAATAGACGGAAAGTACTATTGGTTTGGTGCAGACGGAGCGATGCGGACAGGCTGGCAGGAAGTATGGGGTAAATGGTATTATCTCGGCAAAGCGGCTGATGACGGAGTGATGAGAACGTATTGGCAAGAGATTGACGGAGAATATTATTGGCTCGGAGCGGACGGAGCAATGCGAACAGGCTGGCAGGAAGTATGGAGCAAATGGTATTATTTGGATGTAGCCGGAGTGATGCAGACAGGATGGATTTGGACCGAAGGGGACAAATGGTATTATACGTATGAAAGCGGTGCAATGGCATCTAACACTTGGGAAAAAATGAACGGACAGTGGTACTGGTTCGATGAAAGTGGTTTGATGGCACAGGGTTGGAAATATATAGGAAGATATAAATATTATTTTAATAATTCAGGCCATTTATTACAGGATTTAGATGGTGTTCTGGGAAGACAATCTTCTTATGAAGTTACAATAAATCGTAAAAGGTGTCAGGTGACAGTTTATGCAAAAGACGGAAGCAATGGGTATATTATTCCGGCAAAAACATTTACTTGTTCTGTAGGACTTTCCTCTACACCGACACCAACAGGAACATTCTATACACCGGATAAATATCGTTGGCATACCTTAATGGGACCTTCTTATGGGCAATATTGTACCAGAATTAATGGAGGAATTTTATTCCATTCCGTAGCTGGTTATAATATGACAAGCTATAATATTCGTGCAAGAGATTATAATAAATTAGGTTCACCGGCATCTCATGGTTGTGTACGCTTAACTGTACGTGATGCAAAATGGATTTATGATAACTGTAAGTTAGGAACAAAAGTTACAATTTCAGATTATGCAGCAACTCCATTTGATAAGCCTGCAACAATTAAAATTCCAGCTAGTCAGAATTGGGATCCAACAGACCCTAATATTTAAAATTAGAGTATAGATTGTGTATAAAGAGGGAAAGCGTTGTTAAGAGGGCGCTTTCCCTCTTTATTTGTATTAATTGTAGAAATAAAAACAAAAAAATAAACAAAAAGAGCTTGACATAGTAAATAGAAGATGATATTATGTCAAAGTTGCTGTTGAGCGAACAAAAAGAAAAAAATAAAAAAACAAAAAAAGTATTGACAAATATTGAAACAAATGATATTATAGTCAAGCTGTCGCAAAACGACAACAAAGCAGTCGAAAAAGACTGAAAAAAGTTTTAAAAAGTTAAAAAAAGTTCTTGACAGAGAGGTGCAGATGTGATAATCTAGTATGGCTGTCGCAAAAGAGCAGAGATGCCGAAAGGCAT